>WNFH01000073.1_pt1 | contig 48509 bp, 47 predicted proteins | sample 5400411 | NCBI WGS metagenome assembly WNFH01 (sample SAMN13153347, study PRJNA577476) | soil metagenome | isolation source: 200 cm saprolite under Douglas fir tree site 2 hole 3 | place: USA:California | collected 2015-04-18 | reverse complement strand
CAACGGGGTGGCACCCCAGGGTAATACGGGCAAACTCGTGTGGACAAAGGCTTTACTGTCAAGGGCGATTTTCATATGGAAACCCGGACCAGGAAACAGGAGACTAGCTCCGCCGTGCATAAGATGGCTTATCTTTCGCTGGGTTCGAACGTGGGCGAGCGCGCGGCCAACTTGAAGGCAGCCATCGATCGCCTGGGCAGTTTGGGCGCAGTGGCGGCAGTCTCTTCTTTTTATGAAACTGAACCGATCGAATTCACCGCCCAGCCCTGGTTTCTGAACTGCGCGGTGAAGCTGAACACCGAAAAAATGCCCAGGCAACTACTCAACCAAGTTCTGCACATCGAAAGAAAGATGGGACGACGGCGGGTGCGGGACAAAGGTCCGCGCATCATTGATATCGATATTCTTCTGTTCGGAAATTCGATCATTGCGACTAAAGGCTTGACCATTCCACACCCCGCCATGCACACGCGCCGTTTCGTGCTGGAACCCCTGGCGGAAATCGCTCCCGACTTGCGCCACCCGGTGTTCAAGCGCAGCGTGCGCGAGTTGCGGGATGCGTTGCCGGCGGGACAAATGGTCAAGTGTGTGGGCAAATTCTAGATGTGCAGATTTCAGATTGCAGATTGGTTGCACGCTTGCTGAAGTTTCTCGGCTTAACAATCTGAAATCGGAAATCTTCCGTCTGCAATCCGGCCTACGGAATCACGATTCGGCTGCCGGCTTCCTCTGGCGCGGCGATTCCACCCGGGCTCTCCGGAAACTGAGTGAGTAGGAACTCCGCGAAAGCTCGTGATTTCGGCCTTCCCGACGTGCGGCCGTGTGCCATGCGCACCAAGAAGACGAGCGCGCGCAGCACTTCCGAGTCGCGCAGTTGCACGTATCCCATATGCTTCTGTTCAGCCTCGCGAAATTCCTTCAGCAGGTTCTGTACTTCCGCCGCCACCGCCTGCTGAGCTGGGTTCGGGATGGGGGTTTCGTAGTGTAATCCTGAATTGACCAGCGTCTCGTAGGTTTTTGCCAGGGACGTAACTGCAGCGATTAAATCGGTGTCCCTTAGACTGCGTTCTGCGCGAACGCTCTTGGCTAAAGCGAAGGTCAGGCCCATGATCAGATGTTCGCGCTGGTAAAGAAACTCGTCGCCGATTTCTACTTGCAGAAAGACATCCGCCGGGTTCACATCGGCCATGCCACGCGGCTTCTCATGCTCCCGAGCTTGCTGCAGGTATACGCAGTCGCTGGGACAGTCGAGCGTCACTTCGCGTTGCTCGCCACAGCATTGCGGGCAAATGCGACCATGGATAGCCGGACAGAAGCGTTTCTCCTTGCGCTTTCCGCAAATCGCGCAGCTCACGGGTGCAAAGCCTCCGGAAAACATTATGACATCAGCGCGGGTAAGCAATCGGTCGAACAGCCTGGTTCGGCTTCACGCGTAGACAAATATCCAGTTGCGCTCTTTGGGGTCGACTTGGCCGCGCTTGGTGGTCAAATCTTTGATCCGCAAAAGCGGTGAAGAAACTTGGCAAAAGTCGCCAGTTACGCGTTTCGTTTCGCCGCACGAATGGGCCATTTTGGGACTTCCAGGCGCGGATTACGGCGGTTTTTGTGGCCTTTTCAGCACCACCCATAACAACATCCGCATAAAATGCGGCTGGAACGCTACTTTTCCACAGAACGCTGGTATAAGATAACGGACACCGCAGGAAAATCTTAGTTTAATTCACGAGGAGGTTTCATGGCTTCAGGCATGACCAAGACTCAACTCGTCCGCCATCTGGCCGAGAAAGTTGAGACTAACAACAAGACCGCGGCAGCGTTTCTCGAGCACCTTACCGACACCGCTGTCAAAGAAACAAAGAAGAACGGCTTATTCGTGATCCCCGGATTGGGGCGGCTGGTGAAGGCTCACCGCAAGGCCCGCATGGGACGCAATCCGCAGACCGGCGAACCCATCCAGATCAAGGCCAAGACGGTGGTGAAGTTCCGCATAGCTAAAGCTACCAAGGACGCAATCGCTCCGAAGAAGTAGTCTAGCTTTCCGCACCGTGAAGGCCGGCTGAGAAGCCGGCCTTCCGTGTTTGCACTGGCTTTTGACACCCGCGCTTCACCCGCCCGATAATCCGACACGTGACTGATCCAATTCCCGATCCAACCCCGGTTCAGAACTCTGCACGCTCCGCTGTTTGGCGGCGGTCCTTCCACAAAACCCTCCCTTCAGCCGTCCGCGGCCAAGGAGTGTACCTGTGGGATTCGGACGGCAAACGCTATCTCGATTTTTCCGGATCAGCGGCCGTGAATCTTATCGGACACGGAGTGCAGGAGATCGCGGTGGCGATGGTGGAGCAGGCGAAGCAACTGGAGTTCGTTCACACCAGCCAGTTCACAACCCCGGTCGCGGAAGAATACGCGCAGGAATTGATCGAGTTTGCCGGTGACAACTTTCGTGGCGGGGCAGTGTATTTCACCTGCGGCGGATCGGAATCGGTCGAAACCGCAATGAAACTGGCGCGGCAATTTCAGGTGGAAACCGGACAAGGCAAACGCCACCAGGTTTTGAGCCGGACGCAAAGCTATCATGGTTCCACTCTCGGGGCGGTTTCAGTTTCAGGCAACAAGCGGCGGCGGGAGATTTATTTGCCCATGGTGCGCGAGTTCGCGCATGTGGGCATTCCCTATTGCTATCGCTGCAATTACGACTGCACCGATGGCTGCCGGAACTGCGGACAGGAATATGCGGCTGAGTTGGAGAATGCCATTTTGTCCGCCAACGGCGAAGCGGCTGCGTTTATCTTCGAACCGGTCAGCGGCGCTACGCTGGGCGCGGTAGTACCGCCGCCTGGGTATCTGCAAAAAATCGCCGAAGTTTGCCGGCGCCACGGCGTCCTGCTGATAGCCGATGAGGTGATGACCGGCATGGGCCGAACCGGGCGCAACTTTGCGGCTAATCATTGGGCGGTTGCGCCGGACATCCTGATCGCGGCCAAGGGTCTCTCCAGCGGTTATGCTCCGTTAGGCGCCGTCATTGCGACCAAGAAAGTTGTGGACGCGATTGCCTCCGGAGTCTTTCTGCACGGGTTTACTTACAACGCCCATCCGGTATCCCTGGCGGCGGGGCGTGCGGTGCTACACCATCTGCAGCGGCGGAAACTGGTGCAGGCTGCCCACTCCGCTGACCGAGAAACAGTAGCCGCCCGGCTGGAGCGCTCGCTTGCCACGCTGCGCGACGTGAAGACTGTGGGCGATGTGCGTGGCATCGGCTTGCTGCGGGGCGTGGAGTTCGTTTCCGACCAGGACAGCAAACGGCCTTTTGACCCGGAGTTGAACTTTGCCTCGCGCGTGACGGCCGCCGCCCTGAAGCGCGGGTTGCTGGTTTATCCAATCCAGGGATGCGTCGATGGAATAGCTGGCGACCATCTGCTGATCGCGCCGCCTGCGGTCATCACCGCCGAGCAGATCGATTGCGCTGTGCAGCAATTGAGGGAAGCGATCGAAGAAGCCGGCAACGGCTCAAAGTAGCCTGCCCAGACGGAGCATATCTGGTCACAACAGTGGAGGCGAGACGCCTCCGACCGCCGGCAGGACGCCGGCGCTACGAACTACTCCTGCCTATCGTGTTTATTTTCAACCCCTTAACAGTTAATCTCCTCATGACTCTTAGTTTACCTCCTGTGCATTGCCGAAAGGCTTGCGTCCCGCACAAACTGGCTCTCGGAGGGCGGCATGGCAAGTCAACCCATTGATTTCTGCGAGCCGGCAAACCCGAGGGTTCTCGATGAAGTACGGCGCGTGAACCGATTTGAGAATGCCCGCCGAATCCACAACGGTCTGACGAGCACTTGGGAACAGCGAGCGCTGACCTGGATGGCGGAGCGCACGCCGGGGTGGATCAACTCCGATCATCTGACCATACTGGGGCTTCTGGCCCAGGTGATGGCTGGGGTCAGCTATGCGCTGGCGCGCTGGAATCGTTACTGGTTGCTGGCCGTGATCGGGTTCCTGGCCCTCAACTGGCTGGGAGACAGCCTCGACGGCACCATCGCCCGGGTGCGACAGCAGCTACGTCCACGGTACGGCTTTTATGTGGACCACATCGTCGACAGTTTCGGCGGGCTGGCGCTGATGGCCGGGCTGGCGCTGTCAGGATACACGCACCCATACGTCGCGATCGGGCTGTTGGTAGCCTTTCTGCTGCTTTCCATCCAGTCTTACCTGGCCACGTACACGCTGGGAGAATTTCAGCTTTCGTTCTGGAACTTTGGACCGACCGAGCTGCGCATCCTGCTGGCGGTGGGGAACCTGGCACTTCTATATCGCCCCATCATCTTTCACGGACGGTACCGGCTGTTTGATGTGGGCGGCGTCATCGGGCTTGTCGGCATGGCCGTCATGCTGATTTGCTTTACCGCGCGCAATACCCGTCGCCTCTACTTAGAGGAGCGAATCCGATGATGGGTGAGGACTGGCAGGCCACCGCCTTGCGCTGGCTCAAGTTCAATCTGGTTGGCGGAATCGGGATTGCGGTGCAGTTGCTAATTTTTCTCTTGCTGGAGGCGGGATTGCATTTGGGTTATCTCCTTGCCACTGCCCTCGCAGTAGAAGGCGCCGTAGTGCACAACTTCCTCTGGCACGAGCGCTTTACCTGGCCGGACCGGGTGACAGGTGGTAGTTGGAGACGCTTCCTGAAATTTAATTTGACCACGGGAGTGCTTTCAATCACGGGGAACTTGGCGTTCATGAAGGTGTTGGCCGGCCTTGGAGGCATGAATTATATGTTGGCCAACGGAATCACAATCGCGGCGTGTTCTGTCCTCAACTTTCTGGTCAGCGATGGATTTGTGTTCACCGAGACGCGGAATCAGTCCATGTGAGCTTGGCGCTCGACGGACCAGATGTCCTCGGGCTTTTGCTCGAACGGATACACGTGCACCATCCAGCCAAAAATCTGGGGCATGAACTTTCCCCCAGCAGCGTCACAATCGGTCTTGGTGGTAATGGATCCGACCAGACCGAACTTTGCATTCAGACCCCAGGCCTCGTTCCTTCTGTCCGATGGAGGTATGCACATGTTAATGTGCGCGTGCCACTGAGCGATGCTCAACGGAATTCGCTGGTCGAGTTCATTCCAGTTGGCACTCTTGGGCGCGGTATACATGACCCCGATCAGCTTGTAGTCGTCGCCATGCTTTTCGTAGAGCAATGACGTCGGATGTTCAGGATTGAAGCTAATCGCCGCTTCGAACGCGTAGCGGTAATTGGTGAAGTGGTACTGCTTTTGCGGCAGGTTGGGCAGGAAGATTTTGTAGCCGTCCGCGAGTGCAATCTTGTAGTCGGTGTATTTTTCCGCCGCCTTGCGCGCGGCTGCGACCACTTGGTCGGCTTTCTCCTGGTCGCCAGGCTTCAGGTCGCGTAGGGTGGTCATTTTCATGTGCGGCCCCATACTCATCTGGCGACCTTCCATGGAGCGCATTGCGTGGGCGGTGCCGTCGCTATTCGTACCGACCATGTCGCGCATGTCTGCGTCATTCATCTTGTGGGTTGGGGTGTCGGGCGATGCGGCGGGCGACGAATCCGACGCAGGGCTACTCGGGGCCGGCAGGTCGTCCTCCGATTTCTGATCCTGCGCCCAGCTTGGGGAAAATACGAACAGGACGAGCGAAGCCAGGGCCAGAGTCCGTCTACGCATAGGTTCTCTCCGATTGTATTAACCCTGAATGAGACCAATTGTTTCTGCAAGAGTAGAGAAATTCCGAACATTACCGGCGTAACGGAGCTAGCACAGCACACGGGGGGAGACAGCCGCCCCCGGCTGTGCAGTGAAGCGTAGCCTCACAGTTCACCGAGACACTTCCGCCGACGCGGGGCAGAACTTTGCCTGTCACGCTGTCGCCACAACCTCGGCTGCCGCTTCCTCTCCTGACCGCACGCAATCTGGTACGCCGATCCCGCGATAGCCATTGCCAGCCAAAGCCAGCCCCGGCAATTGCTTTCGCAGGCTCTCGATTCGCTCCAGGCGTTCCAGATGGCCGACGGTATACTGCGCCATCGCGCCTTTCCACCGATACAGGCGAGTGAAGAGCGGCTCCGCGCTCAGCCCGAGAATTTGGCGAAGTTCTTCCCGCGCGATGCTCAGGATTTCTTGGTTCGGAAGCTGAAGAACCTGGTCGTCGCGGCTGCCTCCAAAGAAGCAGCGCAACAAAGCCCGGTCTTCGGCGGCCCGGTGAAGAAATTTATTGTGGACAAAGGTTGCTGCCAACATGCGCTTGCCTTCGCTGCGGGGAACCAGAAAGCCGAAGCCCGGTGGCAAGGCAGCACGCACGTCTTTGCCAAAGCCGAGCGCAACTGTAATCGAGGAGCTATACGGAATTACCCTGAGCTCGGAGGCCAGGTATGCAGCCGACATCTCAAGCAGCAAAGCGGCATCCGGCGCCGGCGTGGCCACAATCACCGCGTCAAAATGATCGGAGGCGTACCCCGCGGACACAACCCAGCCTCGATCTTGCCGCTGGACGGCCTGTACCGGAGAGTTTGCGTGCAAGGCGTCCGCTGCGAGGTGCGCCAGAATTGTCTCCGGCAACTTCTGCATTCCGTTTTTCAGCGACGTGAATATGGAGGGCGGTCCAGATTCGGATTGTTTTACCGCCTTGCTGGCCGCGAGCATCCCGCGGGCCAGGCTGCCGTAGTTTGCCTCCATCTCAGCAAAACGTGGCAGCACGGCGCGCACACTCAGCTGTGAGGCTTCGCCACCGTAAACACCGGAGAGCAGCGGATCGGCCACGCGATCAACCATCTCCGCGCCGTAGTGCCGCTCAACCAGCGCTGCCACACTTTCATCACCATTCGACTGGTGCGGCGAAAAGCGCCATTCGCGAACCATGCGAAACTTTGTGGCCGAGGAAAAAAGCGGCGACAACAGGGCCGATGCGAGCCTGGTGGGAACCATGAACATCAGCCCATCCGGCATGGGAGCCAGCTTGCCCTTTACCAGAATGTAAGTCTTGCGAGCGGCGTCATTGGAGCCAATCAGTTGGTCCTCGAGGCCGATTCGACGGCAAAGATCGGCAGCCCAAGGTTTCTCGCTTAGAAACGAATCAGGACCAGCCTCGACCAGACAGCCGTCCACCTGCTCCGTGACCAGCACACCACCGAAGCGCGAGCTGGCTTCGTAAACCTCGTAAGACAACGACTCGCCAGCCCGGCGGCGTTCTTCCAGGGCGAAAGCCGCGGCCAGCCCGGAGATTCCGCCGCCGATAATGGCAACGCGTTTCATGCGAAGTCATTCATGCGAGCCCGATGACGCGACGGGCGGCCATCGACTCTGCTCAGAGCACGTCTCGCCCGTCATCTTTCACTTTTCCATCGGTAAACTGATCCGCGATCGCGCCAAATCAGCCAATGCCGCGGTCAACAACGGCGAATCGTTCAGCGAATCGGCGCGCCGCAAGCACATGCCTTCCCTCTCCGCGAACTGTTTGAAACCGATGTCGATGTCGTACAGCACTTCCACGTGGTCGCAGAGAAATCCGATGGGCTGCACAAATACCCCACGATGACCCTCTTCTTTCAGTTCCAGAATCGTGTTTTCGACCGTGGGTCCAAGCCAGGCGCCGCCCGACATTCCCTGGCTCTGGAAAGCAAACTTCCAGTCGCCGGAGGCAAGCGACGCCGCACGCGCCACAAGCAAGGCAGTTTCCTTGGTTTGGGCTTCGTAACGATCCCCCTCGGCGATCGTGCGCTGGGGAACACTGTGTGCGGTAAAAATTACGGGCACTCTGGCGGACATTTCGGTGCAGGCTCGCTGCCATCCAGCACGAACTTTCTCCGTGAAGGCTCTGATCAGGAACGGATGGTCGTGCCACGATTCGACGAAATCCACGGCAAAAGGTGTGCCCCCTTCAAGATTCAGCGCAGCGCGATACAGTCCTACGCTGGTGCGCGAGTTCTGCGGAGCCAGACAGATGACCACGGCACGGGCGATGCCGTCGGACTTCATCCTACGCACCGTCTCCGCGATAAACGGCTTCCAGTTGCGCATGCCCACGTAGACGGGCAATTTCAGTTCTTCCGCCAGGAGATTGCCCTGTTGCAACGTCAATTGTGTAAGCGGGGACCGGCCAATCAGCCCGTAGCGATGCCTCACTTCTTCGATCACTTCCAGCGCAACCGGACGGCCACGTGTGATTTGACGCAGGAATTCCGGTATGTCGTCCACCGAATCGGGGCTTCCGTGAGCCAGGAGCAGAACCGCATTTTTCTCAGGACCGGACAATTCAATACTCCAGATCTACAATGTGGCGTGGCGCCCGCGCCCGCGAAAAGCTGGCGCAACGCCCGCCTCCCTCTTCACTGCGCGGCAGCGCCGAGCTCTGCTGAATATTCCTGAACAAACTTCGCCAGCGCCTTGACGTTCTGCACTGGCGTTTCCGGCAGAATGCCATGGCCCAGATTAAAAATATGTCCAGGCCGGCCACGCGCGCGGCGCAGAATCTCTGCTGCTCTTGGTTTTATTTCCTTCCAATCGGCAAACAGCAACACCGGATCGAGATTACCCTGGACCGCTCCAGCCCCGACCGCAGCCCATCCTTGATCGAGCGGAATCCGCCAGTCCAGTCCGATCACTTCGGCGCCGGTTTGTTTCATGGACGGCAAAAGCGTGGCACTGTCCGTCCCGAAATAAATGACAGGAACTCCGGCCTTGCGCAATGACTTCACCAGTTCGGTCGTACGGGGGAGGGCGTAACCACGATAGTCCTCGACCGTGAGACATCCAACCCAGCTGTCGAAAATCTGGATCACGTCCGCACCCGCGTGCACCTGTTCGGCGGCGTACTCAGAGACCACCGAAACTAGCTTGCTCATGAGTTCATCCCAGGCTGCAGGCGAGGAATACATCATCTTCTTGGTGTTGACGTAATTTCGTGAACTGCCGCCCTCGATCATGTAGCTGGCCAGCGTGAACGGGGCTCCACAGAAGCCGATGACGGGCAGGCGCGGTCCGAAATGCTTGCAGGCCAACCGCACTGCCTCTGAAACGTATCCCAAATCGGCCGCGTGGTCGGTGCGCAGACGAGATATGTCAGCGTGATCGCGGACGGGCCTCTCAATCACCGGACCTTCCCCCGGCGAAAAATGAAAGGGCAAGCCCATGACCTCGAGAGGGAGCAGCAGATCAGCAAAGATAATGGCCGCGTCTACCCCCAGGGCCTCAGCGGCCGTGATCGTGACCTCAGCCGCAACCTCGGGCCGCTTGCAAATCTCGATGAGCGAATATTGCTTGCGCACGGCTCGATACTCCGGCATATAGCGCCCGGCCTGGCGCATGAACCAGACGGGTGTCCGATCCACCGGCTGCACCTGGCAGGCCTTTACGAAGCGGGATTCTGGAGCAGACATTGATTGTTTAACTGTAGCATCTTGCCGCCATGTCTGAGGGCCACCACGCCTGCGCGACAGCCATGGCTACGAATGTGGGGACAGCCGCCCCGGGCGTCCACCGGAGCGAAGCTCCGTAGTTCTGAAATCGTGCTAGTCAGGTTTGTAACAACCCAGGAGGCATCAAGAAAGTACATCCAATCCGTGACCGATTCGGCCTATCATCTTTAGGACTAACCCGGGAGGATTCACATGGCAGCGAGTCAGGTTGTTCTCTATTTTGACAAACAGGAAGACGCGCTGCTGTTTACCTTGGCTGCCAGTTCGATGATTTCCGATGACGGGCCCGGCCGCGCCAGTGAGGCCCTGGTGAAAGTTGCTGCCGAAATCCGCAAGGCCAGCCGGATTACTACGGAAGGCGTTCTGGAGCCTTCCAACTAGCATTCAGCACTCAGCCACAGAGCAGCCTGGAATGTGGGCAGCCCTTTGCCCGAGACCACGTCGCGTGGGGCCGTCTTCCGCTAAGCATCTCACTCGTCCATAACATTCTTAGACTCCCCTCCGAAGCTCACAGCCGAGTCTGCTCTGAATCTTCCACCCGTCGGCGTCGGAAAAGCGACTTGAAGCGTTCTTTCTTCCCTGAGAGTTTTTTTTTGCAACAATTCATCGCAGGTCGTTCGCTCGTAAGCTACTTCAGGTTTTTTTGGTGGATTGGCGAGGCCGCGTTACGAAACCCAAGGTCGGAAGTGTCATTGTGATTCGCGATGTCAAGGCCCCGAAGAGGCTTTACAGCGCTCTTGCTTTCGAAGTTGTCGACATCAACGGTGCCAAGGCACAACTCGAGACCAAAGCCACCGCGGAGGATGCGAGTGTCCGACAGATGTTGTCTTCGATCAACAAGCGGCTTGAGGAAAAGAAATCCGCGCCAAATTCAGCGTCCATCAACCCGGTGTCGTAAGCTGAGACTAGGATCGGTTGGACGGCGCAGGGATCGATGAAACACACAAACATCCGATGGAATCCTGCCACGCGGGAATGGTTCTGTCTGGCCTGCGGCCGTACCTCGGATCATGGCAACGAGCCAGATGCGCACGTCGAACTGGAACAATATGAATGCAATGTTCCCTGGGTAGAAATGCCAAGAGCCTTCCTTGACAACCCGGGTAATGGATAGAATGCAGCCCAGGGAATTCTCGCCCGTCACGCCCAGGTTTCTTCATTCCCGATCTTTGTCATTCACGGTCAAGGCGGGTGTAGGCTTGTTCAGCCAAAACGAGACCGCCCAAAACTCCCGCTCGACCGCCCAGTTGTGGAGGGACGACATACTGGTCAATATCACGCATCACTTCAGGAGCCCGAACATAGCCGTTTAGCAGTATTACCATGTCCTGGCGAATGCGTTTGAAAAGCTGCGATTGGCGCGCGACGCCTCCTCCAAGGACAATGCGCTGAGGCGACAGGGTGAGGACCCAGTTCGCCAGCCCATGCGCCAGATAGTGCCCTTCCAATATCCACGCCGGGTGATCGGGGGGCAAGTCCTGGGCCGCCTTCCCCCAGCGGGCCTGCATGGCCGGACCCGAGGCCAGTCCTTCCAGGCAATCTCCGTGGTAGGGGCAGCCACCAAGATACGGATCCTGCACGAGGTCATGCGGAACCCGGATGTGTCCCATCTCCGGATGCACCAGGCCGTGAAGAACCCGTCCGTTAATAATCGCGCCTCCGCCGATGCCGGTGCCCACCGTTAGGTAGAGAAAATCGGACAGGTTTTGTGCCGCGCCCCAGCGCGCCTCCCCGAGAGCGGCCGCGTCCACGTCGGTATCGAAACCGACGGGGACTCCCAGTGCATCTCGCACCGTGCCCGCAAGATTGTAGTTCTGCCACCCAACCTTCGGGGTGGACGTGACATAGCCAAAGGTGAGTGAGGTACTGTGCAGGTCAATCGGCCCAAAGGAACCGATGCCAACCGCCTGCAGTTCCCCTGCGGATTCCTTGCGAAGGAACTCAATTGCCTGAGTCAGCGTAGCGTCAGGCGACGTGGTGGGAAACTGAATCGTCGTCAGATCCTCGGGTCCGGTTCCAACGCCGCAAACGAATTTGGTCCCACCAGCTTCGATCGCACCGAACATATTTGGGCTTGAGCCTTAAGGAGTCTGCCACAGAACCGGTTCGGGGTAAAATTTCGCCCCAGACGTGGAGTGTCCCAAAACCGTGAACCACAACGGACACGAAGTTACACGAAGGTGCGATTTTGAGGGGTTCCCTTCGTGAACCTAAGTGTCCTTCGTGGTTACGATTGCCTCTCAGGATTAGCGGCTTCGCGAAAGCGCTCGCCGGTAGTCATCTGCGGTGGTGCGGTAGCAGGGCAACATTCCAGTCCGGTCTTTGGAACTCAAGGCCGGAGAGTCGGCGGGATTCTGGGAATCGGGACGGGGATCGGTCTCAGGCCAGGTCATCTGCAGGAGGCTCTCGTCGCAACTCTGATCCCGGGTGACGCGAAGCTTGGGTACCGTCCAGTTACTCGGACCATACTCGGACAACCGCTGTTGATAAGGAAGCGAAACGTACACCAGTTTTATGAGCCGTGACTGGCCCTTGCCAAGCTCTCTTTCTGCAATGAAAACCTCATAATTCGAAAAATAAGACGAACCCGGCAAGGCCAGCACGGGCCCGATCAGGCGCAGCGGTATCTCTATCGTAGCTGGTTCATGCGGATCGTCGGCTGCCGAAGACGACCCGGCTTGTCCCGTCTCCCGGGAGGCTCCACCTGCCGCAGCAGAGTCGCCTCCATCCCAACCCGCACCCCGCGCCGAAGGTGGCATCGCTTGCAAACCGGCGGCGACCGACAGTGAATTCACCCGGCCCCTTCCGGCACCACTACCATCACCCTGCATCGATGGAGCTGGCGGGACTGCCTGCAAGGCGACGGATAATGCCCCCGCACGGCTACTCCCGGCACCACTCCCCGCGCCCGCGACTGAAGGAGTTGGCGGTACGACCTGCAAACCAGCAGCGGACTGTGCGCTGGCGCGGCTGCCTCCAGCTAAATTGCTCGCACCTTGCACTGATGGTGCGGGGGGGACAACTTGTAAACCGGAACCGGCCAACAAACTCGCACGCCCACCGGGTAGAGCTCCAGAACTTTGAACGGACGGCGGGGGCGGCACAACCGAACTGCCTAAACCGCCAAGCGTTCCCTTGGCCATTGCTGAAATAGTGCTTTGATCGGACATGGGCAACTGGGGTGCGGGCTTGACCACCGCAGACTCGCCGATATTGATGTCCCCGAGTCTGCGCATCGCACCGGACACGCTGGGCGGTGGTGCGATGACTGCCGCGTGGGACGCGGTGGTCGCAATCCCGCGCCGGGAGGAAACTCCCACCGCTTCGGGAGCCGGTGCCACGGCGAAAGCTTGAAGCAGACCCGGCCGGCGAGCTGTTGGCAGGCCGGAATCGGAGGGCGGAGCCACGACCCAGGTTGGGCCGGCCGGCACGGTCAGGTGCGAGCTCCCGGTAGCAGAGAGCGGCATCACGGGAGCGGGCGGCGAAGCCGGAAGCTTGAGCCGTCCGGGCCTGGACGAAATAAGGTCGGGTGGGGGGATCATCGCTGGTTTCTCGGCTTGTTCCTGACCGTACTCCGGTGCATGCTCGGGCGCCATTCGGATGGTGGGCCGATGTGCCGGCTCGAACTGCCGCTTGGATTGCGCCCGCACCCGCGCCGGGTGGCTTCGCAGCGCAGGGAAGGATTTTGGAGGCGTGTAGTAGCTGACGTACGACTTGTCGAAGACGCTCCGCTGCCGGATCGATTCAGACGTGGGCCACTTCGGAAAAAGGATCAATAGTGCTGTCACCACGATCATGTGGCCAAGCAACGATTCCACAAACCGCCGCCAAGGCATGCTGGATGGCACAAGAACGTCGTTCCAGAAGAATGCCGGAGTGGAGATGGTGGCCATGGGGGCTGGCGTCCGGGCCGAGACCAGGTCAACCAGGTTCCTGAAAAAGACGCGGTGGGCGGGTTCCCGTTCCAGCAGGAGGCTGAGGCGAGGCACTCTCTGGGGCTGACCCTTAACGCCGAAAGCGACGACCTCCGGAGCGGGAGTCGTCTCCAACTCGCCATCCCGGCGCTCCACATCCGTGCTCGCCGTGTCTACGCTCACCAAATCTCCGGTCTGCAGGCGCCGCATGCTTTCCCAGTCGTATTCGTATTCAACCTCACATATACGACAGACCTGGTAATAACGGCCATCGGTGGCGCGCCGGGGCCAGACAAACTGATGCGAGCATTGGCCAAGCATGGGCAATTAAGGACCGTTTCACTTACTTCAGTGTGGCAGGTTTTCGTTCTCGAAAACGCCTACATGAACTAACTATCTTCTAACGGCATCCCGCGGCTGGATAGATTACTTTCGCGTCAGAGGTTTTAAGCCTTATGTGGTAGGAGCCGCATCCCGATGTGCAACGGCACGAGAGCCTGAAATGCTGGAGGGGTCTCTCTCTCTCTCTCTCTGCGAAAATCGCGCAACTTGCTCGACAAGGGATGGCAAGAGATTGAAAAGGCATTGGCTATCAATCCGAGCGACACTCTGGCGCGACACCGCTTGGGCGTCATCAATATGTGCCGGGGTAAGTACGAAGAAGCTTTCAGATCTTCAGTAGCACTCCGCTCGAAAAGAACCCTTCCCTCTTGGCATTTTATACTTCCAACGCTTTATTCCGGCTGGGGCGGAACGAGGAAGCCTCGGCCTTAATTGAGCAATTCTTCAAAAGCTATCCGAAGGACGAGGGCGGGGCTGTTACCAGCGTGAAAGCCATGATGCTGGCCAAAGCTGGCAAGGAACACGAAGCGGAAGACGCTATCCAGCGCGCTATCGAGACCGGCCGAGGTTACGCGCACTTTCATCACACGGCTTATAACATCGCTTCCGCTTACGCGCTGATGCATCGCCCAGAGCCAGCAATCAATGGTTGCAAGTAGCCGCGGAAGAAGGCTTCCCTTGCTATCCGCTTTTTGAGGGTGACGCTAACTTGGACAACCTAAGAAAGGATGCACGGTTTATTTCTTTTATGGCGACCCTGAAGCGGCAGTGGGAGCATTACAATGCCACATTGTGACTGCATTCGAAAGCCGATGCCGTAGGCGCAACGATTCCCAGTCCTCCGGAAGACAAGTTTTGGCGCGACCCCTCCTGGGTCGCTATTGACCAGGAGGGCTTCCGCTGGACATTCCGCAAGATCGTCGAGAACGTGTGTCTTCCTGACTCGGAGGCTAAGGAGCGCGGCCGCAGGCCATTGGGATCTTAATCCGTGTTGCATCTCAGGACTTGCTCACGCTCTGGAAAGACGTCGATGCCCCGATCCCCATCCTGAAGGAAGCCAAGGCGGAGTCTGCGAAGCTGCGGTGAGCGACCCCAGGCGGCCGAGGTGGAGGTTTTGTTACAGCTTCTCGATACTGACCGTCGATTTTATTCAGACGAACCAAACCTTTCTAAAGCTAGAACAACGGGAGCAGTGGAGGATGGAATGAGGGGAAGGTATCGGCGCGTGGGCTTTCTTGTAACTATTGTGCTGTGCTGGCTTATATCTCCTTCATGGGGCCAGGGCAGTGACAAAACCGAACGCGTCCTCTTTAACGCCAAGGTTTTCACCGGTGTTCCGGACCACCCTTACGCCGAGGCCGTCGCTATCCGCGGGGACAAGATCGTGGCCGTCGGCAATCTGACCGAGGTGTTGCAAGCCGGCGGAAAAAGCGCAGCACTTGTGGATCTAGATGGAAAAACGCTGCTTCCAGGCCTCATCGACAGCCACATTCATGCCATCGATGGCGGTCTCGCCCTCACTTCCGCGGATGTTGGCGATCAACTGCATTCCACGGACGAACTGGTCCGGGTGGCCGCCGAGGCCAAGAAATCCGGCAAGGGCATGCGCGGTGATGTCCTGCGCGTGAGCGGAATACCCGTGGCCCACTGGTCCAAGACGGACGAACTGAATGCCCGCTTCAACAACGGAGCCTACGCGGACCAACCGGTGTTTCTGGCGGGATCCGATGGCCACACCGGTTGGGGCAATCGTGCCCTGCTCCGCCGGGCTGGAGTTACCAAGGACTTTCTCAGTCATCTTTCCCCGTCCGAGCGCGCGTACTACGGCGTGGGCCCTGACGGCGAGCCGACTGGTTTTGCCGTGGATACCGGGTTAGACAAGATTCAGGCGGTTGTGCCCGAACCTTCGAAAGAGCAATTGCTCGAGGGCGGACTTGCCGCCGTTCATTACCTGCATAGCCTGGGTATCACCGCCTGGCTGGATGCCATGGCCGAGAGGCCGATCCTGACGACCTATCAAAGGCTGGCCCAGCGCGGAGAACTGACCGCGCACGTGGCTGCGTTGCCAGTGGTGAATCCGCGTAACGATCCTGCGAAAGAGTTAGAGATCGTGAACAAGCTGAGGCAGGAATTCGCCCGCATACCCAATCTGACTCTCCCCGGTATCAAGGTATTCGCCGACGGGGTGCTGGAATTTCCCTCTCAGACAGCATCCTTGACCAAGCCTTACCGAAATACTGGTAAGGCCGGGGACTTGCTATTCGATCCGGCCCGTTTTGCCGAGCTGGCCACGGCCGCCGATAAACAGGGACTGATCGTGCACGTCCATGCCCTGGGCGACCGGGCGGTAAAAGAGTCGCTGAATGGGATCGAAGCGGCGCGAAAGGCAAACGGAAACAGCCATCTTCCGCACACGCTTACTCATATTCAGTTGGCCGACCCGGAGGACTTCCCCCGCTTTCGGCAGCTAGGCGTCATCGCCGCGCTCCAGCTATTTTGGGCAAATGCCGGAGAAGAGACAATTGAACTGGTCAAGCCCTACGTTGACCCCGAGTTGTACCGCTGGCAGTATCCCGCCCGCTCGCTGCTGGACGCGGGCGCAACCATCTCCGGTGCCAGTGATTGGTTTGTTTCGACGCCAAACGTGTTTGAGGCGATCTACCAGGCTGAAACGCGCAAGGGGCCGGAAGGCGTCCTCGACCCTGGGCAACGAATGCCGCGTGAGGCTATGCTTTTCGCCTACACCCGCAATTCGGCACGAGCCATGAATCAGCAGGATTCGATCGGCTCGCTCGCGCCTGGCATGCAGGCGGATCTGGTGCTGCTTGATCGGGATGTCCTTACGGTTTCACCCGAAGAACTGAAAGACACCAAGGTCGTGTGGACGATGCTTGGCGGCGCCACGGTTTATCATTCCCAGCCGTGACAATCGCAGCCTTTACAACGAGCAGAACTGGCACCAACAGATCTGGCGATCGGAACTGAGAAGACACGAGCATGACCGACAAGACCAATCGCAAGCAGGACCGGGAACTGGGAATGAGCTGCCCGATTACACGCCGCGACTTCCTCAACGGCGTAGCCCTCGGCGTGGGCGGGGTTCTGGCAGTGCCGCGCTTGATGACGGCACCGGATTCGCCCGTGTACGCGCCGGAGAAAGCTCCTGACTACTATCCCCCGGCGCTGATGGGAATGAGGGGCAACCATGATGGCACCTTCACCTTCGCGCACAACCTGCGCGACGGTAAGTTCTCGAGTAGTGCGCCCAAGCCCGAACCCACCGGGGAGACCTATGAGCTGGTTGTGGTCGGAGGAGGCATCAGCGGACTGGCCGCGGCGCACTTTTATCGCAAGGCTGCCGGGAGCCGCGCGCGAATTCTGATCCTTGACAACCACGACGACTTCGGTGGACATGCCAAGCGCAACGAGTTTCGAGCGGGCGGCAGACTCCTGCTAAGCAATGGCGGCACTCAGTCGATCGAGAGCCCGTCACGCTACAGCGACGTAGCCAAAGGGTTGTTGAAAAATCTCGGCATCGATACCAAGAAGTTCTACAAGGCCTACGATCAGAATCTGTACTCGTCCATGAAGTTGGGCACCGGGGCTTTCTTTGATCGCGAAACGTTTGGCGAGGATCGCTTTGTCGCTGGCATGGGGACGCTGCCGTGGCCCAGGTTTCTTGCCGAAACTCCGCTTTCCCAACCTGCCCGGTGCGATATCGCGCGCCTGTACACGGAAAAGGTGGACTATTTACCCGGCCTTTCTTCCGAACAGAAGCGCGCCCGGCTGGCCAAGATCAGCTACGCCGACTTCCTCACCAAGATCGTCAAAGTGCACGAAGACGTCCTTCCCTTCTTTCAAACCCGCACACATGACCTATGGGCGGTGGGCATTGATGCCGTCTCCGCGCTGGACTGCTACGGCGCCGGTGACGACTACGGCATTGGATACCCCGGCTTTCGCGGGATGAATTTCGGACGGGGCGCCGAAGCAGGCGACGAAAAGAAAGAACCATACATCTTTCATTTTCCCGACGGAAACGCTTCGATCGCGCGCATGCTGGTGCGCTCGCTGATTCCGGGTTGCATTCCGGGGCACACCATGGAGGACATTGTCACCACCCGCGCCGACTACAGCCGCTTGGATGATCTCCGTTTGGACGATCGCTATTTGGACGACCCCGGCTCGCCAGTCCGCATTCGACTGAACAGCACGGCTATACATGTACAGAATTCGGGGCCGCCGGATTCCGCCCGCGAGGTTGAGGTGGCATACATGCGCGGCGGAAAGCTCCGGACCGTACGGGCCTACGCCTGCGTCCTGGCGTGTTACAACGGAATGATTCCGTATCTGTGTCCCGAGCTTCCTGAGAAGCAGAAGGCCGCGCTGGCCTATGGGGTAAAGGCGCCGCTGGTCTACACCCACGTCGCGCTACGGAACTGGACCTCGTTCCAGAAGCTGGGAGTCCATCAGATCGTTGCGCCAGGCAGTTACCACTCGTACGTGGCTCTGGATTTTCCTGTGAGCCTGGGGGAATACACATTTCCCAGCAAGCCCGAAGATCCCATGGTCCTTTTCATGCTGCGGACTCCTTGCCAACCGGGCATTCCCCAGCGCGACCAGCACCGCGCCGGACGCTACGAACTGATGCAGACGCCGTTCTCCACTTTCGAGAGCAATATCCGTGACCAACTGGCGAGAATGCTGGGTTCCGCAGGATTCGACCCCGCCCGGGACATCCAGGGCATTACCGTAAACCGGTGGGCGCACGGTTATGCCTATGGATACAACTCGCTCTTCGATCCGGACTGGGCCGAAGGTGAGCAACCATGGGTTCTGGGGCGAAAGAGATTCGGTCAAGTTGCCATCGCCAACTCCGATGCCGGAGCTTCCGCCTACACCGACGCGGCCATTGATCAAGCCTATCGGGCAGTCCAGGAACTCACGATCGGGCATTCGTGATTACATCAAGCGCGCCGATCAATCTATTGAACTATTGAACCGGCGACAGGAGGTAGAGGACGACTCCATGCGGCGGCACGGTTAGGTCCATCGAGGCCGCCACGCCCACATCTTTGCGTTGCCATAGATCCCGTAACTTGTATTTCGCCGCCGGGAAGCCTAGATCCTTCAAGCCATACTGGAGCACTTGACTCGATTCGGAAACGTTAAAAACGGCCAGGTAATAGGTTTTCGTCAGGGTGGACTGCGCCACCCACACGACTGTCTTATCGGTCGTAAGTAGGGGATGATTCCCGGTTGAGTGCTGGTCCATCGCGATCACTTCGGGGTTGGTAAGCAATGAGAGGGTCCACGCATCGGCTGAGGGCAATTCGCCGCCGACCATCAGAGGCGACGGGAACACACCCCACAGCGTCATCAGGGTTCGCTGTTCGTCATGGCTAAGCCGGGTGTCGCGCGGTGGGCCCCAACCCGGAGCCGGCCCGAGACGTCCCAGAGGCAGCATATCTGCATCCGGCCAATGTCCCGGTTGCGCTACTCCGGCCCATTTGGCGACATTGGCGAATTGATCGCCCAATCCCTGCGGATACTCGACTGTGCTGTGCCATAGATCCCAAATATCATTCGATATGCGCCACATCTGGGCATACTGCCGCATCTCTTCCGTCTTTTCCAGCGGCGCAGGACCCGGCGATAGACTGAGCACGATGCCACGCCCGGTTTTCGCAAGCGCCGTGCTTAACATTCGGATTTCGTCTCCCTTGTAGGGACGACTGCTGATGCAGTCAACCTTGATCAAGTCGACTGCCCAACTGGCATAGAGCTTCGCAATCGAGTCGTAGTAAGCCTGCGCTCCCGGTTTGGTTGCATCCAGGCCGTAGTTATCCGGATTCCATGGACAAGTGTCGGACGTATCAGCGGCTTCCACGGCCCGGTAGGAGGAGCCGGCGATCGGCAGGTTCTTCTCTACCGCGTATTTTGGGATGCCGCGCAGAATGTGGATGCCGAATTTCAGGCCGAGTGAGTGCACGTAGTCGGCCAGGGGCTTGAATCCGGCATCGTTCGAGGCGGTCGGGAACCGGTTCAGGGCCGGCGTGTATCGGCCATAGCGGTCCAGCGTATATTGCGAATTCTTGGAATTACCCTCCGGAGTAGGATTCGTAACAAACCATTCCATGTCCACAACCACGTACTGCCAGCCGGAGGATTTCAAATGTTCGGCCAGCCATTTGGCGTTCGCTTTGACGTCGGCTTCTTTGACAGTAGTGCCATACCCATCCCAGCTGTTCCACCCCATGGGCGGGGTCGCAGCCAGCTCACCGCGTCGCACCGGCTTGGCTGGTGCTTGTGACGGGTTGACTTGTCCCGGTGTTACAACGACTAAACCTAGAATGAGCCAGCAACCGGCCAGCGGAGCGCGTCGTTTCATCGGCTTCTCCCTTTGTCCTATCTAGATGGAGTGCACTTAGGACGGCATCATGATGTGGGTTCCGGGAATGCCAAAACCGATATTCGGGAAATCCGGATACCGCAGCTTCAGCTGAACGAAAACGCTTACGTCGCCGATAGAATATACGTCTCGAAAGCTGGTCGTTCAAGCAAATCATGACTTCGACTCTTCGCGGAAAACGTGCCTCATGCTTCCATGTATGACCGTCACACATTGAGCCAACTGACCTGAATTAGACAGCAAGAATCGGAGTGTGGTGGCCCGACAACGATTGCTAGATTGCTCATGTAAGGTCAAACAACTAAGGAGGCTTTATGAATGTATCGACCAAGAATGCTGAATTTGCCACCGCAATCAAGGATGACGCGGGTTGGGCGTCCGTTGTTGCCCGCAAGCGAAAGGCGGACGGTGACTTCGTTTACTCGGTCAGGACTACGGGTGTGTACTGCGGTCCTTCCGGTGCGGCGCGCCCCACCAGACTGGAGAGTGTTCGATCTCACACGACGACCAAGGAACCGGAGAAAGCGAGACTCCGGCCCTGCAAACGCTGCAAGCCGGATCAGTCCACGATCCGTTTTGCGATTGGAGAGTCCTCTGTAGGATCGATCCTGGTCGCCAAGAGTGGGCGGGGCATCTGCGCTATTCTCCTGGGCGACGATCCCGTTCAACTGGCACACCATTTACGAGACCGGTTTCCCCGCGCAAGTCTTGTCACCAATCTCGTCGATGGAAACGGCGATTTCGATTTGCTCGTCTCGAAGGTGGCGAGCTTTGTCCAAGCGCCAGCCGTCAGCCTCGACCTGCCTCTCGATGTCCAAGGGACTGCATTCCAGCAGCGGGTTTGGCAGGCGCTGCGCGCAATCCCAGTAGGCGCGACAGCGAGCTACACTGACATCGCCAATCGTATCGGTTCGCCAAGCTCGGTGCGGGCGGTAGCTCAAGCCTGCGGTGCAAACCGGTTGGCACTAGCGATCCCCTGCCACCGCGTTGTAAGAAGCGACGGGGTACTCTCGGGTTATCGCTGGGGCGTCGAACGGAAGCGCGCTCTTCTTGCCCGGGAGGCGCAAGCATGAACACTTCAGTGAACCAATCAGTCAGAACCACTATTGCGCCAGACAACGCAGTCGCCTGCATTAAGACCCTCGACTGGGAGCGTATCTCGAAGAGTCTTGATGCTCAGGGGAGTGCGGTACTCGAACGTGTCCTGCCTGCGGACGAGTGCCAGGCTCTGGCCCAGCTTTATCCGGAGGATGGCCTCTTTCGAAGCCATGTCGTTATGGCGCGACATGGCTTTGGACGCGGCGAGTACAAGTACTTCAGCTATCCTTTGCCGGAGATCATAGCGGAGCTCCGGACCGCGATCTATCCGCAGCTCGCGTCAATTGCCAATCGCTGGAACACCGCGATGGGCATCGATATCCGCTATCCGGAGGAGCACTCTGCCTTCATCACGCGATGTCATGATGCCGGGCAACTGAAGCCCACGCCCTTGCTGCTCCAGTACGGGGAGGGCGACTACAATTGTCTGCATCAGGATCTTTACGGCGAGCATGTCTTCCCGATACAGCTGGCCATCTTGTTATCCGAGCCTGGGAAGGATTTTACGGGTGGGGAATTTGTACTCACTGAGCAGCGCCCACGCATGCAGTCGCGACCGGAGGTGGTTCCGCTTCGCCAGGGTGACGGTGTAGCCTTCGCGGTGCACCATCGCCCGGTGCAGGGCACGCGTGGCACGTACCGCGTCAACCTGCGACATGGTGTAAGCCGTTTGCATTCAGGGCATCGTCACACCGTCGGCATCATCTTCCATGACGCCAAGTAGGATAGGAGAATGACGTTGAGTTTGTTCAGTTTCGATGACGAGATCAGTGCTGAACCTCGAAAAGAAGATTTGGTCCCGGGCGCGTTCGTCTTACGCGGCTTCGCGTTGCCGGATGAAGCCGCTCATCTGGAGGCGGTACGCCAGGTGACCGCACGAGCTCCGTTTCGCCATATGGTTACGCCGGGTGGCTTTCGCATGTCCGTGGCGATGGCGAACTGCGGGGCACTTGGCTGGGTTACGGACAGAACGGGCTACCGGTACGATGCCGTCGATCCCGACAGCGGCCAAGACTGGCCCCCCATGCCGTCGTGCTTTGTGAACCTGGCGAAAACAGCGGCTGCCGAAGCAGGCTTCCCGGGCTTTCTCCCCGATGCCTGCCTCATCAATCGCTACGAGACGGGAGCCAGGCTCTCGTTGCATCAAGACAAAGACGAGAGAGATTTCAGTGCGCCGATAGTTTCTGTCTCGCTAGGCGTTCCCGCGGTATTCCTCTTTGGTGGATTGAATCGAGCCGACAAGACCAAGCGCGTGCCAGTAACACACGGTGACGTGATCGTCTGGGGTGGTCCAGCGAGACTTCGTTATCACGGTGTGATGGCGCTCAAGGAAGGCCACCATCACTTATTGGGCGGATATCGCGTCAACCTCACCTTCCGTAAAGCGGGTTAGTGCTGACCAGCTCCCCTATGCCTTGGTGCGGGTCGGCCGGTGAGCAAAGAACCGGTGACCATTCCCTTACGTTCACGGCGACCGGATGTATGTGGCACAACTCGCGCGACAGTCGAGGACTACCCGTGTGGAGGCCGGGGCACTGGGTTGTTGAGTAGCAAAATCCTTAACCTTTCTACAGGACGCAGGCCGAAACGCTGTCTTCCTGTGGAACTCATGTGAAGCTTTTCGGCTTGGAATAGCCGCTCGACTATTCCCCTGCGTACTAGTAGATCAGTGCTGGTTAAGCCGTATACATCGAAATCGAGTACCTTCCCAACCAAATTATTCGCGAGTCTGAGCTGTCAGGGGATTCGAGTAGGAAACGGTCTGCACTCGAACTTCATGTTTAACTTGTAACCCGTTAAGGATCGCCCGTTCATTTCGCGGTCGACTCATGCCCGCGCTTTCTTAAGAAACTCTCGGTAGAGGCAGATGCCATGCATTCCGTTTCAAGCTTGGAACCAGGGCGCAGGAACCACGAAGAATAGAGTGCGTGTTCGGGAACTTGCAGATTGAAACCGCGTGCGCCGTGCACCAGTAAGGCGGTGGCGCCCTCCTTGCCTCGGTAACGACTTCTGTAGAGTTCGTTTGGATTGTTCAACACTTGACATCGTGAACACTTTGGGTGGAAGATGACGCGCATTCTTTCAAACCCTCCCCCTGGGTCTTTCCTAATGGAGCGTCCGCAGATCCACCGAGTCAGCATTGCCGATCAGGTGGCGTCGGTCCTGCGGCAGAGAATTCTCAACGGCGAGTTGCCTCCCGGAACTCCGCTGCAGGAGGTGCCGCTGGCCGCATCCCTGGGCGTATCGCGGAACACGATGCGGGAAGCAACCCGCATTCTCTCGCTGGAAAACCTGCTCAAACGTAGCGTCCACCGCGGAGTGGCCGTCTCGCAGCTCTCCCTCACAGATGTCCAGGAGATCTACCAGCTTCGGCGGATGCTGGAAATTTCTGGCGTACTGGGTGCCAAGAACAGCCGTTCCGACGTTCTGCCGGAGCTACGCGACGCCGTGGAAGGCTATGAACGCGCCGTGCACGGGCGAGACTGGCTGCGAGCGGTCGGCTTCGACTTTCAATTTCACAGCTTGTTGATACGATTTCATCGCAATCGGCGCCTAGAGTCCTTTTATCAGCGGGTGATCGGAGAGTTACGCGTGGGGATGGTGCTGGTGGATCGCAGGCACGACGATCCTGGCGCGCTGATCCCGGTGCATCGCAAGATGTATCAGTTCCTGGCGGCAGGCAAGCTCAAGAAATGTGCGGCGATATTAGTGCAACATCTGGACGATTCCGAATCCCGGTTGAGCCAGGTAATGAACGGCCAGATGCGGAAGAAGGAAGGAAATAGACAATCAGAAAAGGCAGGTGTTCGCCGTGGGGCTCAGACGGCCTCGAGGAGGAGAATATGAATGCCTATTTTACAAACCGCAGTCCATGGAGCAGATTGCCGGCGCGGACCTATGCTCTGACTCTGATTATCCTCGCAAGTCTGGTTCTGCCTCTGCACGCGCAGATGGTCACGGTCACGATTCAGGGTCGGATTTATGACACCACGGGGGCTGCGATCTCTCAGGCCTCGGTTACGGCGGTCAACACAGCCACCGGTTTTTCGCGCTCCGCGACCGCGAGTGCAACAGGCGACTACCAGGTTTCGTTCTTGCCCGTTGGCGACTATACAGTGACCGCCGAAAAAGATGGATTCAAGAAGGAGGCAAAAAAGGTCCATCTCGATATCGGAGCCAGCGCCAATCTAGACTTCAACCTGCCCGTAGGGCAGGTGGCTGAGGAAGTAACCGTCCAGGATGTGGGGGAACTGGCGGAACCGACACGGATCATGGTTAGCTCCGTTATCGATGAACAAAAAATCGAAAGCCTCCCGGTGAACGGGCGGCAGTTCATTGACTTCGCGTTGCTGGCGCCCGGAGTCACTATCGGCGACACCACCTCCGGCAGCACGGACGTAATCATCGAACCTGTAACCAAACTGTCTTTCGCCGGCCAAAACATTCACTACAACTTTGTGGCGGTCGACGGCGCGGACAACATGTCCACGGCCTCCGGCATTCAGAAAACAACTCCCTCGCAAGACGCGGTGGAAGAGTTCCGGGTGATCAACAGCAGCTATAGCACAGAGTTTGGGCGCGCGGTGGGCGGGATCGTCAACATCATCACCAAGAGCGGGACCAACCACTTGCACGGCTCCCTCTACGAGTATTTTCGCAATGACGTTCTGGACGCTCCCAGCCCCCTGGCGGCCCAAGGCTTCAACAAGCTTCGTCAAAACCAGTTTGGCGCCACGCTGGGTGGGCCGATCACAAAGGATAAGACCTTCTTCTTCGGTAACTATGAAGGGCAGCGGCACACGGAGTCACCCTTCTACAATCGGACGGTACTGGACAACATCAATGCCATCAACGCAGTCAAGGTGAATACTTGGGGATTGCCAGCCGAAAACCTGCACCTAACTCGCGCCATCAAATACGACAACTTTCTCGGTAAGATCAGTCACACCTTCAGTGGCAGCGAGTCCGTGTTCGTGCGCTATTTCTTCAACGACCAGCGGTCCACAAATCTCTCGCCGTTGAATGACGGATTTGATCTTCCTTCGGGGTTCAAGAACAACACCTTTCGTGACCAATCGATCGTTGGCAACCTGATTTCGACTTTCTCTTCGTCCCTGGTCAACGAGCTCCGCATGCAGTACGCGCACCGATTTTTTGATTTTCCGACGACCAGCACTCAGCCTCACCTAGAGGTGTCCAACGTTTTTACCTTGGGCGTGAACCGAGGGAACCCCGACTTCTATGAAGAGGGCCGCTTTGAGATCGTGGACAGCGTCACCAAAGTGTTGGGTAAGCACACCATCAACTTTGGTGGCGATTTCAACCGGGTGGGCACGACCGAATCGTTTCCGCTGTTCTACCCGTTTGAAGCCGACTTCGGCAACCTTTCCGCTTTTCTGGGCACGGACTTTGTGGGCGCGTCGCATCCTTTCGTGATTTTCTTCGAGCGCTTCGACAAGGCGTCCGGATTCAATGAAACCAGTTTCGATCCTTCGGTTTACCAGGGAACGAGCATCTCCTCGGCCATTCGCAACCAGGCCAAGGGTACTCTGGACCACACTTATGCGGGCGCCTATCTGCAGGACAAATGGCGCGTGACCAACAATCTGGCTATCAATTTCGGCTTACGTTGGGAGGGAGAAACCTGGCCTGCGGCGGCGCTCAACAATCCGCTAAAGAATTTTGATCCTCGCGGTGGTTTTTCCTATGCCTTCGGCGGGCATAGTAATTTCGTCATTCGCGGAGGAGCGGGGTTGTTTCACGGTCAGATTCCCTCGCCCCTTCTGATGTGCCAGATCCCTTCCTGCGGCGGTTTGTCAAAGTACCCGGGACGAGAAGGCATCCAGGACGACCTGAATGCGAACACGCGGCTCTCGGCCTTCGGCGCTACTCCCTTCGCGAATGCCGCCGCGCTGAATGCGCTGCTCCACATTGACCAGACCACGGCAGACTACCCAGCGGGCTCGCTCGAGGCGGTAATCGTACGCTTCGTCAAGAACCACAAGCCTCCCTACGGGGCTCAGGCCAGCCTGGGCGTTGAAGTTCAGCCTTTCAAAGACACCGTCCTTAACATCACGGGGATGCACGTACGAGGCATCCACCTAGGCAGCTTCTACAATGTGAATCAGCCCAACCCGAACACGTTCTACAACACGGGAGCAGAGGCTGCGACCCATACAGTTCACGATTCGGAGGGACGGGCCGGACAGAAGAACTACTACTGTGACACGACTGGTCCCACCAACCCAACCGATTGCCTGCCGGGCACTCTGTTTGGTGTCATCCCCAGCATCCGGACTTTCCCGTTCGGGGTAGACTTCGAGGCCGACTCCAAATGGGATTCCCAGTGGGACGGTTTGCTGGTGGACTTTAACAAACGGTCGACCCATCACTGGGGATGGGGTCTGAGTTATACCTGGTCGAAAGGCATCGACAATGGTCCCAATCCCAGCTTCGTGCTCATTCCGCAAGACACTTGCTGCTTTAATCGGGAACGGGCTGTTTCCGCCGACTACGTGGCACACCGCTTTGTGGGCAATGCCACGCTGGAAGGGCCGACTCATCTCAATCCCATCGTGAATGGCTGGCAATTGGGGATGATCGTGAGCCTAGAGACACCCCACTACTTCACCAAATTCGCCGGCTTTGACGCCAATGGAGACATCTTCGGGAATAACGACCGGGTGGGCATTGAGCCCCGCAACACTTTCAAAGGCGACGGCTATCAGAGCGTGGATATGCGGATTTCGCGTACATTCAAGTTCACCGAACAAATACGCCTCGAGGCCATCGCTGAAGCCTTCAATTTGCTCAACACCCTGAATATTCGCTTCTTCAATACGGCATACGGCGCCGCCGACTTCTGCAACTTTGCCGCCGACTCGGTGGCGCAAGGTTGTACCGCCACACCGTCGGGGAATCGCGAGGGCTCGCCAAATCCGTCGTACGGCACACCGCGCGCGATCTTTAATCCGCGGCAGGTTCAGTTCGCGCTGCGTTTGACATGGTAGAACTCTAAATGGCGGGGGGGCAAGGTCTGCTCCGCCGGAACTTTACGAAACGATCGGCTTTCCCGTGAGCGTCACTCAGGCACAACCCATGCGATTTGGCATCTATTGCGAAATTCAGACGCCGCCAGGTAAGTCGCACTACGACATGATCTGGGAAATCATGCGCCAGATCGAGCACGCGGACGACTCCGGATTCGATGTGTACTCGGTGATTGACCACCACTTTTTTCAGAGGTTTTCTATTTCCGCGAACCCGCTCGCCATGTTCACGGCGGCAGCGCAACGGACGAACCGCATTCGCTTCCGCACCGCGCTCCACACTCTGCCCCTGGAAAATCCCATGCGCCTTGCCGGCATGATCGCCGAAGCGGACATTCTGACTAACGGCCGCCTGGAATGCGGCCTGGGGCGGGGGCACGCCTGGTTGTTCGGGCCCTCGGCCCTGCCGCTGGAGGAGAGCCGGCCGCGTTATAACGAAGCGGTTGACATTCTGGAACTCGCATTTTCCCACGAGAAGTTTTCATACCAGGGGCAGTATTACAACGTGAAGGATGTCAGCGTGGTGCCGCAACCGGTGCAGAAGCCGCATCCTAGGTTTTACACCGGCGGCACCAGCGACATTACCTACCAAACGGCGGGCGAGAAAGGATGGGGCATTTTCGTGCCGCCGCTGCTGCCCTGGAAAGTGCTGGAGGCCCCTTTGAACATCTACAAGAAAGCCTGCGCCGAGCGCGGGCATCAGTCCGACATCGTGTACATCCGCCCGGTGTACATCGATCAGGACGAAAAGCAGATCCGTAAGGAGGTCGAGCAAGCTCTGCTCAACTTTCTCGCTTTTAACGCTTCGCCAGTGGCGTCGTTGCAGAGCGAGGGAAAGAAAGCGGAGTTGCGCGCCAAGGGCTACGGCTTCTATGCCAGCGGTGCGCTCGAGTCGTTGACCAAGCTGACTTATGACGAAATTGTTGAGCAGGAGATCGGATTTATTGGCACGCCGGAGACAATCATCCACCAGATACGCGCCCTGGAAGAGAAAGGCGGCATTGGGGAACTGGCGATTGTTTCCAATTTCGGCGGCCTGGAGCACTGGAAGACCATCAAGACGCAACACATGTTCGCCAAGCACGTGATGCCCGCGTTCCGTTCGTAAGATGCCAGAGCTCCAGACTAGCGAGAGCGGCGTGGCATAGGTCAGCGCCTGCCCTGAGCGAAGTCGAAGGGAGCCGTGCCGGCCGAGCACCAGCTTGGCAGCGATTGCGAGAGAGATGGCAACCACCACAACGCGCGCCAAGATAGCCGCCACGTTTCCGGCCATGGGAGCCAGGCGATTGCTCGTGTTCGGAGGCATCGGGCTAATTGCGGCGGGAATGCTTTTCGGCGATATCTTCGCCGCATTTGTCCTGCACCAGAACGGAGGACAAACCGGACAAGCCTTGCTGGCAGCAACCCAAGCGGTGGCGGCACAGGACCCATCGGCGGTGAAAGCGGCGTTTACGCACGTAGGAGATTTGCTCGAAGATCGCGGCACCAAGGTGGACACACATGTGCACATGATTGACGCCGGCTATCTCGCCCTGCTGCTGGCTTTAATCCAGCCCTATGTGGCCCTTTCCGTGTCCAGCAAAAAACTGCTGGCGAAACTATTCCTGATCGGTGGTTTTTTGCTGCCTGTGGGAATTTTTCTCATCCATTATGTGGGACTGACTTACAGTCCATTTATGGTAATTGGATGGGCGAGTATTATGGCCGACTCCGCCGGAGGGCTGTTGATTATTGCGCTGATCGGAGAGGGCTGGGGGTTCTGGAAGTACTTGCGCAACACGCATGCGGGTCCGGCGGAATCGGAGCTGCCGAAAGACCGCAGCTGGGAACGTCGCATGCTGCTCTCGGGCGGGACGATGCTGGTGCTGCTTGGCTTCCTGCAGGGAGCATGGTACGCGGGGTTTAACCTGTATGAGCACGAAAATAGAGAGATGGTAATTCTGAAAGATTTACTGAAACAGCCTTCAGGCTCTGGCGGGATAGCTTCCTCGGTGAACGCCTACGGCATGTTGCAAGCGGAGAAGGCGGTGCTGATCGCTGCGCACTCTCATATCATCGAGTTCGGATTGCTGGCGATTCTGCTTTCTTTCGTGCAGCCCTATATCTATCTCAGTGAGGTGTGGAAGCGGCGTTGGGTCAAGTTATTGCTCGCTGGATCTGTGATTTTGCCGGTGTTTGTTTTGCTTGAGCTCAGGATGGGACTGTTGGCCGGCGGTATTGCGGATTCGGGTGGGCTGATGGTAATCGTGGCCCTGATCGCTATGCTGGTTGGAGTGGTTCGCCACACGGGCAGCCTCGACGCAGGAGTCGGGAGCACACAATGAGCAACGCCCGCAAGTTGCTCATTGGCGGTGGGACGATCCTGGCAGCCTTCGGGATGCTCTACGGTCTGTACTACGCGGTCTTTGTGGAGCACCAGACGTTGGATCGCATGGGTGGTTCGCTGGCTGGTGCGTTCATTCATTCGGCAGAGCGCCATGGGGATGAATCACAGCTTGCGTTGAATGCTTATCGCGAGACAAAGTACGATTACGTCCGGCAGGTCGACGTGCACTCGCACTGGATCGGATTGGCCATGCTGATGATCGTTTTGGGCGTGGTGCTGGATGATGTGGCGTTGGGAGCACGTGCTCGTTTCGGAATTGCGCTGGCCATGCTGATCGGCTCAATCTTATTTCCTATGGGAGTGATCCTGCAGACTACGCATGCTTTGTTAGCGGCATCAGCGCTTGCAATTGTGGGGTCAGCTCTGGTGATTATCGCGATGACTGCAGCGGCAGTGGGCTTCGTTCGGCGTGCCTGATTTCTTGTAGCGCCAGCGTTGGGCGCTATAGAGTAGTCCAGCGGCGGCGATGCTTTCCGAGTTTGGCGCCGAGGCTAAGCAGCTGGCCCGGGGTCAGAGCCTGATTCCGTTGATGAAATTGCGCTTGCGAATCCAAGCCATCTTGTGGAATTTTGTTTCGGGCACGTCTTACATGAAGGAAGAGAATGGCACCTCCGTTTTGGAGCGCTGACTCGGCACGCTGAAATCGAGGCTTCGCCCGCAGCCGCTGCCTGCGCCAGACGCGAAGGCACCGCCGACACCTGCGCCAGAGACACCGGGTACCAACCCCGGCAAGCCCGACGATACAAACAAGAAGGCGGATGGACTGAATCTAGCCTGACGAGGGAGATCGGGAACGCCTCGCAGACAGCACTCAGAAACGCTCACGGCATCACCAAAATCTTCAAGAGTCGCCGCGGCGGAAACCAGGACGGTCGCGCCATGATCGTCATCGTCACCCTTGGAGCCCGCGCCTGGGCTCTCTCGAAAGCACCGAAGTTCTCATAATGCAAGATGCAAGTGTCTCTGTGTCTCTGCGCCTTGCAAAAGAGCCATTTGGGCTCCCACAAGTATCCCGTTCACGGGCCTTGAAAATTCTTGGTTGCTAAGCACGCAGGACTTACACTAGGCGTAGGCCCTGGAGGAGCACAGTATGAGCGCAACGGTTCCCGGATCCGCAAACCCTCTTCCCAATCTGGATCAGTGGGAGGACTTCCTGGAGGGCCGATACAAAGAAGGAAAGTCTGAGTCCGACTTCCGCCAGTATGACGCCGAGGCAAACCCGAGTGTGGCAGAGTTCTACTGCACGAATCACGAGAAGCAGACAGTCAACTACGTGCTGGGCAAAGAGCAGCAGTACTTCGGCCTAACACGCGGCAAGAAGAGCGTTTGGGAAGCGGCGGAATACCTGAACACTCTGGTCGATGACAGCGATCCGGATACCGACCTCACGCAGATCGAGCATCTTTTGCAGACGTCAGAGGCGATCCGCAAGGACGGTCAGCCCCGCTGGATGGTGCTGGTTGGATTCATCCACGATCTTGGGAAATGTCTTTGCTTGTATGGTGAGCCGCAGTGGGGTGTCGTAGGCGATACATTCCCGGTTGGGTGCGCCTGGTCCGATCAGGTAGTCTTTCCTGAATACTTCGCTGGGAATCCGGATGCAAAAGTTCCCGAGTACCAGACGAAGTACGGGATCTATGAGCCGAATTGTGGCCTGGAGAATGTCCACATGTCGTTCGGCCATGACGGTTACATCGCAGAAGTGATGAAGTCCTATCTTCCCGACGAAGCGATCTACATGCTGCGTTTCCACTCCTTCTATGCTTGGCATCGTCACGGCGCTTATCAGCACTTTGAAAATGAGAAAGACAAAGCAATACTGGAATGGGTGAGGAAGTTCAATCGCTATGATCTCTATTCCAAGGGACACGCCAAACCAGACCTGGAGCAATTGAGATCCTACTACGATGATCTCTTCGCGGAATTCTTACCGGAAAGGCTGTCCTGGTAGCATCCAATAGGCTCTTGGTTTTTGGGGAACTCCGCTAACAGGCGATATGAAAGTCCTGGTACGAAATCTCGCCAAGCGATTCGCTGATATTCGAGCGGTGGCGGGTGACCGAGATTTAAGAAACGGACATGCCCCTCGGGATGTATCTCGCCCATAACTACTAAAACTTATCGCTGCATCAGTGAGGCGCTTGGGGCGCAGCCAGCGACCTGGCCAATAAGTTGCTAAGCTGCCTTCTCATGGCTGTTGGAACCTGGGCTGCTAACCAAATCTTGGCGGAGTCGCTCCATTTGTGCCGATGCTTCCCTTATCTGCTCAGCATATTCGTGGCCTTGCCGTGGTAGAAACCCCCCGTAGTTCTCCAGCAGCAGGCGGGCGTTCGCCTCGATGGCAGAGGTCTTGGAACGGGCTTGGTTGGAAAGGGCAGACGTTAGTTTTTCTAGCTGCAAATCGCGCACGGCTAGCTCTTGTCTGCTCTGAGCAGCTTCCTGTTCAAGCACTTGCCCATGGTAGCGGATGAGTCCAAACAGACAGGCTGCCAGTACGAGCAGACATGAATTGGCAACAATGATTTCTGTCAACGCCTGGCTTAGGCTAGCATTCCTCTCTCTGTCGAATCCCGCGAAGCTGCTGGTCTCCGCCGCGGATAACGAGGACAGAAGCCCGCGAGCTCTATCCATGTACTCCATGCCTTCGTTTGAATCCACTAGCATGAATGCGCGGTGGCGATACCCCTGTTGGCGAAAACTAATAGAGCGCTCCATCTCAGCTTGCTTTGAGATAGCCAAAGACTCGAGTTGCGACTCCAGGGACCGTTCGCGCTCCGCTCGATTAGCTAACCCTGCACGAAGACCGGCAAAATCGGTTCCGATCCTGCCCTTCGCGTCGGTGTAGGGCTGCAGGTACGGCGGGTCCCCGGTTAGCAGGTATCCGCGCTGACCTGTTTCCATATCGGTCAAGTCTTTCAGAACACCGGAGATGTCCGCCTGGATCATGGAGCTTTCCAGTGTGAGCGCAGCAATTCTCTGCATCTGCTTTAAATGGTTGACAGCAAGATATGCATTCCATGCCATGAAAGCGAGTAGCGCGGGGGCCCCTACTTGCAGCGCAGCTTTTCGAATCATTTTGATTGTGCCATCCTTCACGTGATGTTCAGAACACCCTCAGCCGTGATTCGACTGGCTTTGCAAATCTCCTCCGCAACCTTGACCACTGCGACACTCCTGTGGACGGGGCCTTCCGCTGACATGACCGAACTGGCAGCCAGGGTGAAAAGCAGGGCATCCTCCTGTTTGTCGAAGTAAAGTACTACCTGATTCGCTGCCATGTGCGTACCTCCTACTGATTGTTCTTAGGAATGATAGGCCGAATGGCCACAAGAATGAGGTTATCTCTTTTGGTGCGCAATATGTAGATTGAATCCAGGACCTTCTAACCCCCGAAGTGCTGGAAGCGAAGACGAACGCAGTACCACGCTCGCCCTTGACGCAGAGTCCGACTGAGGCTTCCTCACCGTAGAATCAGCTGGCAGCGCAGAGCACCAGCGATGCCCAGCCGCACGCAAGCCGTTGGGATAGTAATCGGTTGGTCCGCTTTTACCGAGCCAGTAATTCGGGTATGAGAGGCTTGCGGAGGACGCCATTGTTCTGTGGGTCGAGGGTCAGAACATCCCTATTGAAATTGGTCTCCATCAAGTATGGCGCCGATCGGCGCTACTACAATTGCGGCAGCAAGTCTGGCACCTGCGGTGCTGGCCCCATCACATTCTGGCTGCTTTGGAGACTAGGCCGGGAAATCCCCAGCTTCTGCATCTTGTGGATCAGCGTAGTGCGCTTCAAGCCAAGTTTGGCGGCCGCACCTTTTGGGCCGCCGATCACCCAACCGACTCCTTGAAGCGTATACAGAATCAGCGTGCGTTCAGAGTCCCTCAGAGTAGTTGCAGCCAGAGAGACGACGACACCCTGAGTGCCTGCCGTCGGAAACCGGAGATCGCTGGGCGTCGCTAGCTACGCGACCCAACACCCCTAAGCGGTGGGGTTGGGGACCGACGTTTCAGCTGGCCACGTGCGCCTCCAATTTCCTAAAGCATTTCACCACCCGCTACGCAGCCCCGTCGGTCATTTCGTCCCGCATTTTCAGGTAATCCAAACCGGGCTTCGTTATATGGAAATACTGCTTCACGTCTTTCATACTTTTGTTGTCGATCTTCTGCATGCCCTCCTTGTCGTAGAGCAAACCTCTCACACCCTTGTTCGGCTCGCGCTCGATTAAGCCTAGTTCCAGCAAGCGATGCAATTCTCGGTCGAAATACGGCTTGGTGCCGCTACTGAAATCGAACCAGAAAGGCTCCAGAGATGCCAACTTCTTCAGGTGTTCAAGTTCATACTGTGTCAGGAAATTCCTCATAAGGAACTTAATCCACTCAATTTCGTCCGCCTGTCGTCGCTGTTCTTCTGCAACTTCCCGGAACTTTACCTTCCAACCTCCAGGTAACTCCGCTTCGGATATTACGGTCAAGACCCATGGCAATACTGCGACGACCAGCAATCCAATTCCAATTGTGTCGGCGGGCAACAAACCGGGGTAGAGCTTATGCAGGACAAGCAGTGCAAGGGCACTTAACGAAATGCCCATTCGTACGTAGAATGTTGTGCCCGTCGATTTCCTACGCGCTTGACTATCGCTTCGATTTTCCACCGCAACAATCCTTATTCTAGGGAACTCGATTCGTATTGACGCTGATATCTTACTCCCCGGTTTTTCCTTCGTGAATTGCCTGCACCCTGTTCAGAAAACGGACACCTGCATCTCAACGCTCCACTCTCGGCCCTCCGAAAGCTCGCATCCTGCCCAAAACGAAAGCGTCCCATGACTCGGTTAACTCGCGCCCTTGCCCTGTTAGCCTCCACAGCTGTCGGTGTGACGCGCGAGGTTCTTTTGTACAACTTTTTTTGGGCGGAACAGATCGTAGTGGGGAGAGTTCATGCGATGCTCCGCGCATGTCAGCCACAATGCTTCCCGATCTGAATCTTCTTCCTGCGGAAGCGATATTTTCACGCAGTGGTTTGCTCGGTAACAAGCTCACTGCGCGATGCCAGTAGGGCCAGAGTTCCTAGCACAAGGAAAAGGCAAGCCAACGTCAGCGCTCCCGCTGCAGTCGCGTGGCCGGGCGGAGTTCCACCGGCAAAGCGAACCTCGCGTGCATCAGACCGCTTGTACAAAATCGGAATCCGACGTCCCTGCGGAAAGCGGGCGGCCCAAACGACGGCGTCGAGTTGGGTGGCAAATATGGGTCCACAGTCGAGTTGAGATTGACGAGCTTCCCCGGTCACCTGCTATGAAACTGTGCAGCGGAGACCATAGAACCGACAATCCTACCGATAGCGAACTGGCAAACGCAGCGGACTTGGTTAGATGCCAAAGGCGTGCGCCAGGGGGCCTCCAACGCGCCACAAGCCCTTCGAGGGTTTTGGGCCAGCTTAGCTCCGCCGATGGGAGGAGGCCCTTTTCAGTGGGCAACGCCACTGCATGCTTTTGTGCGCACTGCGGGCAGAATCCGGCTGACAATCTCGTGGTCAGTCGCGGGCTCCTTAAGGATTTCCCATCCCGTAAACACTGCGATCAGTTCTTCGTTCGGAAAGACCATCAGGCGCTGCCCGCCGAACCCTCTGCCCATCCAGACATATCCCTGCGTATCGGCTCGCGGAAACAGCCACCACTTGAACCCATACTTGTAGCCTTCCTCCGCATCAATGAACGGAGCTAATGACCGCTTTACCCAATCTTTCGAGACGATGGGCTTCCCGTCCCACATCCCATCGTGCAAATACAGGTACCCGATCTTGGCCAGGTCTGAGCCGCGCAGATACAGGCCTCCTTCAGTATCCACCAGCCCCTGTGGCGTGCGCTTCCAGAAGTGCTCCATGCCCAACGGATTGAACAAATATTTCTCGCCATACTCCTCGATATCTTGCCCAGTCTCTTTCTGAAAAATGTAGGCCAGCAGCTCCGACACTCCGCTGCTGTAATTGAAGACCCTTCCGGGCTCCTGCGCCATCGGCTTATCGATCACGTACTTCACCCAATCGTCGGCCGCCTCCATCAAACTCGAATCGTTTCGGGGGTCGTCGTACGCAACCTCTTCATTCCACTCGAGACCCGTTGACATGGTCAAGACGTGACGCAGCGTCATTCGCCGTTTGCGGTCATCTACGTCTTTCAGTTTCGCAACGTCGAAGTACTTGAGCACGGGGGTGTCCAGGCTGGCCTTGAAATCGCCGCGTGTAACGGCAACGCCCAGAATGACCGAGCTGACCGTCTTGCTCACCGACTGCATGCTGTGCAGATCGGTTCCGTGATAGTACGGGTGCCACGTCGGGTCGAAGTAGTTGTAAGGACCAGTCAGATGCGCATTCAGGGGCCCGCGCGTCTTCGCCTCTCTCCCGTAGATCTGTCTGTAGTCGTGGGGATATTTGCGCTCGTAGACTGTTTTTCCGCACCGGAACACTTCAAAGCTATCTACCATGGAGTATTTTCCGCTTGCCAGGTCGGCATCAAACGCCGTCAGAACTTTTTTATCGAGTCCCACTCTGGCTGGATTGTCCTTCGCCCAGCCATGGGTCGGCCACTCCCTTTTGTCTGCGCCTTTTCTCTCGGCGCCCTCCGCCAGCGGAAGCGCTGCTAGCACCGACAAGCTCACGAACATCAACGCCGAAGCGATCTCTTTCACTTGCTGGGCCTCCTAGGATTCAAGTGAGTTTCGGAGCACAAACTACGGGCGTCGTGCTGCTGTGTCAAGCTCCCAGGACTTTTGCAGGTGTGGGAGTAGTACTTTCTGACACTATCAAGCGAAAAGGGATTGCTGGGCTGAACGTGGGTTTGAGAAGCGCTAATCCCGCGCGTCAAAGGGGGCATGGTCCGTAAACAGGAGACTATGCGGTTGTTGTCGCAAAATTGCCTTCACGCTAACACCCCGTCGCCTGCAGTCTATGAATGCTGGGCGACCCACGCGGTGGGCAGGTCTGGGAGGCGCTGGATCGGGAGATCGGCAAACCCGGGAGAATCGCGGCCATGTAGTCGCGCACTGGGAGTTTCAACCTGCGGCAGCTTTTCATGAACAGTTAGTCCAGTTAGGCTCACGAGCGTTCTTCGGGTGTTTTCCCCTATTTACTGACCGGAATACTGTAGTGCGATGCGACAACTTGCCACGTGCCGTTGAACTTCGTCCAAACATCGGTGAAACGGTCGCGGTATTCGTAAGGTTTACCCTTGGATCGGCCCTTTTCGTGATACGCGCCAATGACCACGACTGTGCTGCCGTGTGTTCGAACCTTAAGATCCGACATTTCTGTAAGCTCTACGTGGAGAGTAGAGTCCCCGTTGTGCGCAATGTAGCCAAATTTGCTAAGTGTGCTCCCGTCTTCTACGGTGATGATGAAATCATCAGCAAGCAAAGACTCCATGGTCGCGATATCCCCTCGCTTATAGGCTGCATTCCATTTGTTCTCCAATGCAAGAATTGTGGCCGACACAATCTCGGGCTTATCTTGTGCGGCTGCCGAATCCAAAGCCCACACGGCGAGCGATGCAACGACAAAAAGCAAAACCCTGATTTTCATGAGCTGGTGCGCATTTTCTCGCGTTCCAATAGGGTAAGCATAGTGACAAACCTGATAGCAACCTTCCTCTTCCCGCACCATGGGGCACAATCTCGCCGGTTTTGAGTGGCCATTTTTGAGATCCGCCCGGCGTTCAGTTTTAATTGGGCTCCAGCTGTGCTCCATTGATCCTTGCACTTGTGAAGTCATACAGTTGCGGGTGCAGCGGTACAGCGGTTTCATAATTGTCTTCTTCTCTTGTGATGCCCTGCAATCCCAACAATTTACACTCGCACCGACAGACCAACGGCAGTTTCGGGACACCGCTCGGGACACTGCAGTCCTATCCGCTTTGAGCCTGGTAACGGAATGAAGGAAACGGACTGGGACGCCGGAACAGAATTGCCCTTTCGTACCGCGGCGCGGAGACCCGTTCTTTCTATTCCGCAGCCTTAGCCGCCAAGGTTTCAACTACCGCTATGTTTTGCACCATGTCTTGTGGCAGGTTGTGCCGCTTCTGTAAATAGACAGGACGGTTGTAGCTAACCCAGACCTTGGCTTGCGGATCTTCCCACACCAAGATCTTGAGAGGAAGGTCAAGGGCGATGCTGGGCGCGGCCAGCATCAGGGGCGTGCCGGCCTTCGGACTCCCGAAAATTAAGAGCTTGGTCGGAGGCATTTTCATCCCTACCTTCTCAGCTTCTCCGCTATGGTCGATCAGGGCAAACAGCGTGACTCCCTTAGCTTGCAGAATATTCTTGAGCCGATCCACCGTTTCCTCGACGGAGTGATTGCTCGGCTTATCGGTGATTCCTTCAGTTGCTGCTGCCGGTGTCATGGAAACCTCCTCGTTACTGTGGGGATGCAGATTCGCGAAGCTGTGAACGGTAAGCAGATAAATCGATAAATCGTCATTGCCAGCCCGATCAATGCCAGGAACAAAGCAATGGCGACAGGCTGGATGGAAGGTCGAGAGTGTGCCGTTTCACCGCGGTCCAAGTCCCGAACCAGTCGGAGGTGGTGCCATCCGGCAAAAGCATTCACGATTACTCCAATTGCGATCAGCACCGTGCCGAACCACGGAGACAGCCCGTACGACTGTGGCGACAGATTGTGTGATTGTGTTGGGCGACCCAGAGTTGCTGCAGCAAGAGCCCGAAGCGCGCCACCACAAAACCGAATCCCATCAAGGCCAGGCCGGTGCGGATCCACGCAAGCATAGTGCGCTCGGCGGCTAGAGGCGTTGGCGCTAGCGTTGGCGTGTGCCAGACTGCCGAGGGCAACCTCAGCTTCGTGACGGCATCGCCCGTGGACTCGCGGCTTGACCCACGAATTATTAGGTGCCGGCCGAAAGCGGCCGACTGCCTCAATGTCCAAAGAATCACAATGCAGATGTTAAGGCGTTAAGGCCACTGAAGAACTCCTTGATTCTGGTCCTTTTGTCCTTTTAGCGTTCGCTGGCTTCTCACCGTCGCTTCGCGCAGCAGCCATCAGGCTGGGGCTCTCACAAGCCGTGACGCGGAAGGGATCCGCAGGTTTTCGCAAACCAGCGGATCGCGTCTGGTACATGTCCAGACTGCGGGGCCGTCTTTTACAGTTGCTAGCTATGTTGAGTTGTTTTGCTCGTCAGATATGCCGCATGGCTGATCCCAAGCAATGCGACGAGCGCATCCGATGGCGTCGGCATTGCGAACCCCCTTGCCGGATAAATGTCATTCATGGCTGAGTACAGAGCATACGCGTAGGCCAGGACAGCCACTATAGTGAAGTAAAACATCTGGACTTTGGAAACGTCTACATAGGCGGTGTTTCCAATCTCATCTCCCTGAAACATATCTATCAGTGACGCGTCGGCAATGCGTGGGTTTGAGTACAGTGTTCCTTGACTGTTTCTTTGAATGTCGACGACCGGCTCGTTCAGGGCCGCTGCTGCCTTGTCGACCGTCTTTGGCTGCGGTTCTTGATTTGTTTTGGAACTTAATATCAAGGGGCTTCCAACCAGGGATGTTGCGCTGATTCCCATGAGAGCCCACAGCCGCCAGTCCATCGAGATATTGATCGGCAACGCAGCGGAGTTCGATGATAGGACATGCAGACGTTTCAGCGCCACGTCAAAAAAAGCAGAAAGTAGCAACACGGTCCAAGACATCATCTGAAACCGTGAAAGACTCATCAAATTGGCTCGTTCACGAGGATGCCTAACGGCCTCGCGGAGATCCACCGTCCCAAAAAAAGACAATACACAACCATCAATAGTGCGATGACGAACCACCCCGTCCGTGGCGGCAAGTAGATCCCCCCACACACAGATAAGATCAGCCACAGTAACGACACTATGGTCACCTCCGCCGTTCTGAAATGAGGGAGGCGGAGGGGATTCGCTGCTTGGAGGGCCGGGGTTGCCATAGAGAGTCTCCTTTGATCGGTAGGTTCAAGAGCTGCATCGACCGCTCGGTCGGGCCGTTCCCAACGCCTCGGCAGTTTGCCACTGTAAATCTAGCCTGACAGACCCATCTACAGCTGAACCCCCAGAGCTTGTGCTGTTTGCGGGCCAACTTCGCCGTCCGGCGTCAGACCAGACGAAAGCTGAAATGCTACCACTGCAGCCTGAGTGTGCGGCCCAAACTCACCGTCAATGGTGCCAGGATCGAAACCGGCAGCCTTCAGCTTCCGCTGCATCTTCAATACCTCATTTCCACTCATGACTGGCATCATTAGACGATAGACGGCAGTCTGCGGTGGAGAGACAGACACTGCAGCGCCTTGGGTGTACTGGATACCCGCAATCAGCACACCCGTATCCCAGCGCCTTTTGGCGAGAGTAGACGTGATCACTCCATCGTTCGAGGAGTGAGCTTCTACCGTTCCCCCCGCCCCATCGGAGAGGACGATATGACCGATGGCGCCCGCCTGGGGTATGCGCAAGACAAACGCACCGGCTGTGCGGGACGCTGACTCAAGAGAGACGATTTGGCCCAGGCTCTTGGCGTCCCGAGCCCAATAGCCGGTATACGCGTCTGCCGTGGCGGGGTCCCCGAAATCTCGTCGACAGCCGTAGAGCTTGGCGGCAATCTGGAAGACTAGCCAAGACGCAAACTCAGCGCAATCCCACGGTCCTATCCAGTCCGGGTTGTTCTTTGGAGCCAATGCCCCGAGAACATATTTCTCACCCACGTGCTGGTGGGCGAGCCGAAGTAAGCTGTTCCCGTCTGCCGGAGCTGGGCTGGCCGCACCTGTGGACATGAACTCACCTCAATTCTCGCCGTCATGCAATCTATGCTGGGATTGGAACTCCTGCGGCCCTGACCGCTACTTTGGCGGTAGCAATCATTTTTTGGAGCAACTTCACGCGAGCTTTTTCGTTGTCAATCTCTTGTTGAACCTGTTGAGCCAAAACTCTAAGCTGAGATGTGTCCGCGATCGTAACTGAGTCGATGTCCTTTAGCGGGTCGAAAGCGGCTACCTCAAGTTCACGTTCGAGTTGGAGAATGAGAATGTGCAGATCCCGTTTACTCGTGTCGTCGATACCGGCGTCATCAAGCTTCTGGAAAGTGCTGTTTAGAGTGCTAATGATGTCTTGAAGCGTCATGGTGATGCTGCCCCCTTCGCCGGAAAGAGCTTTTCGATCTCGTTTGCAATATTCGCGATGTCAGTGGTTGACTGGGTGATCTTGTCCCGATTCACGCCTACGATACCGGAGAGCTCATTCATAACAACATCATCCGCCTTTTGGAGTTGAATGTAGTCATCGAGTTTCTGCTGGGCGGACGCTATGTTTTGGTAGGCCTCCAACATTTCCGCTTGTTTGCCCTTCAGTTTGGCGACAAAGGTCGGCAATTCTTTGTTTTTGTCCGGCGGCAGTTGCTTGGTTTTCGTCGATCTTGCTCGCGAGGTCGTTAAGCACTTTGAGACGCGCATTGTCGTCTCGGGCCGCTGCTACTTGGCCGAGGGCAGCACTCTTATACTCCTGCTCAATGTCTTTCGTGAGACGGTCGATTCTGAAGTCACTCGCTTGGACTTGAGCATCAGCAAACCGACTTATCACGTCGAAGTACGCCTTGAGAGAAGCCGAATACGAAAGCTGTGCTTTTACCTGCTCAGCAGAGAGGCGCTTCACTGCCATGGGAGTGCCGCATCCCAGGCAGGTAAATAGTAGGAACGTGAGTAACAGTGTTTGCTCTATTCCAGGTCGGTTTGGTGTTGCCTCCGAATATGTTCCCATCAGAGCCTCCTACGGCAGAAAGACCGATCGAGTACTCCTAGCTGCAGCACGAAATGAGTTATCGGCTCGATAGCCGCTTGGAAATGTGGCACTCGTTGGCTTTGAGGACTTCCGAAAGCTCCTGACAAATCCGCTCCTTCCAGGACCTTCGCGTGCCGCACATGCTTCGTCATAATGCCCGGGAGGAGAGCCCAAGTACTTATCGTTCGTCATAGAGGTTCGGCATCGTGCAGGGAAAGCAATCTACGCGACGGGGGATTATGTCGCGCGCATTCTCGTCCCGCCAAATCCTGAAGTCAAGAGAAAACGATTCTTGTTCGGAAAGGATGGAGCAAAGGTCGATTGCTAAGGTCGTGATTCCGACCAACCCAACATGGGTCGGATTTCCGACTAGACATGGCTAAACCGCTGTCTTGGAACTGCGCTCGGCAGCAATTTCACTTATTCGGACGAGAAACCTGATAGGGAGGAACCGGCCCCTGTGACCATCGCCGGAACTGCGTTCTTCAATTGCTCAAGTTCGGCCTGAACTTTCGCCCAATCTTTTGGCTTTCGCTTAGTCGCATACGGAGCGTCCGGATGCCCAAAGAATTCCATAAGTTCGGCCCGCACCTCCGGCGAAGCACCATTGAAATTCTGCTTCGCCAGCACGTGGAGCCACTTTGCATGCGTCTCATCGTTGAGCTGATATTTTCCCGGTCCCGTTATTTCACCAGTGTCAAAATTGTCGTTGGGCAAATCCAGCTGGCCGGTGCCTACCTGGCTTAGCAGCTGTCGGTAGCGATCCAGAGTCGCGTTGAAACTCGCTTCAAACATTCGTTCCGTCTCAGGCGTTGGTGTCTTGAGCTGTAGTCCTTTTAGAGGGCCTATCTTTGGGAGAATCCGAGCCAGGAAGGCGAGAAATCTCTCGCCAAAGGTGGGCGGCTGATATTGGTTTCCCCAATTCTTTTGGTAACTCGCGCGAGAAAGATTATAGAGAAACTTCTTTTTCGTCATGCCGGGCTGATCCTTCATGATCTCGTTTTTCTTCAGGCTCCAGGCAATGCGCGTCGCCTTGGGAAGAAGCTGGCTGACATCGTGACGGTACGAACCGAGGACCTTGTCTTCGTCAGAAAGAACACTTTTCAGATCTAAGCTGTAGGTTTCCCGAAAGGCTTGTTCCAATAGAGGAGCCGAAACTCCAAAGCCGATGAAGTCGTGGTAACTATCCGGAGCGTAACGTCCGTGCGCTACTTCTAGAACGTCGAATCCAAATTCCGTCTTTACGTGCGCCAGCCGGTCTTGTTCATACGTAACCGAGCCGCCGTATTTCTTCTTCAACTTGGGATACAGGAGCGGGACCGCGCGATTCGTACCGATGGGATGACCGTTATTGTCCGCGGCATAGTGAGCGAGTGCCCCAAGCGCAAACGCGTAGCTGTTAAGGTCCTTGGCATCGGCTAAAAGAGCCAGGATAAAGTCTCCGCTCCGCACATAGTGTGCCAAGTCGCTGAAGAAAAAATTTCCGTGCGGGTAATAACCCATGTCCTGGATAATAGCCCCGCCGTATGAATAGCCGTGCGCTTCTTTGATTTCTTCTGGCGTCGCACCGGGAAAACGCTTCAACAGCAAGGGGCGTATGTTGGTGTCCCATACGCTGTCAATGATCGCTTCATGCGCAAGAACGGCGTAGGCCGCGGTCTCGCTTGGCCAGCACATAGACAGGACTAGCACCATGATGATGACGAAGACTCTCACAGAACAATTACCTCGCCCCGTCTCAATCTGCCAACCTCGTCTGTGACGCGGCACATTGGAACTCAAGCAGCGCAGGACAGGATAGATTTCTTCGCGACAATTTGTCGGCAATTACGTGTGTGATCTGACATTTTGTTTCTCCTTGCTGGTCCAACTGTCCCTAGCAACGTGAGCATTCTTGAACAGACCGGTTTACCTTGGGTTGGTAAACTCGTCGGCGATGTCCGTCATCAAGCACATTCCCGATACGTCACCGGGGCCGACCGGCACCTCTTGCCTAGGATACCCGCGTGGCACCTGGCCTCCGCTGACCTCCTCATTCTGCGCCAATCCTTCGGTGGATAACAACCGACATCAAGATTGCAGCCTACCAGGGTGTACTTGCCGATGCCACACCCATTGGAGATAAGTCAGGAACTGCGCGAGCCGGGATCGCGTCGTATGCCGTGTGGGTCGTGCGATAAAGTCATTCAAACGGTGAGCAGCATATGGCCAATCTCGCAGCATCCATCAGACCGGAAACTAGCTCAGGGAACGCGACGGAGGCATCCAATGACTCATGTGCCTAGATCCGTCGCGACTACCACGCAGTGGCACAAGGGTCATGAATCCATGACAAAGCCGTCACGGTCTTGCTGTCACGGTCTTGCTTGACTAGCCTCAAGTACAAAGTGTCAACTCTAGGGCGCCACGGTCGCTGGTTGGAGATTTTTGTCAGTCCGTGTGTTGACACTGCTCCTGGTCTTGCTGGTGTCGAACCGTGGGTCGTTCGGATACTGGACAACTTCGTCTTCGCCCGCCCAGCACTCAAGCGAAACCAAGTCGATGCGCAAGAGCCTGCCAAACTTCGGCGAGGCGACTACGACTTTGTATCGCGGCGGTCAGCCTTCCAAGGGAGGATTTCGCATCCTGGCAGAGATGGGCGTCAACATCGTGGTGGACCTGCGTGGGTCGCGCGATAGTGAGCGCAAGATCGTGACCCATCTCGGGATGCAGTACGTGGCCCTATCCTGGCAGTGCTCGTTTCCGAAAGACAAAACGTTTGCGCAATTCCTCCCGTTGCTGCGGAAGAATCGAGGCAAAAAGATCTTCGTTCACTGCCGTCTAGGTGACGACCGCACGGCAATGATGATTGCATCCTACCGTATAGCCGAAGAGGGCTGGTCTGCCGAAAAAGCCGAGAAGGAAATGGAGAAATTCGGTTTTTCCTTCACCCACAGACGTCTGATTTGCCCGGCCTGTCTTCCTATGAAGAGCACTTTCCTCAGCGATTTAAAACCGGCCCGCATTTCGGGACCTGCGTTAGGAGGCCAAATCTAGATCGTCAGCACAACAATAGCCGCTTGGTGGTGGAACAAAAGAGGCGACCGCTAAAGCAGTCGCATCGGTGGTGGCAGAATTGTATGCTGTTGAGCCAAAGCGAGCGGCCCGACCGGTTTCACGCGTGCAGTTAGCAAGAACAGTCCTTGATACGCTTCGGGAATCCCTGGGTGGAATTGCACCAAACTTGTTCACAATTGAACTCTTTAACGACTGGTTTTGTAGCACGCTAGTGGATGCCAGTCGCTCCACCGGTTGCTCGTATCGCCCGGCACGAAAACAATTGTATTCTAAAGCTCGCCATGCCCATCCGCCGTGGAACAGGTCTAATCGTTGTGGGAATCGCCGCGATACTTTTGCTCGCGCTTATTTTCGTTGTACCCGCCCTCATTAACGTGGATCGCTACCGGCCTCAGGTAATTTCCTATCTCCAAGAAAAAACTGGAAAGCAAGTCGAAATCGGACGGCTGGCACTCACGTTTTTTCCCGTAACGATTCACATTGATCATATCGGCGTGAAGAACCCTCCGATATTTCCCTCCGGCTATGTTGCCCAGGTAGCGCGGATCGATGCTGAACTTAGCGTCGGAGCGCTCCTGCACCGGCAGTTGGTCATCAAGTCCCTCGTACTTGAGAACCCGGTCTGGAATCTGACTTCGGATCCCGACGGCCCGTGGAACTTCGAGAATCCTCAATCAAAGGTTTCGGGGAATGCCTTTCCTCTCGGCCCCATTTCGAGCGTGAAAATTAAGCGGGGGGTGATGATAGCGTCGAATCTTTTGCCGTCCGACGCAGCGGGCCCCGTTTTTTTCGAAGCCCATGAGATCGCCTGCGAACTGGGGCAGGTGAACCTAGTCGGAATTATCAATCCTTCTTCTTCCTCGATGGACGGCCAGGGCAACCTAAAGGTGGGTCTTCTGCGCTTCGGCGCCGTCGAGGCAAGAAATCTGGAGTCCAAACTGCGGTTGGAGTCGAGGCGTGTTTTTTTTACGGATGTCAAAGCAGAGGTCTATGGCGGGAGTGCCATGGGTGGCCTCTCCTTCGACTTGTCGAAGAAAGACGCTAGCTTTAAGACCAATGCGCGATTGAACGGAATTAATCTGGCCCAGCTTCTGGCGGCCTTCCCAAACGGCGGCGGAAAGATGACCGGGAAGATGGAAGGAGACGTACGGTTAGCGGGGGAAATCGCACATTCGCTCCGCCCGTTAGCGGGAATCCACGGAACCGGACACCTGACGGTGCGCAACGGTCAGGTGCCGAGTCTCAAGCTCAACGCGAATTTAATGAAGCTGGCGCACTTCAACGATCTTGGCCCGGCCAAAAATGATCCCTCCTCATTTAACTTGATAACCACCGATCTGGAGCTAGCCGAACAGCGGATTTCGAGCAGGGTCATTGACATTGACGGCTACGGGGTCGATGTGGATGGCTCGGGCAGTGTCAGCGTGTCAGGCTCTGACGAGTTGAACTATCGCGGTTTGGCGGAGATTACAACTAAAGAAAGTTTCTTCACCAACACCATTGCCCGGCTGTCCGGAGCCACATTAAAAGACGGTAAGTTGCAGTTTCCCTTTCGGATTGGCGGCACAATCGATAGCCCCGTTTTTTCCAAGGGTAAAGGCGATAAGGACGTGGACGTTGCACAAAGACATCGGTGAGGGAGATGGGAGAGTCTCGCCTTCTGCCGCCTAGCTCCAAAAACCTTTCTTAAACTTAAAACATGGGCAACCCATCGGTCTCGCATCAAGAACAACTGGTTTCTGAATGGCTAACACCCGCGTCCGGAAAATTGGTCCAATCCTCGCATCACTAAAACGCCGACAGCAATTAGGATATGTTGACCTTTGACTTCCTGATGTGGCGATCTCGTCGGGCATTAAAACTGGTTGAGATCTCCATTCTGGTCTTTCAATCTTGCCCACAACTCACCCGTAGACTAGAGTACGAATTCCGAGGCTGCCGGGCAGCATGTTGATAGTTACGTCTGTTGAAGCGGAATGCTATAACCTAAATTATGCAGATCCGCCCGAGCTGAGTTCTGAAGCCGTCGTAGCTACGTAAATGAGCACGTCTGCAACTTATTGAAAATACAGGGCTATATGTGCATAGAATTCTATGCATAGAATCCGCGCATCAGCACTGAACGGAAAATGCGATTTTTACTGGGCTCCGCAATAACTTCCCGGGAGCCTTATTCGACGCGCTCTCTACGACCTTCGCGCCTTCAGCGCATCACCATTCGGGTGACCCACAGCCGCCCGATTCGGCAGGCGGGATTTGCGTGAACCATGAATCTGTGCATAGTTCAGGTATAACACAGGGAAATAACATGATTCGTTACGCTATTCTTGAGGCCCCATCAAATCTTGGTTTACGATCCATTGGCGTCGAGAATTTCGCCGACGACTCTTCTCGGAGTTGGGCTTGGGACGACGCCTGAGTGCGCGATGTGCGGGTCGCGGTGAGGTGCCAACCTATAATTTCGTTCGAGATCCACAGACTCGCATCCTCAATCCACAGAATATTGCTGACTACGCTGTCACTCTTGCAGACGCCTTTGGAGGGCCTGGGAAGGCCTTTCAACGCGTCGAGGAATACTCACAACTCGCTGCAAACAAAAGGCGCTGGCGGAGAGGGAGGGATGCGAACCCTCGGTACCGGTATTAGCCAGTAAAACGGTTTAGCAATTCTCTGATTCGATGCGACCTCATGTAACCTCAATTACTTATAGTCGCGCTCTCTCGCCACAACTCACGCAAAATAACCCCATTCGGCAGTTTCGGGACACTGCTCAGGACACCAGTCGCAAACTTGCCTTGAGGGACCTTCAATCGCTCCTGTACGAAATGGTTGTTGTCGCACGAACGCGCAAGTTAAATTAGCAGTCACTTAACCCTAGCAACAAATTGAGCGGCCTTAGCCTGAAACCGTTCTAAAAAGGCACATTTGATCGCGCTAGACTAAGTACGGGAGTTTGAGGTATGGGCTGGAAGCCATCGCTCTGGGCCTCGGTGATTCCGCTCGACCCGACTGAGCGCAAGCCGAACCACTACGCGGAGATGCTGCGCGTAGCTTGGGAGAACCGCGACCAGCTCCCCTTCGCCTGGCGCATCCTGAAACACGGCGTCTGTGACGGCTGCGCGCTGGGGACAACCGGGCTTAGGGATTGGACGATGGATGGCGTCCATCTGTGTATGGTGCGATTGGAACTAATGCGCTTGAATACCGCTCCAGCGCTTGATCCCGATCGCCTCAAAGACGTGTCATCACTTTCTGGAATGAGTTCACAGGACCTGAGGGCGCTCGGCCGCCTTCCTGAACCGATGATCTGGCGGAAGGGCGAGAAAGGATTTCGGCTGGTCTCGTGGGCCGAGGCATACGCCGGCGCCGCCGAAAAGATCCGGTTAACAATCCCGGATCGGTTGGCGGTCTACGTGACCTCGCGCGGCATGATAAATGAGCACTATTACGCGGCCCAGAAGGCGGCTCGCATAATGGGAACGAACCATGTCGACAACTCCGCCCGCCTTTGCCACTCGGCTTCGACGGTCGCAATGAAAAGGGCCCTCGGCTACGGAGCCTCGACCTGCTCGTACCGAGATTGGATTGGCACCGACCTGATTGTCTTTTTCGGCTCGAACGCGCCGAGCAACCAACCGGTCACGATGAAGTACCTCTACTATGCCCGCAAGGCGGGGACCAAGGTGGCTGTCGTGAATCCCTACTTTGAACCCGGTCTCCAAAGATACTGGGTTCCTTCGGTGACAGAATCGGCGCTGTTTGGAACGAAATTCGCAGATGAGTGGTTTGCCGTCGATACGGGCGGGGATCTGCCATTTTTCAACGGCGTCTTCAAGATCCTGGTTTCCGAAGGATGGGTCGACCATGACTTCATTTCTAGGCACACAGTTGGTTTCGAGGAGGCAAAGGCTAATGTCGAAAAGCAGGACTGGGATCTTCTCGAACGCGAAAGCGGGGCGACACGTCAGGGGATGAGGCGCTTCGCTGAGATGCTGCGAGACGCCAGGAACGGCATCTTTGTTTGGTCGAT
>WNFH01000412.1_pt1 | contig 49030 bp, 51 predicted proteins | sample 5400411 | NCBI WGS metagenome assembly WNFH01 (sample SAMN13153347, study PRJNA577476) | soil metagenome | isolation source: 200 cm saprolite under Douglas fir tree site 2 hole 3 | place: USA:California | collected 2015-04-18 | reverse complement strand
GCTCCCATAAGCCTTAATGAATGCCGCGACGGTTCGCACCATGGGCCCGTGGTCTAGTGGTTATGATGCGACTCTTACAAAGTCGAGATCGTCGGTTCAATTCCGGCCGGGCCCATCCGTCCTCCCCTAGTGCCGAATCCAGAGTCGTTGTCGGAGGACGAGGCCGAACGCGCGCGACACGACGGGCGCGCCGACCGCCGACACGATCGTGGATAGGGTCGCCCCGACTCCGAGCGCCGCGGTCGGCGGCAGATAGCGGACGAAATACCACGCCGAACCCATCACGCCGCCAAGCCACACGATTAGGAACGTGAACAGAAGCGGCCGGACGACGAGCATCGCCATCAGCACGAGCGCGAGGATCCCGCCTGCGTACAGGAGGATTTCCGGGGGCGCGGCCATCGCGGTCGAGATCCACAGCACGAACGGAATTTCCAGGGCTGCGATTACGAGGAAACCCAGCCGCCACTTCCACCGCATCTCCGTCGATCACCTCACTGTCGGTAGTCCTCCGGCCGAAATCCCAGATCCACTTTGATGTCCCGCAATCGTCCGAGGTTCGTGCCGTCGAGGAGGTGGACGGACGCATCCTCCACCCGGACGAGGTCCTCGTCGAACAGGGGCCCGATGAACCGGGCGCGGACATCGTTCACCGGCATTCCCCCGCACAGTTCGTTGAAGGACGGGACGACGATCGCCTCCCGCGGGAGTTTCGGGTAGCGTTTGTGCTTCCTCAGGAACGGCACCCGCATCCAGCACGGAACGATCTGCCGGGACCCCAAGGCGTCGCGAAACGCGGCCGCCGGATGGTTGTGTCCCATGACGAGGACGGATCCTTCCATGACTTTCTTGTACGGCCAGGCGTGACCATGGCAGAACCCAACGTCCTCGATGCGGAAGCCGTACGCGGGTTTGAAGCGCACGCTGCGAGGCACGATGTTCTTCAACATGCCGTCGTGGTTGCCCTGCGCGATGTACACCTCGCGGAACGTCGGCGCCAGGTCACGGAAGAACACGTAGACATCGCGTCGCTCCCGGGAGGCCATCTTCGGCACGAGGTGCTTCACGTCGCCCAAGATCACGAGGCGCGTCGCGCCCCGTCGGTCGGCCAGCTCGATCAGCTTTCGACCCATCACCTCCGCACGGCTGGGGACGCGGATTCCCTTCTCCTGCAGCTCCTCTTCGATCCCGATGTGCAGGTCCGCGACGACGAGCATGTCGTCCGCCATGAGGGCGGGCTCATCGGGAACGGGTTCGAGGTCCACGGTCGCTCCAAGGGCGGGTCTGCCTAATGGTTGTGCCGAGTCCGCGATGCCGAGGTTCAGAGAAATTCCGCGAGGACGCGACCGAGGTTCTCGGCGACGTCGACGGATGTCAATCCGTAGCTCTTGACCTTGAACGCGAGGTCCCCGGCATACCCGTTCGTGAAGGCGCCCAGCCGCGCGGCATCGAACGGCGACATTCCTTTCGACATGAGGCCGGTCACGACCCCGCACAGGACGTCGCCCGTCCCGCCGACCGTCATCCCGGGATTCCCGGTGTAGTTGAACTTCACCCGCGTCCCATCGGTCACGATGTCGACATGGCCTTTGAGGAGGATCGTCGCGCCGAACGCCTTCGCAGCTTCCCGGACGATCTCGGCGCGTTCTTCCGGAGCGTCCGGCAGCGTTTTCCCGGTCAATGTCTGGAACTCTCGGGAGTGCGGGGTGATGACGGCGCGTTTTCCGACGAGGCACTTCGGGTCCGAGGCGACCGCTCGGACCGCGTCCGCGTCCACGACGAGCGGCAGCGACACGCTCCGGACGATCTCCTTCACGGCGTCCAAGGTCCCGTCGGCGTCGCCGAGTCCGGGACCGATTGCGATCGCGTCCGCGCGGGAGGCCAGGTCGATGATTTGCCGCGTGTCCTCCCGGAGGAGTCGATGCCCGACGAGCGGATGCACGATGAACATGGGGGAGTACGATGCGACGACCTGCGCTGCGAGGGCCGGCGTCGCGACGTGGATGAGATCCGCACCGACGCCCAGGGCGCCGTATCCGACGAGCGCCGGCGCGCCGGTGTACGGTCCCCCGGCGATCACGAGGACGCGACCGTTCTGCCCCTTGTGGCTCGTCGCCTTCGGGACCGGGTAGAGTGTGAACTCGCCGGGTCCGATCATCGCAGCGACTTTCGACGGAATGCCGATGTCTGCCACGCGAATTCGTCCGGAACTCTCGGGGGTCATTCCCTCCTTCACATCATGGAGCGTGACCGTGACGGTCGGCCGGACAGCCCGATCCGTCCCGAAGCCGCTCGGGACGTCCACGCTCAGGATCGGCTTGTCGGAGGCGTTCATCTGGCGGATGAGCGCGGCGTAGGGTTCGCGCAACGGTCCTTCCACTCCGATTCCGAGAAGGGCGTCGATCAACAGGTCCGCCGCCGCGATCGCTTCCTCGCTCTTGTCGAGGCCCGCCAGGATCTGCACGTCCCTCAGTCGCTCGAAGTTCGTCGCTGCCTCCGGGGTGGCGAACTGGTCGGGCGATCGTGCGAGGAGGACCGTGACCCGCGCGTCCTTCGCGAGATGGCGAGCGGCCACGAGGCCATCTCCGCCGTTGTTTCCGGTGCCACAGAGGACGAGGACACTCTTTCCCGCCGCTCCGAACTCGGACCGTGCAGCGTCCGCGATGGCTTTCCCGGCGTTCTCCATGAGCTCCCTGATCGAGACGCCGAAATACTGAGCGTTCCGGTCGAGGACTCGCATCTCTGCCGGAGAAATCATCGGGCGCGCATTCGGCCGACGCTAGTTAAACGTTGCCCGCGGAGTTAAGAACAGTCGGCCATTTCGGGGCCCGATGGACATCGAGCCGTTGAAGGCGTACACTTGGGCGCTGCTGCTGGGACTCTTTGTCCCACTGAGTTGGATCCTCGACCTGCTCCTGGGGCCCGGCGTCATCGTCTTCGCGGTCGCGGGTCTCGCCATCGTCCCGCTCGCCTGGTTCCTCGGCCTCGCCACGGAGGAACTCGGCAAACACGCCGGTCCCGGCGTCGGCGGCCTCCTGAACGCGACATTCGGAAACGCGACGGAACTCATCATCGCGATCTTTGCGCTGTCGCGCGGTTTGACGGAGGTGGTGAAGGCGTCGCTCACCGGTTCGGTCGTCGGGAACCTGCTGTTGGTGCTCGGGTTAAGCATGCTCGCGGGCGGCGCAAAGTACAAGACGCAGCTCTTCTCCCGGGAGGCATCCGGGATCCAGATCACGATGCTCGTCGTCGCGGTCATCGGCCTCGTGATGCCCGCGTTGTACGTGCTCTCCACGGGGATCCGCTCCGGCGTGGCCCTCGAAGAAATGAGCCTGGGCATCGCCGGGATCCTGCTCCTCGCCTACGTGTTCGGCCTGTTCTTCTCCCTGCGGACGCATCGGGACATCTTCAATCCGGTCACCGAGGTCGCTGAGGAACCGCGTTGGGAAAAACGGTTCGCGCTGAGCGTCCTCGTGGCATCGACAATCTTCGTCGCCGTCGAGAGCGAGATCCTGGTCGGCTCCCTAGAGACCGCGCGGCTGAGCCTCGGCCTGACCGATTTGTTCGTCGGAGTCATCATCGTCGCCATCGTCGGCAACGCCGCCGAACATGGGAGCGCAATCCTCATGGCCTGGAGGAACAAGATGGAACTGAGCGTCGCTGTCGCGACGACGTCGACGACCCAGATCGCGTTGTTCGTGGCACCGATCCTCGTTTTCGTTTCTCTGCTGACCACGAAGGTGATGACCCTCGACTTTGAGATCTTCGAGCTCGCCTCCTTGGCCTTGGCGACCGCTGTCGTCGCGGCCGTCGTCTCGGATGGTCGAAGCAACTGGTACGAGGGCGCGCTGCTCGTGATGGTCTACGCGGTGATTGCGGTCGCGTTCCTCTTCCATCCGCCGTGAGCCCATGACCCCCCGCCGATCCCTCGCATACGGACTTACCGCGAACGTGGTCATCCTCGGTGTCGTGTCTCTATTCACCGACATCAGCAGCGAGATGATCCTGCCGATCCTCCCGTTCTTCCTGATCCAGGTCCTCGGGGCGAACGCGTTCATCGTCGGCCTGGAGGAAGGGTTCTCGGACAGCGTCGTCTCGTTCATGAAGATCGTTTCAGGACGGTTCTCCGACGCGGCGGGGCGAAGGAAGCGTTTCGTCGGCGCGGGCTACGCGCTTTCCACCGCGATGAAGGTCGTCTTCCCCTTCGCCCAGAGCTGGCCTCAGTTCATTGGACTGCGCGTGATCGAGCGGACAGGAAAGGGCGTGCGGGACGCCCCGCGCGATGCCCTCTTGACGGAGTCGACTCCCCCCGAAACGCGCGGGAAAGCGTTCGGCTTCCACCGCAGCATGGACACGACCGGCGCCATCCTGGGCCCCCTTGTCACTCTGGTCTTGCTCGGGACCGTCGCAGCATCCCTGAGCATCGCGGAGCAGTACCGTCTCGTCCTCCTGCTTGCGGCGATTCCCGCGGTCCTCTCCGTCCTCATTGTGCTCCTCGTCCGCGAGCCGCAGCGGGCGCGCGTGCCGACGCAAACTCTTCGGGTTGCCTTCCGCGGCATCCCACGGCCGCTCCTCACCTTCATCGCGATCGCGAGTCTGTTCTCCTTCGCGGACTTCTCGTATGCGTTCCTCCTCCTCCGGGCCGGCCAGACGAACGGCACGACGGTCGTGATCCTCCTCTACGTGCTGTACAACATCGTCTATGCGGCCCACGCGTTCCCCGCGGGGATCCTCTCCGATCGGGTCGGACGAAAGCCGGTGGTGCTCTTCGGGTATGTCGCGTTCATCGGGATGGCAACGCTCCTCGTCTTCTCGGATGCGCTCTTCGTCCTTGTGATCGCGTTCATCCTCTACGGCCTGGAATACGGCATGGCCGAGGGAACGCAACGCGCCCTCGTCGCGGACTTCGCTCCGCCCGACATCAAGGCGACCGTCCTTGGCGCGTACCACACGAGCGTCGGCCTCGTGAAGCTCGCATCGGGTTTGGTCGCGGGCTTCCTCTGGGTCGCTGTGGCGCCGTCGGCCACCTTCGCGTTTGGCGCCGTCACGGCGACCTTCGCGGCGATCGCTCTTTCCATGTGGAGTCCGACGGCTAGGACCTAAGCTTCCGGCCGAGACGTCGTTCGACGGCTGCGATTTTCTTGTCGAGCCGACGGGTCACGCCCTTGCGGTCGTCGATCTTGATGATTGTCGAAACACGTTGACAGTCCTTCATGACGGCTTGGTGGCAGCGCGCGATGAGCGCGAGAACCTGGTCGAACGATCCTTCGATGACGGTCCCCATCGGATTCAAGCGATACGGGAGACCGCTGCGGTCCACGATGTCCACGGCCCGCGCGACATATTCTCCGACGCTCACGCCCCTCCCGATCGGAGTGATGCTGAATTCCGCGATGGTCATCGCTCGACCTCGGCATCCTCATTAGCCGCTTCCCTCTTGCAACTTGTGTGGCGGTGGACTATTCGCGACGTGCAGCGGAATACGACCAGGTCCGCGCGGATGAGACCACGGACCGCGAGTTCTGGCTTCGCGGGCTCGTCGAGGTGGCCGGCCTGCGGAATCAGGAGCGCGTCCTCGACGTTGGAGCGGGAACCGGCCGTTTCGCCAAGCTCCTCTGCGACACCAATCCCGTTGTCGCTTTGGATTCGGAGACGGCCATGCTCAAGATCGCCCGCACGAAGGGCCCGTTCGAGCGCGTGCGGGGCGATGGTCGCCGGCTCCCGTTTCGCGCCGATACATTTGATCTCGCGATGATCGTCATGGTGCTCCATCATCTCGGGGACTATGCGGCAGCCTTGCACGAGATCGCCCGGGTTGCGCATCGAGTCGTCATCGCGACATCCGACATGGCGACGCGTCGTCTCGGGATTCTGGAAGAGGCATTCCCGAGCCTCCTGGCAATTGACCGGGGTCGGTTCCCGTCTATTCCGGCGGTCCTGGAAGCGCTCGAGGCTGCGGGCTTCCGCGACGTGGTCGTCGATGAGCGGGCGTACGCTCGGCGGCTCACGACCGCGGAACAGCTTGACCGGGTGCGACATCGGTACCTGTCTACGTTCGATCTTCTGCCCCCGGGTGAGTACGAACGCGGCCTGCGATTCTTGGAGGCCGAGATGCCGCGGCGCTACCGAGACGGCTTCGAGATCACGGCCCAATTCACGTTTGTAGGCGCGTCAAGGTGAGCTGCGCAGACTCCGAGCACTCGGGGCAGAAATCGCGACCCTTTCGATCCGTGTCGGCCAGTCTCTCGGAGAAGAACATCACGCATTCGGGATTTGCGTCGTGGTGGCCAAGGCCCAAGGTGTGTCCGAGTTCGTGGACCACGGTCTTCACAGCACGCTCGACGAGTTTCGTTTCTCCATCGCCCGCAAACTGGGACAGAGAGACGACCGCCCATCGACCTTGAATGTCCGCGTGTCCGAACACAAGCGTCAGTCCGAGTTCGGGGTCGCACAGCTCGACGTTCGTGATGGCGATGATGCGATCCCCTTCGGCGGACTTGCAGACCCGATCGAATGTGGCGGCTCGGTATCGTTTCGGGCCGGGGCTGAAGGTCCGTCTCGGCAACGGTTTCTCACTCGCGATTCGCACGTCGCCGAACGGCGCGAGCTCGAATCCAATTCGTTGAAGGACAGACGCGTCGACCCGGCCGACCGGCTGGAGGGTGAGGATCATCCCTTGACGACCCCGAGCGGGACCAACCGGGCGACGATTTTCGTCAATCCCGCTCCTTCGGCGACCCGGACGACGTCCTCCACATTCTTGTAGGCGCCCGGGGCTTCCTCGACAATCCCCGCGCGCGAAGCCGCGCGAAGGTAGATTCCGCGCTTCTTCAGCGAGCTCACGACTTCGTTCGCATCGAACTTGCGGCTCGCGGCCTTGCGCGACATTTGGCGCCCGGCCCCATGACAGCTGGAACCGAACGAGCGCTCCATCGCGGTCGGCAGCCCGACGAGGACGAACGAGCACGTGCCCATGTCTCCCGGGATGAGCACGGGTTGGCCGACGGCTTGGTACTCGGCGGGAGTCTCCGCATGCCCCGCCGGGAACGCCCGGGTCGCCCCTTTCCGGTGGACGACGACCTTGGCGCGGGCTCCGTCAATGACATGCTCCTCCACCTTCCCGATGTTGTGGCACACATCGTAGACGATGTCCATGCCGAGGGCTTCCGGCGATTGGCCGAGGATCTTGGAGAACGCGTTCCGGACCCCGTAGGTGATGAGCTGGCGGTTGTTCCAGGCGAAATTCGCTCCACAGCACATCGCCTTCCAGTAGTCTAGTCCCTCTTTCGACGAGATCGGGGCGCAAGCGAGTTGGAGGTCCGGCAGCTCGATCTTCTCTCGCTTCACGACCCGTTCGCACGTCTCGATGTAGTCCGTCGCGATTTGGTGGCCGAACCCGCGGGATCCGGTGTGTACCATGACGCACACCTGGCCGATCTCTCCGATCCCGAGGGCTTTCGCCGCCCGCTCGTCGTACACCCGATCGACCTTCTGGATTTCGACGAAGTGGTTTCCAGCACCGAGGCTTCCGACCTGGTCCTTCCCGCGCGTGATCGCCCGCTCGCTGACCTTCGAGAATTCCGCGTCTTCGAGTCGGCCACGAGCCTCGATCCGATCCGGGTCGTTGGACCATGCGTATCCGTGATCGACCGACCAGCCCACGCCCTCGGTCGCGAGCTTCGCCAAGTCCTGCCGCGTCACCTTCGTGATGCCGCCTTCGCCCACCCCGCTGGGCACGTTCTCGAAGCAAGCGTCGGTCAACGCGCGAAGGTTTGGCCGGACCTCCGTCTCCCGGAGGCTCGTTCGGATGAGACGCACGCCGCAGTTTATGTCGTACCCAATCCCGCCCGGGGAGATCACGCCCGCATTGTAGTCGAAAGCCGCCACGCCGCCGATCGGGAAGCCGTACCCCCAATGGATATCCGGCATCGCCATCGCTTCCCCGAGGATGCCGGGCATCGTGGCGACGTTCGCCACCTGCTCGGGTGCCTGATCTTGCCGGAGCTGAGGCACCATCGTTTCGTCGATGAAGACCACGCCGTTCGTGCGCATGGCGGGCTTGTAGGACCGCGGGATTTCGTAGCGAAACGCGTCGACTTTGTTCAGCGGCCCGTGCCATCCGTCGCCCATGTACATCCGGAAGCGCGCCTAGGGGGCGGAGTGCACATAAACGTTCGTGCAGGCAGTGGCTCCGTCGCAAACTTCATGCCGGTGCCGTGATATCCCGTGCCACGGGTTGGGACGAGCTCCGGATCCGCTCTTCCTGGGTCGCCTTCGGTGGGCATGCGCGGCCGGGATTCGCGGGGCTCGGGTTCCCCGAGGACGAGGGGGGAGGAAGTCGGGGAAGCCCGCGGTTCCGCGGGTGGCCAGAGCTCGTCGCGCCCTTTTCGTTCCGCCCGGTTCGCGCGCCCTGCTTAGCGAGCTGATGGACTCTCAAGTCCATCCGGGGTGTGCATGTCATCCGACATGGCCGCGCGCTTCACCGATGGCGACGATCGCCTCGCGAATGAGACGCGCCCCGAGCAGCGACGTCTGCCCGAAATCCCACGCCGGGCTCACCTCATTCAAGTCCATGCCGACGAGGTCCGGGGCGAGCATGCCGATGACTTTCTTGACCTGAAGCGGCGCGAGCCCGAACGGCTCCGGGTTGCCGACGGCCGGCGCGAACGCCGGATCGACGCCGTCGATGTCGATCGTGAGGTACACCTTGTCGCGGTTGATCGCCTTCACCGCGCGCTCGACCGATGCGCCGATGCCTCTCTCGTGGACATCGAAGACGCTGACGTAGGTCAGACCGAGGCGCTCGAGATCCTCTCGCTCCTCGCGGCTGTAGGACCGCACCCCGATGTAGACGACGTGTTCCACCCCGACGTGGTCCGCGATCCGCCGCGCCGAACAGGCATGGGACCATTTGTCCGAGAGGTACGAGTCACGGAAGTCGAGGTGCGCATCGATCCCGATGACGCCGATGTCCTTCGGGAACGCCCGCACAACGGCCGGGGCGAGGCTGTGCTCTCCCCCGATGACGATTGGAATCTTCCCGGCGCCGACGACACCCGCGGCCATCTTTGTCACGCCGTCCACCATCTCCGTCGAGGCCCCGAAGGTCGGCGTGTCGCCCAGATCGGCAACGGGAATGTCTCGGAGGTCCCGCTGGTGGTCCATCATGTACGTCTCGAAATTGTACGAGGCCTCGCGAATCGCTCGAGGCGCGAAACGGGAGCCGCCGCGGAACGAGCACGTGCGGTCGTACGGCACTCCGAACAGGACCATCCGCGCCTCGTCATACTTCGCGACGGCGTCCGCGAAGTGGGGCGCGGCCATGGGCGAACCGAAATCGCTCGCGCTTATTTGAGGACGACCCCGCTCAATTGGACGTGAGCTTGCGCCGGCCGAGCGCTTCCATGTACATGATCTCTTGACCGGAGGCCAGCTTTCCCTGGTACTCCTCCGTCACGGCGAGCTCGAACGTCTGGTAGGTCTCGAGGTCCATCAGCTGCGCGACGTTCGCGTGGGTCGACAGAACCTGGGCTTTCCGCTTGTCAATGATCGGGACCCGGACCTTGTGCGTCACGGGATGGACGATCGAGCGTTTCTGGCCGTCGAACAGGCCGACCGCCTCGAGCCTCGCCTTCGCTTCGCCGTGTTTCCCGGGCTTCGACGTCTGGATCGAGATGATCCGGCACGGTTCATCGTCGATGACGATGTACCGATTCACCTTCAGCTCGCGGATCTCCGCTTGCTCCCATGACATCGGATTCGCGCAGCGATGTGGCCGGTCCCTAAAAACGTTTCCTCAGCGTCGCGTTCGTTTTCCGTCGCGACGTTTTCTCGGCGTCGTGTCACGCTTCGTCCGCGTCGGTTTGTCCGCTTTGCGGCGATGAATTTCTTCGATCGTGCGTTCGAGGTCCGTCAGGAGATCGGGCCCGATCGTGCGCTTCGTGTACGCGTCGGCTCGGGCCGCGAGAGAGATCTTCGCGGCGAACGCGCGCGCGATCGCGCCTCGCTGCCACGGTGGCGCGCCGTGGACCCAGGGATGTTGGAAGAGCACCCCATGTTTCGGCGGCCGGGATCCGGTCCGCAGATGGCGAAACAAGGCGCGCTCCGCACCTAGGAGCTGGACCGTCCCGGAGGGTGCCCGCGCGAGGTCCTCGATGCCACCCGCGAGGGAGACGAGCCGGGCCGCGAGGATCGGACCCGCGATGGCGGAGACGTTCGGTGCGAGTTCACGGGCCGATCGCTCCACGTACGCTTCCATCGCTTTCCTTTGATCTCCGACGAGCTTCGCGAGGCCGGCGAGGGCCTTCAGCTCGGCTTCCTCCCGCTCCGCGAGTTCCGCTCCGATGCTCTCGCGATGATCGATTGGCATCTGTTCTCGTCGCCCGTGCATCGCCACGAGCTCGACGTATGTCCCGGTATCGACCATGGGGGCGAGCTCGGGGAAGTGGAGCCCGTACCACTCTCGAAGCCGTTCGACGAGGACATTCTCTTCTTCCTGCAGCTCGTCGAGGGCGCCGACGGCCTGGCGGAGATGGTCTTCCGGCCCGATCGCCTTGCGCATCCGTCGTTTCGCCAGCTCGACCATGGCGGCGTGCAGGAGGTCGCGGCCGTAGCCGAAGTCCTCGGGCTTGAGGAACGGCGGGCGCACCGTGGTGCGGTTGCCACCCGCTCGCTCGAGCCGCGTCTCGATCACGAAGACCTCGTCCACGCGAGACATCAGGTCGCGCTCCTCCGCCAGGACTTTCCAGTCCTCCACGAGCGCGAGACGGTCCGCGAGCGCGCCCGGTTCCATCGGGAACAGTCGCTTCTCCACGACGGTGCCGTCATCGAGCAAGAACGAGCCGAACCAAGTCGTCACGAGGAGCATCGCGCGGGGCGAAACGGGTCGGTCCGTAAAAGCGTATCCGCCTACCGAGACTTGGCGCGCGCTTTTTTCTTCGGTGCGGCGCGCCCGGACGCGCGGAGCTGGGAGGGCTTCAGGATTCCCCGCTCCGTGATGATCCCGGTGATGTACTTGGCCGGCGTGACGTCGAAGGATGGATTGCGCGCCGGGCTTTCCTTCGGCGCGATGAGTTGACCGTCGAGATGGAGGACCTCCTGCGGCGATCGCTCCTCGATGGGGATCTTGTCCCCGGATGCCAGGCCCATGTCGATCGTGCTGGTCGGCGCGGCGACGTAGAATGGGACGCCGTTCTCCTTTGCGACGACGGCCTTCGCGTACGTGCCGATCTTGTTCGCGGTGTCTCCGTTCGCCGCGATCCGGTCCGCCCCCACGAGGACGAGGTCGATCTCGCCGTGCCCCAAGAAGTGGCCGGCGGCGCCATCCGTGATGATCGCGTGCTCGATCCCGGCCTGCAGGAGCTCCCACGCGGTCAGCCGGGCCCCCTGGAGGCGGGGCCGGGTTTCATCCACGTAGACGAAGAAGCGTCGCCCTTTCTCCTGGGCCACGCGCATCGGCGCCGTCGCGGTCCCGTAATCCACCGCCGCGAGCGCGCCGGCGTTACAGTGGGTCAGGATTCGTGCTCCGTTCCGGATCAGCCCCGCGCCGTACTCGCCGATCTTTCGGCACTGTTCGATGCTCTGCTGCGCGTATCGCTCGGCGACCTCGACGAGGTCCTCTCCGTGGGACGCCGCGCTCGTCATCCAGTCGATCGCGAAGAAGAGGTCGTGTCCCGTCGGTCTCGTCTTGCGGAGTCGCTCCGCCGCCGCCTTCAGGTCGAGTCCTTGATGGGCCGCCTGGGCCATCCCGTACGCGGCCGTAGCCCCGATGGCCGGCGATCCGCGCACGACCATGTCTTCGATCGCGACGGCCACGTCCTCATAGGTCTTCGCCTCGTACACGCGGACCTCGAACGGCAAGTAGCGCTGGTCGATCAGCTTCACGATTCCGTCATCGAACCAGACGGTTCGCATCTCCCGGGGGACGCCGTCGATTGTGACGCGCACGGAATGGCTCCTATGGCCGCCGCAGGGAGGAGAGAAGGCTGGAAAGCCCTGGCCGGCCGAGCTCGCGCTTCATGTCCCGCGTGAGGGAGTCGTAGTACGTGAGCTGCTGCTCGACTTTCACGAGCTCATCGTCCAAGCGGTGGCGTTCTTCGTCGACGTTCCGCATTGCCTCGAGGAGGCGCTTCTCGCGATGCCGCCACCGTTCGGCTTCCTTGCGGGTTGCCTCCAACGCCCGAGTCACTGTCACCGCCCCGGGGCGCTGGGAGGCAGGACGGCCCGCGTCGGCATGCGGTCCCGCAGGTCCGTCAGCAGGCGGTTGTATTCGAGGATCTTCTTGCGGACCCCTTCGAGCTCCTTGCGGAGGGTGTTCCGCCTTCGCTCGAGCTGTCGAAGTCGGTCGCGGATCCGCTTTCGGCGCTCCCGCCACTTCTTCTGTTCTTCCAGGGCTAGGAGCACACTCGAGGCGTCCATCGGGCCTCCGTCCCACGGGGTCCAGACTATTTAATCGTGATGTGCGCTCACGCTTCTTCCTTCACTTGCGCGCCGGGCAGGACGTATTTGAAGAGGTCGAACAGGTTCATCGCTTGGTTCACGAGGTCCCGCGCGATCCCCTCGCCCGCGTCGATGCCGAACACGAGCTCCATGTTGTCGATCTTCCAGACGCTGACGAAACTCGCGACGGTCCGGTGCGTCGCGGCCTCAGTCACGCGAACTTTGCCGATCAGGTTCTCACCTTCCCGGGTCGTCGAGAGGGCGAGCACGTAGCCACGGCCCTCAAGCTGCTTCTTCGCGATTGTCGTCATCTCGGACTTTTCTTCCTTTGCCATCGAGAGCGCCTCCCAGCGGCCCAATCCGGTCAGCGGTAATAAAAGCTCTGCGCGCCGTCGTGGACAATCGAGCGTTCTTCGATGGAGATTTATACCGTGCGGGCCTTTGCGCGCTCCCGCGGGCTCGTGGTCTAGCGGTTATGACATCGCTCTCACACAGCGAAGGTCACCGGTTCGAATCCGGTCGAGCCCACTCCTTTCGCCGTCGGTGACCATCTCCGATCGCCGGAGGCTTAGGTCGCCTCGAGAGGCGGGCCCGCTTCCGATCCAAACGACTTTCGTGCCACGAGGTAGAGATATGGAATCTGCGACAGCGATCCCACAACCGTGGCGGCCGCCAACCCGGTGATTCCGCCCCACTTCAGGAGGACGTACCCGAGGCCAAGCGTCACGCTGCTCGAGATGATGGCGGAGACGATCAGTGGCCGCGTCTGCTTCCGGACCAGGACGCGAGTGCCGAGAAGGCTGTTCAACAGCCCCGTGATCGAGCCGAAGATGAGAATGCGGAGTGGCCCAATCGATCCTTCGACATACGCCGAATTGGTCCCCGCAAAGAGGCCCAGGATGGACCGGCCGAAGAACCACAGGATGGCGATGGCGGGAAGCAGGATGGCGAGCGTCAGGATGATCGCGTGTCGTTCTGCAATGTGGCGGCCCGCCGAGGTGGCGCCGTTCTGGGATGCCTCCGCATAAAACGACGCAAAGGCGGCACCCGGGATTACGCCTAGGAGTGCCGCCAGGACCGTCGCGATCTGAAAGTATCCTGCCTGGATCGGAGCGGCGGTCCTCCCGAGCACCGCGAAGATGAGCGGAATCAGCAGCAGGCTGTCCGCGGCCCCGATCGTGGCCGCAAGATAGTTGGCCGTGCTGAACCGGACCATCGGGCGGATGTGCGACAGGTCGAGGCTCGGCTTGGGCCGATACCCGGGCAACACCCGGGGCAGGAGGATCCCGCCCTCGACTGCGACGGCGATGCCAACTGGGAGCGAGATAGCGACGAAGATATCGAGACGGCCGCCCGTCACGGCGAAGAAGACCAGCAGCAGGGCGATCGGTATCTTGAGGACCGAGGCGAGGACGATCCGCCAGAGAATGAGATCCGCGCGGCGAATCGCGAGGCCCGATTGATCCAGGACCGGAGCGAAGGTGAGCGAAAGCGTCGTCAGGAGGATGAGGACCCAGTAGACCGGGCTGCTCAGAATGAAGTCGAGCGAAGGTAGCCAGAATTCGATCCCCGCCATCAGGACGATGGTGAGGGGGATGGCGACAAGTCCCGTCAAGGTCAAGCAGGTGTTGATGGTCGCCGCCTTGTCCTCGGCGGACGGCAGGAACCGCACGAGGGCCGGACCGAGGCCGAGGAGGGCGAGCGTCGCGAGGAATGATATTGTGTTGAAAACCCCTTGCGCGTACCCGAGATCGCTGACGGAATAGAAGCGCACGATGATGAAATAGAAGACAAACCCCGACGCCGCGCCGACGACACTCGAAGACATGATGAAGATCGCGTTGCGGTAGAGCGGGGCGGTCGCGAGGCCCCAGCCCTGGTTCAGGAGTTGTTGCACCCGCTCCCGAATCTCCTCCATATTCAGCCTCTCGATGAGCCTTCGCGAGGCGAGAGCCACTCGACGGATAAACCCGCGGAACCTACGACGGATGGATCCGGATTGGACCGGACTCGGGAGGCCGCTTCGGGGTGGCCGCGATCAAGGATGCGCCGAGGTCGCCGTGAGCGCGGCGACGAGGACAGCCACCAAGGCGAGTCCCCCGAGAGGAATCAGTGCGATCCACCGAGGCTCGTACCTCAGGTGCATGTAGTACGCCACAACGAGGCTCGCCTTGACTGTCGCGAGCACGACGAGGATCGTGATCGTCTCGAGGTGCGGGATCCCTAGGCTGTAGACGTTCAGTTCCGCGAAGGTCACGATGGCGAGGATCGCGAAGACGACCACGTAGGGACGCTTCCTCGATTCCTCGTGGGGTCCCGCCGTCTCCGTTGCGGTCGCCGTCGCCATCTTTCACCTCAAATCAAGTACACGATCGTGAAGAGGAAGATCCAGACCACGTCCACGAAGTGCCAGTACAGTCCCACGAGTTCGACCGCTTCGTGATTCTCTTTCGTGAATCCGCCCTTGAACGCCTTCCGGGTGATGTACGCCATGGCGAGCACCCCCGCGGTCACGTGGGATCCATGCACGCCGGTCTGCGCGAAGAACGTCGGACCGTAGAGCGGATTCACCCCGAACGGGGAGCTCTTGAACGTCAGGCCTTCGCCGAAGTACAGATGCTGGTACTCGAACGCCTGGATGCTGAGGAACGTGATGCCCAGGAGCAGCGTGCTAAAGAGGAAAATCCGGAGCTTTCGTTGATCGCCCCGCTCGACGGCGGCGAGGGCCTCGACCATCGTGAGGCTGCTGCAGATCAGGATGAACGTGTTCAGTCCGGTCAGGGGCACGTTCAGGATCTCGCCGGGCAAGGCCCACGGTCCTTGGAAGGCGGCGCCCGGTGTCGTCGTCCGGAGTCGCAATGTCCAGGAGGCTCCGATGATCGCAGAGAAGAACATGATCTCGGTCGCGAGGAACAGCCAGATCCCGAGCTTCCGGGCACTCACCTGCGGGAGCCTCGACTCAACGGCGGCGGCGAGTCCGTAGAACGCGCTCGACGGCCGTTGCATGTCCTGATGAATCCATCCGCCCGCGCCTCCACCGAAGATGACGACACCGGCGAGGAGCATCGGAATGCTCGGCGTCACGATTCCAACGTACCCCACGCCCATGCCCACCGCGATGATGAAGGGCCACGGGCTGCCGTGGTGCTCCTCCTCTTCATGGCCCGCGGGCTCCGGGTGCGCCATCGATTGCTCGGACCGGCGCAGTGCATCCTTCAGGCTGCTATAACATCTTCGGTTTTTCCGCGCCAACTAGTTCGGGCGGAAGACCCACGGGTCGTGGGCGAGACTGAGAAAGAGGTCGCGGGACTTCGACCATTCGATGAGCCAGTTCGGGACGGGAATCCGTGGCCCTTCGGGCCGAAATCGCATGATGATGACGTGACCCGCGGGTGGGATAAAGGCATCGACGTTCGTGCTGATTTCAATTCTCGGCACGTAGAACGCACCCCGACGGGGACGTGATAATTGAATGACGTCCGCGCGCGATTGAAGTCTTCCACCGATGACGTTGCATGCTGCGAGTCCGCCGGCATCCACACGACGAAACTGCTTATAGCCGGGCTCCGGATGAGGAGCCCTGCCGGTTTCCGATGCCCACCGTACGACACATGAAAGCAAAGCTCGCCCTGATGGGAGAGGGCGGTGTCGGGAAGACCTCTCTGATTCGACGCTTCGTTCTGAACGAATACCAGGACACGTATCTCCACACCGTCGGGACCCGGGTCAGCAAAGTCGAGCTGACCGTCCCGCACGGCGCGGACACCGAGGTCCAGATGGACATGTCGATCTTCGACATCATGGGCCAGCGCGGGTTCAAAGATCTCGTCCGGGAGACCTACTACCATGGCGCCCAGGGTCTGATGGGGGTGTGCGATCTCACGCGGAAGGACAGCCTCTACGCGCTCAACGAGTGGATTCCCTCCGCGCTCGAAATCGCGGGCGACGTGCCGGTGTACCTCATCGTGAACAAGCGAGACCTCGAGGAACGGCGTGCAATCTCCGAGGATGAGGTGCGGCATGTCGCAGAAGCGTTCGCCGCCCCGATCGTCTATACCTCGGCGCGGACGGGGATCCTCGTCGACGACGCCTTCAACGCGTTGGCGATCGAGATGGTCGACCGCGCGTTCCGCCAGGAGGCGGCCCGGGCCGTGGGGCGGGGCCTCCGGGACAAGGTCCTCTTGCTCCTGGACAAGCGCGGTTCGATCGGGCTGAAGAAGAGTCAGTTCTTCGAGATTCTCCGGGGTGTGAACTTGGACGATCTCCAGAGCGAGCTCGGCCGCCTCGAAGGCGAAGGTCTCGTGACCCTGCTGTGGCACGGCGCCTCCGACTTCACCGCGGTGATCACCCCGCGCGGGACCGCGGCGACGAAGCGAGAGTCGACCTGGGACGAGGAATGAGTTCCCCGACGGGGTGAGGCGACGAAGAAGGTCCGACTCGAGAAGATCCTGGAGTCCCTGGACCCGCTGCCCCATCCGGCGGCGGCCGCGGAGCAGTATCCGACGCCCGCCGGCATCGCCGCCGAGGTCGCTTACCTCGCTTCGGCGCGGGGTGACGTCGAGGGCCGGTCGGCGGCGGACCTCGGGTGCGGGAACGGCGTGCTCGCGATCGCCGCGAAGCTTCTCGGCGCCGGTCGGGTGATGGGTTTGGACTCGGATCCGACGGCGGTCGAAGCCGCACGGCGGAACGCGGAACGCGCGCGCGTCGACGTCGAGTGGCGTCTCGAGGATGTCCGATCCGTCCGCGAGCACTTCGAGACGATCTTCATGAATCCGCCCTTCGGCTCTCAACGTCGGCATGCGGACCGTCCGTTCTTCGATACCGCGCTCGCGTGGGGCCATGTCGTCTACGCTTTCTTGAATGCGAGGGCGGAAGGATATGTCCGTCGGCGCATCGAGTCTGGTTCCGGGAAAATCACCGACCGGCTGCCGTACGCCTTTCCGATTCCGCACAGCTTCGAGTTCCACCGCGAGGAGGTTCGGCGGATTGACGTCGTCCTCTACCGATTCGAAGTGGCGAAGGGATAAATACCGACGGGCCTACTCCGTCCGGCCCGAAGGAGTGGTTGCACCGAATGGAAGCGAAGATGGTCCTCCCCGGCGACGAGATCGCCGTCGCGGAGGAATTCGAGCCCGGCGAGGGGACGTACGAGCGGAACGGACTCGTCTTTGCGGCGACGCCCGGTGTCCTCTTCCTGGACCCGGAGAACCGCGTCGCGCGGGTGCGGGCATTCAACCCGCCCGCGGAACTCAAGGTCGGGGACATCGTGTACGGGGTGGTCGACGACATCCGCGGGATGATGGCGACCGCGACGATTACCGCGATCCATGGACGTCCCCGCCAGATCAGTGGCGAGTCGGAAGGGACGATTCACATCTCGAACGTGTCCGAGGAGTACACCGAGGACATTCACGACATGTACCGACTCGGAGACATCATTCGCGCCAAGGTGATCCAAGTCAAACCGTCGGTGCAGCTGACCACGGCGGAGCGGAATCTCGGGGTCGTGAAAGCCCTCTGTTCCGTGTGCCGTGGACCCCTCGAGCTACGCGGTCGCGAGCTCTATTGCCCGCGTGACGAGCGAACGGAACGGAGAAAACTCGCCGCCGATTACGCCGACCTGAAACTCACCGTGCCCGCAGCCGAACTCGGCGGCGGCAAGGTCGAGGCGAAACATCGTGAGCCTCGCGGTGAGGGGCAGGATCGCGGCGGCCGGGATCGAGGTCGGGGTGGCGGGCGCGATCGATTTCGCGACCGCGGCGGGGGTCGAGGTCGTGATGGACAAGGTCCCGGAGGTCGCGGCGGAAGGGATCGGGATCGCGGACGACGACGGTGAATCATCGCGAAATTCCGTGACCATTCCGTTCCGAGAATTAGCATCAAGAATCGAAGGCAAAAAGATAAGAACCTACCCTGTGATAGCAGCGGTTAGAGGTTCTGAATGCCCGCTTCCAACGAGGAAGTGATGAAGGAGTTGGCGCGCCTCCGGACGGAGATTCAACAGCTCCGGGAGGTCGTCAGCGCCCTCTTCAACGCCGTCTTCGAGGAAGGGGACGAGGACTGGGACTCGGTTCCCGAGAAGGACGAATTCAACCTCTACAACTGATCCGGACGGCGATCGAAGTCGAGCTTTTTCGCACGATGCGGGCGCCCAGCCGGGTCCTCTCTTCCCGGTCTCGGCGATCAGACCATCTGGCTCAGTCGCCGCATTCGATCCATCGCTCCGCGACAGAACGCGCCGATGTCCCGCAAGGCGATGAGGACCGCGAGCGCCAGGACAAAGCCGAGATCCAACACGCCCGTCCGAAACCACGAGAGCAGGCTCACCGCGACCAGGATGAGCACGAGGACCGTCAAAATCGTGAAGTCCCTCGTGAGCCGGTCGAGTGCATTCTCCATCGTGAGCCACGCGGACGGTGCGGTCGACACCATCGAATCCATGCAATCCCCATCGCCGAGCGGCGCGAGCCGGAAAGAATTTTCCGGTTGTGAAGTGAGCCTGTTCGCGTCGTCCACCGCGGTGATGGCGGGCGAAAGGCCCATAAGAGGCGCGCCCTTTTGCCCACCGTGCGGCCGCCCAATCGGTACCGTCGACAGGAAGTCCTTCCGGAGATTGGTGTCGAGGGCCAGCGCAAGCTCGCAGGTGCTCGGGCCGTCGTGGTGGGATTGGGGGCCCTCGGGAGCATTTCCTCCGACCTCCTCGCCCGGGCCGGCGTCGGGCATCTTCGACTCGTCGACCGAGATGTCGTCGAACTCACGAATCTGCAGCGGCAGCTGCTCTACGCCGAACGCGACGTCGACCGGCCGAAGGCGGAGGCCGCCGCGGATCGCCTCCACTCCGTGAACTCCGAGATCGAGATCGAACCGGTCTCGAAGGACGTCCATTCGGCGACGGTCCGAGAGATCTTGAGCGGCGTCGACGTCGTCGTCGATGGGACGGACAATCTTGAGACGCGTTTCCTGATCAACGAGGCCACGATCGAATCGAACGTCCCTTTCGTCTACGGCGGGGCCATCGCAACGTACGGAATGGCGTTCGCGATGCGACCTCCGGTCACCGCGTGTTTCCGTTGTTTCAACCCGAAGGCGCCTCCTCCCGGCAGCCTGCCGACTTGCGAGACCGCGGGCATCTTCAACGCCGCGTCCGCGATGGTCGGGGCGATCCAGGCGGGCGAGGCGATTCGTCTGCTGCTTGGTGAGACGCCGTCCGGCGCTCTGTATGTGGTCGACGGATGGCGACCGGACGTCCAGAAAATTCGGATCGCCCGTCGGGCCGATTGTCCGACCTGCGTCCTCGGTGAACGGGAGTATCTGGGCGCCAAGCGCGCCCAGGTCTTGGCCTCGCTGTGCGGGAGCGACACGATTTCCCTCGATCCGGTCCACCGCGGCACGATCGACATGGAGGCCGTCGCGAATCGGCTGGCTGTCATCGGGTCGACGCGCCGGGCCGGCCCCGTCCTCGTCGCCGAGGTGGAGGGCCACCGCTTGACAATTTTCCCCGACGGCCGCGCGCTGATTCGCGGCGTCAAGGATGAGGCAGAAGCCCGCGGGGTCTATGCAAAGTACGTGGGGATTTGACGTGGTGCGATGCGGTGTGCTCCTGCTCAGTGGCGGCTTCGACAGTCCGGTCGCCGGGCACCTCATGGCCCGTCAGGGTCTCGATCTCATCGCGGCCCATTTCTCGCTGGAGCCGATCACCGACGACGCCGCGGCGATCAAGGTACGGACGCTATGCGGGATTCTGGGAATTGCGTCGTTGTACGTGGTTCGCGTGGGGGAGGCCTTCGCCGAGGTCGCCCACGCCGCCGACCGGCGCTTCTACTTCATCCTGACGAAGCGCCTGATGGTTCGGCTTGCCGACTCGATTGCGGACCTGGAGGCCGCGGACGTCCTCGTCACGGGGGAGAACCTGGGTCAGGTCTCGAGTCAGACCGTCGCGAGCCTCCGAGCGATCGACGCCGTCGCGCGCCACCCGATCCTCCGGCCCCTCATCGGCTTCGACAAACAGGAAATCGTGGATCGCGCGAAGTCGATTGGCACCTACGAGGTCTCGAAAGGGCCGGAAATCTGCGATCTCCTCGGGCCCCCGCGCCCCTCGACCCATGCGCGGTTGGATCAGATCCTCGCCGAGGAGACGAAGCTGGACGTTCCGGGGCTCGTCTCTTCGTGTCTCTCGAGGCTCGTCTCGGAAAAGTTCAAAGCCGACGGGCCTGCTGCACAGATTCCCTCGAGCCCGGGGACCGCCGCATGAGCTACTACCTGCTGAAACCCTGTCGCACCGCGACCGCGTTCATCTCGACCCTGAAGAAGCCGTGGCGCGTGGATCTCACCGAGGCCGCGGAACGGCTGCGGAGCCGCGGCTGGCGCGTCAGCGACGTAAAGGTGATGCTCATCCTCGAAGGCGAGCCGGAGCTCACCCTCTACGAGAGCGGCAAGATCCTCGTGAAGACGGATGACGAGAAGGCAGCGCGGGAAGCGATCGACCGCGTGTACGGAGCGATCGGGCCGGTCGCCCCACTCGCCCCGGTGTGACGCTCTCGTTATTGAACGCGGGAAGTTCCGAGAATCTATATACCCCTCCCCGCGAATGATAGTCGCGGAGGAGGATCCCGTCAGGCCACGCATCGTGTTTGCCATGGCGGTCACCGGCTTGCTTCTCATCGCCGGGCTCGCGTTCTTGGGTTCCGTCACGTCGGGGACACTGTACGTGTACGTCCGCGATGCCCCGGTCGAGTGGAGACAATTGAACGTCGTGTTCTCGGACATCCAGGTCCACCGCGCGGACGGGGGAAACGACAGCGGTTGGATTCACCTCCCTCTGTCCTCGCCGACCATCGATTTCGTCGCCCTCGCGAATCTCTCGCGGCTGCTCGCGCTGGACCGCGCCCCGGCGGGAATGTACACGCAGCTCCGCCTTGTCGTGAATTCGGTGGACGGAGTCCTGAACGACGGCACACCGGTCACATTCGACGTCCCGAGTGGCGAGCTGAAGACGACGACGCCGTTCGAGTTGCCCGGAAGCGGGGCCGTCCGCATCACGCTGGACTTCGATCTGGCCAGCTCGATTCATTCGGCCGGCGGGATGTGGATCTTCCGTCCGGTCCTCGGTTCAATTCAGATCACCTGAGTGGTGTCGGACCGAATCGCCTCGCGGATCACCCGCGGAACGCGATGAGGACGAGATCGACGACGAACAGTAGGACGACGAGGAGCTCCAGGATGAGGAGCCGGCGGGCCTCGAGCTCGGCCTCGGCGACCTCGTAGATCTCGCTGAGGTCCTTCATCTTCTCCTCGACGTTCCGCCGCCACGAATCGAGTTCGAACTTTTTCGCGCACGCCCGGTAGACCTTGCCGAGGAACCAGTCGCCCCAGAGCTTCGAGATGTTGTCGACCTGGAACGACGCCTCGGCGAGGTCCATGCGGACCTCGGCCAGCTCTTTCACGGTCTCATGGCCACTCCGCAGAAACGAGCTGCGTGCGAACAGGTCCTCGAGATCGTCGTATGCTTTGTCGACGACCTTGTCCAAGAACGCATCATACGTGCGCAACTCGAGCAGCTGAAGGTTCGCGAGTTCGAAGACGGTCAGCGTATCTTCATACGAGGCGCTCGGCTCGATCACGAGCGCCGCATCCCAATCCAGGACAACGAGGTCGTCCTGGTAGTACGAGAACCAGTTGCGCCACGTGTCGTCGACCTCCTCGTCGCTGATCGCATCCGGCCGCGGGTCGTTCGCCAGGAGGGCCGTCACCTCGCGTCGCCAGGCGGTTGTGAAGACTCGCACGGGGGTCTCGGTGACGGATACGCAGTAGACCGTGTACGGTTCCGGATCGACTTTGACGTCGTACGAATCGTGGAGGAAGGGGACCAGGTCCTCGATGATCCGATCCACGAGGCGTCGGCAGTACGCGTCGAGGCTCTCTTCCTTGCCCGCGGCTCGGATCCGCAGGCCCGCGAACGGCCGGAGGTCCCGGAGGACGCTCGCCTCGAACGGCGTCCGGACGACGACCGCGAGGGCGCCGACGCCGTAGAGCTTCACCGCGATCGAGGCGACCAACGATCCGAGGTTCGTCTCGATCGTCCGTTGGTCCACGTAGACCAGGAGGGGTGCCGCGAACCGGGCGTATCTCGGCGTGGCCCGTTCGGAGAGCATCCGTCCGGCGAGGAAGGGCATGTCGACCGTCCCCTGGATTTCGTCAAGGTCGACCGAGGCTCCGAGGTCGAAGAGCCGATAGAAGACGACCTCTCCCTTCATCGGGGCCGCGCAAGTTGGCGAAGGGACTTAAGGGCTCCGGTGGACGCATCACTCGCCGTACCGCCGCGCCCGCATCTGATACGACCGCAACGCCCGCAGAAAATCGATTTTGCGGAAGCCGGGCCAGTAGACGTCCACGAAATACAATTCGGAATAGGCGAGCTGCCAGAGGAGGAAGTTCGAGATCCTCTCCTCGCCGCTCGTGCGCAAGACCAAATCCGGATCCGGCATGTCGGCGGTGTACAGACGCTTCGAGAAGAACTTCTCGTCGATGTCGTGCGGGTCCACCTTCCCGGCCTGGGCGTCGCGCACGACGTCTCGAATCGCTTGGAGGATTTCCTCGCGGCCCCCGTACGCGACGGCGAGGTTGAAGCGATAGCTGTCGTACTCCTTCGTCCGAGCCTCCGCATACTCGATCGCTTCGATGACCTCCGCGGGCAGGAGTTCGCGGTCCCCGAACACGTTGATCCGGATCTTGTGCCGGTGGACACGGTCGTCGTCGCCGACCTTTCGGAAGTTCTCGGCGAAGAGGTGCATCAGATGCTGGATCTCCTCGCTCGGTCGGCGCAGATTCTCGGTGGAGAACGCGAACACGGTGAGGATGCGGACGCCGACCTCGAGACACCATTCGAGGACCTCCTCGAGTTTGTCCCGGCCCTTCACGTGGCCGTCGAGGACGTTCCCGAGGCCGATCTCCCGCGCGAACCGGCGGTTCCCATCCATGATGATGGCCACGTGGTGGGGGATCGCGGCCTGTCGGACCTGATGGAGGAGCCGACGTTCGTACGCCTGATATGCGGCGTCGCTGATGATCTTCGAAATGTCCGTCGGCATCGACGGTTTCTCACGAGTGGGCCCGACCTATTTATCCATTCGCGGCCCCGTTCACCGGGAGGCGTCCGCGGTCCGGTCCGCTGCCGGTCGTCGTCCGATCGGTTCGTCGGACCCACCCGCAAACCTTTAAGTATCGTCCTCAAATTGGTGCAACCAGTTCTTCATCCGACAGCGTGGTTTAGTGGCCTTATCGATGAAATTGAGTGAGTATCAGGACCTTTACCGGAGGCTCTCGACCGCGGAGGACATCGATTTTCTGGCCGAGAACTTTGGACTCGACAAGGAGCTGCTCCTGGTCATCTACACGCAACGCATCGTGCGCGAGACGACGAAGAAGTTCTATCGGGTCAAGGCGCAAGGGCGCCGCCTCGCGTTCATGTGGCAGAACGGGGAGAGCCTCTTGGGGATTGCCCGCAAGTTCGAGTTCCCGCCGATCTTGACCGCTCTAATGGTGCTCGAGCAACGGAAGATTTCGCGGAAACAGTTCTGGAAAATGATCAACGAACTGGACAGCGTGAAGGACCGGCGTTTGCGCCGAGAGCTCGCGGAGGTGAACCGGGCAGACATCGTGTATTCGCCGGAGGGCAGCGCCCGCCAGTACGCCCGCGGACGTTGGGGCGAGGCGAAGCTCCAGACGTGGCTCGACGCGCGCAGCCTGCAGTACGAGACGGAGAAAGACCTCCGCGCAAAGTACGACAAGACGCCCGATATTTTGCTCCACAAGCCGATCGAGATGAACGGCTCGCGGAAATACTGGATCGAGTCCAAGGCGACGTTCGGGGATCCGTACGAGATCCGACGCCACCTGCGCAAGCAGCTGCAGCCGTACAGCGACATGTTCGGCGATGGCGCCGTCGTCTACTGGTTCGGCCACGTCGACGACCAGAAATACGATCTGCCGGAGGGCGTCGACATCGTCAGTCCGACGTTCTTCGAGACCCCGCCCCTCCCGTTCCCGTACGTCCCCGTGGGGGAAGGGCGACTCGAGGAACCCACCGTGGAATCAGACGGCCTCGGCCTTCGAGAGTGAACAGGGCCGGAAACGTTTAAGTCCTCTCTCCCCTTGGTTCCAAGTGTGGCTGAACAAGAGGAGGTTGTCCGCGTCCGCATGCCCCGGTCGAAAGACGGGGAAATCCTCGGGATCGCGGACCAACTTCTCGGGGCCTCGCGGATTCGCGTGATGTGCCAGGACGGGAAGAGCCGCCTCGGTCGCATCCCGGGGAAGCTGAAGAAGCGCATGTGGATTCGCGAGGGCGACCTCCTCGTAGTGAAGGTCTGGCAGTTCCAAGATGAGAAGTGCGACATCAAACACCGGTACACGAAGACCGAATCGACCTACATGAGCCGCCGCGGCCTGATCCCGAAATCGATTAACATCTTCTGACGACCCACAAAGCTCTTAGTCGAGGGGAATGTTCGTTTTCTCGGCATGATTGACGAGCGCCGTCTCCGCATCCTGGAGACGCAGGTCGACGCCCTCCGGACCAAAGAGAAGGATTCGGAGAGCCGCAAGACGTACGACGAGGTCTTCGACCACGCCGCTCTCTTGACGATCGCCGACCTCATCACGGACGGGGTCATCTCGACCTTGGACTATCCTGTGAGCACCGGCAAGGAGGCGAACGTGTTCCACGCGACCGGACCCGACGGCCGCGCGAAAGCCGTGAAGATCTACCGCATCGCGAACGCAACCTTTCGAAACATCGCCGTGTACATCGACGGGGATCCGCGTTTCAAGCGGGTCAAGCGGGCGATCCGCCCAACCCTGTTTGCGTGGGCGCAGAAGGAGTACAAGAACCTCGTCCGGATGGAAGACGCCGGCGTTCGCGTGCCGACGCCGGAGCGGGTCCACAACAACGTCCTCGTGATGGAGTACATCGGCGACGAGACTCAGCCCGCGCCCGCCCTTCGCGAGGTCCGGTTGGACGATCCCGCCGCGGTCTACGCGGACGTTGTGGCGAACCTGCAGGCGATTCGGAAAGCCGAACTCGTGCACGCGGACATGAGCGAGTACAACCTGCTCTGGTGGGGAGGGCGGGTCGTCGTCATCGATGTGGGGCAAGCCGTGACCCTCGACCATCCCCGGGCGTCGGAATGGTTCAAGCGCGACGTCGGGAACATCGCGCGGTTCTTCCGGCGACTCCGGGTGAATGTGACGGCGGCCGGCCTGGAGCGAGCGATCCTCGGAGGGTGAGATGCTCTACGCTCGGATCTCGGAGGAGCGGATCGGCGTCCTGATCGGGCCCGAGGGGACGACGAAGGAACGCTTGCAGAAGGCGACGGGAACGCGGATCTCGGTGGACTCGACGTCGGGCGAGGTCACGATTGACGAGACGGAAGCGCAAGACCCGGTCCTCGCGCTCAAGGCGAAGGACGTCATCCAAGCGATGGCCCGCGGCTTCTCCGAGGATCGGGCCTTCCGTCTCTTAGACGAGGACGCATACTTCGAGGTCCTCGACATCAAAGACTTCGCACACTCGAAGAACCGCGTCGCGCAGATCCGGGCGCGCCTCATCGGCACCCGGGGGAAGACGCGCCGGCTGATCGAGGAGCTCACGGGCGTCGAGGTCAGCGTGTGGGGCCACACGGTCGCCTTGATCGGCGGGACGTTCGAGATGGCCATCGCCCGCGAGGCGGTGTTCATGCTGCTCCGTGGGAGCGAACACAAGACGGTGTACCGGTTCCTCGAACGAAAGCGGGCGGACCTCAAAGTGTACCAGATGGGCTTCTGAACGGTCCGGCGGCACACCGCATCGGTTGCAATCCATGCGGCTCCGAAGATTGTTATATCAGCTCCGGACTACCACGATGGGGATCCGGCCTGGCGAAGCATGTTTACGGGTTCGAGGAGGGGAACGCCTCCATGCGGGACCTCCTCGGCGGCAAGGGCGCGGGCCTCGCGGAAATGACCCGTCTCGGCCTTCCCGTCCCGCCCGGTTTCACGATCACGACGAAAGCCTGCAATGCCTTCGCACGGACGGGCCGCTTCCCGCCGGGGATGTGGAAGCAGGTTGAGGAGGCGCTGTCCACCGTCGAGGCGAAAGGTGGCCGAAAATTCGGGGATCCCGGGAACCCGCTGCTCGTCTCCGTCCGTTCCGGCGCGAAGCTCTCGATGCCCGGGATGATGGACACCGTCCTGAACCTCGGCCTCAACGATACGACCGTCGAGGCCCTCGCTCAGACCGCAAATGAACGGTTCGCGTGGGACGTGTACCGACGACTCATCGCGATGTTCGGCCGAATCGTCAAGGACGTGGATGCCCGCCGCTTCGAGACCGTCTTGGAGCGCCACAAGGAAAGGGCCGCTGCCAAGAAGGACACCGATTCCGATCGTGGAACGGCAAGCGGGCGGTGGACTATCGGACCTTCAACAAGATCCCGCACGACCTGGGCACCGCCGCGAACGTCCAGATGATGGTCTTCGGGAACATGGGAGCCGATTCAGGTACCGGCGTGGCGTTCACACGGAATCAGGTGACGGGGGCGAAAGAGTTGTACGGGGAGTATCTCCCGAACGCCCAGGGAGAGGATGTCGTGGCCGGCACGCGCACTCCGTTGAAAATCGCGGCGCTCCGGGGAGACGCTCCCGAGCTGTATTCGAACCTGGCGCAGGTCGCGGACCGTCTCGAGAAGCACTTCCGGGAAGCGCAGGACATCGAGTTCACGGTCGAGCGGGGCGCGCTGTGGATGCTCCAGACCCGGGCGGCCAAGCCCCCGGCACGGGCGACCGTGCGCATCGCCCTGGACATGGTCCGCGAGGGGCTCATCACGAAGGACGAGGCGCTCCTGCGAGTTGAGCCGGACCACGTGATCCATCTGCTCCTCCCGCAGTTCGACGACAAGGCGAAGTCGGAAGCGAAACGATCCGGGCGGTTCCTCGCCAAAGGGCTGAACGCGTCTCCGGGCGCCGCGATGGGGACCGTCGTCTTCGATCCGGACGAGGCCGAGAAGCTGGGTCGGGACGAACGGAAGCCCGTGATCCTGGTCCGGGTCGAGACATCGCCCGACGACGTGCACGGGGTCTTGCATTCCAAAGGGGTCCTGACGGCCCGGGGAGGCGCGACGAGCCACGCGGCAGTCGTCACGCGCGGTCTCGGGATCCCCTGCGTCGCCGGCTGCGAGGCGATCCAGGTCGACTACGACGCGGCCGAGTTCCGCGTCGGCGACAAGGTGGTCCGGCGGGGTGACAGTCTCTCGATTGACGGGGGCACAGGAGAGGTCTTCGCGGGATCGATTCGGACGATCGAGCCGGATTTCGATCGGGAGGTCGACCTCCAGAATCTGTTGGCCTGGGCGGACGAGGTGCGGAGCCTCCAGGTGTGGGCTAACGCGGACTATCCGCGGGACGCTGTGCGCGCTCGCAAGTTCGGCGCCCAGGGAATCGGGCTCGACCGGACGGAACACATGTTCATGGAGACGGATCGGCTCCCGATCGTCCATGAGATGATCCTCGCGGCGCCCGAGTACCGAAAGGTCAAACGGCAGCGCGAGGCGGCCGCCAAGCAACTCGAGGCGGCCACGAACGACCGTCGTCGAGATCTCGAACGCCAGATCGCCGAAATGGACTCCCACCTCGAGGACCTCTCCCGGCGGTACATCGGATCGTTGGAGCACCTCGGTCGGATGCAGCGGGAAGACTTCGCGGGGATCTTGCGGGAGATGGCCGGGCTCCCGGTCATCATCCGGCTCATCGACCCGCCGCTCCACGAATTCCTGCCGCGATATGAGACGCTGCTCGTCCAGGTGACCAAATTGAGGATTGCGCGCGAAGATCCGGACGCGTTCATTCGGGCCGCGACCTCCGAAGAGGATCGCGCGCTCATCGCCGAGGTCCGCAAGGCCGGTTCCGATGTTGCGACCGGGATCGAAGCCCTCCTGCCGCGGAAGGAACGCCTCCTCGAGGCGGTCAAAGGTTCCCGCGAGACGAACCCAATGCTGGGCCTCCGAGGCTGTCGCCTCGGGATCATGTTCCCCGAGATTACCGAGATGCAGGTCCGCGCCATCTTCGAAGCGGCGTGCCGGCTCAAGAAAGAAGGCGTCGATGTCCGCCCGGAGATCATGATTCCGTTGGTGGGCTTGCCCGAGGAACTGCGGATCGAACGACACGCGCTCGAGAAGGAGGCGAAGAGCGTCATGGACCGGGAGGGGATCTCCGTGGACTACAAGTTCGGCACGATGATCGAGATCCCGAGGGCCGCGCTCGTCGCCGACGAAATCGCCCGCCACGCCGAATTCTTCTCGTTCGGGACGAACGACCTCACCCAGACGACGATGGGATACAGCCGGGATGACGCGGAGCCGAAGTTCCTCTTGGATTACATCGAGCAGGGGATTCTGCCGCGCAACCCGTTCCAGACGATCGACCGCGAGGGAGTCGGTCAGCTCATGCGGATGTGCGTCCAAAAGGGTCGCAAGGTTCGGCGGAATCTCGAGGTCGGCATTTGCGGCGAACATGGAGGCGACCCCGTGAGCATCGAGTTCTGCCACGAAATCGGACTGAACTACGTGTCCTGCTCACCGTTCCGAGTCCCGGTCGCCCGGCTTGCGGCGGCCCACGCGAAACTACGCCAGGGAACCACCCGGGCCAAGGACACCTGACCGAGGACGCGCATGGCGGACCTCTCGAGTTCCCCCTATTTTCTCCTCATCCTGTTCATCGCGGCCTTCGCGTTGCCGCTGGTCTACCTCATTTGGATCCGGAACTCTCCGCGCTACGGGCGCGAGCCTTGGCCGACCGTTTTGAAGACCTTTGCATGGGGCGCCGTGTTCAGCGTCATCATCGCGATCATCCTGAGTGTCTTGTTCATCCTCGTCCTCAGCTCAAGCCAGTCTCTGAACGATTTCTTCGCGCGGCGTTTCCAGGACCCGAGCACGGCAATCGGGGCGCTCGTCGTCGCACCGATCGTGGAAGAAGCCGCGAAAGGGGTCGGAGCGACCGCGGGCCGTCGGCAGACGCAATCGAAGACCGACGGCCTCGTCTACGGCGCCGCCGCGGGCCTGGGGTTTTCCGCGACCGAGAATCTGGTCTACGCACTCGCGGCCCTTCTCGTCCCGGGCGTCGGGCCCTCCGGCTCGCTCGTCGTGGTCGCGGTTCGGTCTTTCTCCTCGACATTTCTCCATGCGAGCTCGACCGCGGTGATGGGTTACGGGCTGGCCAAGTCCTGGCTCTCCGGCCGCCCATGGGCCGTCTTCCCGTTCTACCTCGTCGCGGTCGCAATGCATGCGGCGTTCAATCTCTTCTCGACCTTGGCCGATGACGCGGCCCGCGCCAATAATGCCGCGGGCTCGGCAATCGCGTTCCTGGCTGCGGTCAGTCTGGCGATCGTCGCTATGTCCGTGGTTCGACTGAAGCTCGTCAGCCGGCGGTCCCCGACCGCTCGATAGCCCATATCGCCGCGCGAAATGTTATGTACGCGGGACCGCGTGCACGAGGGCACATGCGTTTTCGTTTCGACATGCCAGGGGAAACCTACTCGAAGAACAAGGAGTCCTTCAAACGAATTCTCGCAAGGCACGGCCTCCGCTGGCGCGGCAGCCTGGATCGTCCTTTCTGGGCGAGCGGGAGCGAACGGGTGACGGCGGTCTTCGATCGGGACCAGGAGAAAGATGTCCTTCGCGGCGCGACCCTCCTCTGGGAAAGCGCGAAGAAGTCGACCCTCTTGGAGGACCTCAAGGCCTGGGCGTGGGAGGTCGGAGCAAAGGCCGTGGAGGATCGATCTCCCTCCGCGGAAGAAGTCACGGACGAGGTCGAACAGGCCCTTCGGTACTGGGACATCGTATGGAAGCCGAACGTGGACTTGCTCCGGGCGCAAGGTCGACCGAACACGTGGATCGAAGCGGACGTGAAGCGGTGGAAGCGGCAGCGACAGGAGCGACGCCGCGAGCTCATGGGACAGGCCACTGACTAGACCACGATCTTCGAATGGATTTCGAGCGAATCGTAACAGTCGAAACAGTAACCTTGGCGGCGGTCATCCGGCAGGACGACGATTCGCACGTGACACTTCCGACAACGTGCTTCGCGGTCGCCACCGTCGGAAAGTCTGCGCATATCCGGATGGATCTTCCATGAAATCGTACCCGCCCCCGAGGCGTCGGCCGCCCGGGCCACGGAGCCGCCGGACTCTATAAAAACGTTGTGCGGGACCACAATTCGGACGGGACAACGGCGGTTTAATGTGCCGCGCGTTCGTTGTCGTCGCACGTGCTCAACGGGTTCGTGACTTTCGAGGGCATCGACGGTTCAGGGAAGACGACGGTGAGTCGCCTCGTCGCGAAATCCCTCCGGGCGCAAGGACACCGCGTGTATCTGACGAGCGAGCCCACAAGGACGTGGCTCGGCGAGGCGGTGCGCCACGCATTTGACGGCGAGGTCGGCGCCGTCGCAGAATCCTTCCTGTTCCTCGCCGATCGCGCGGCCCATCTGACGGAAATCCAATCCCATCTCGAGAAGCGGGAGCTGGTCCTGTGCGATCGATACGCGGATTCGACGTACGCATATCAAGGGGCGCGTCTCGAAGGTCTCGTGGATGATCCGATCCGATTCCTGCAGCGGGCGAGCGAATCGTGGATGCTCCCTCCGGACCTGACAATTCTTCTACGGGTTCCCGCCGAGTTGGCGCGGAAGCGCATCGAAGGTCGGTCGAATCTCGTTCGGTTTGAAGACCTCTCGTTCCTCAAGAAAGTCGCCGCGAATTACGAACGTCTCGCGCGGTCTCGTCGATTCGTCGTCCTCGATGGCACTCGAGGTGCGGAGACGGTCAGTCTCGACGCGATCTCCGCGATTCAGAAACGTCTTACGCGGCCGCGGAAGCGCTGATCGAGCGCTTGGAATCCAGTTCAGTCCGCAGAAGGAATGCTCGGGCGAACACCTTGGCGGTTTCGAGATCTCCACGTTGAAGTTGCAACAGAAATGCTCTGCCAAACACGACCTGAAGAGAAGCGTCCGGTCCGGGGCCAACCATGGGTGAGACCGATTGCCCGGATAGCGGCTTGAAAACCCCGCTCAAGAATATCATTCGCGATTTTTATCGTCTCATGACGCAGGTCTATCTTCCGTGGACAAAGATATTTAACGGCACGCCGGATTATCGCGCAACGCATGGGATGCACGGATGGATTCCGCCGCTCATTCTAAGTCCTCCTCCCACCACGGCGACGGATTTGTTGGCGTCATCTACGGCGATGTAGGCACGACGTCTTTCCGCTGCTCGGTCGTCGAGGCGGTGGAACGGCACGACTTCGTCCAGGTGTCCCACGAGACCTGCGGCCACGTGCTCGGCCGGGTCGACGAGATCGAGCGGAAGACGGACTTATCGCTCGACCGCGCCCAACTCATCGGGGATGGCGATCCCGTCGACGTCGAGGAACGGGTCTCGGCCCAGGTCAGCGTGATCGGGTATCGCGACGATCGGGGCCTCCTGCAAGTCCCCCGCACCCCGTTTCGAGCGGGCGAACCGGTGTACAAGGCCGAGACGTCCACGATTCAGGATGTCATCGGGCTGGAGGAGGACAAGAAGCACGGGGCCTATGTCGGCCTCTTGGCGGGACACAACGTGCCGGTCTACCTCGACATCAACGCGATGGTCCAGAAGCACGTGTCGATCTTGGCGAAGACCGGGGGCGGCAAGTCCTACGTCGCCGGAGTCTTGATCGAGGAGTTGATGAAGCATCACGTGACGTGCGTGATTCTCGATCCGCACGGCGAATACGCGTCCCTGAAGGAGAAGGGGAAGCACGGGGAGGGCTCCGGTCGCTTCCACGTCGAGCCCCGCGCCTACGCCGACATCATCCAGGTGTTCTCCCCGGACACGAAGATCAATCCCGGAAGCCGCCCGCTCAAGTTCACGTTGAGCAACCTCGATGCGAGGGACATCCTGTCGCTCACCGGGTCCGCGAAGGTCCGGACGCACCTCACCGCGCTCCGAAAGGCCCTCGATCTGCTCCGCCAAGCGACGAAGGATTACACGATCCGAGATATCATCCGCGTCTTGGAGCGGGAAGAAGACCCTCAGAATGCGTCGTTGATCGACGAGTTGGAATATCTGAGCGAGGTCGAGATCTTCGCGAAGGAAGGCACGCGGATCGACGAACTCGTGATCAAGAGCAAGACGACGATCATCAATCTGAAAGGTGTCCCTCCGGACATCCAGGAACTCGTCGTGAACCGCCTCGCGACGGCGATGTTCGAGCTGCGGAAGGTCGGACGGATCCCGCCGATGATGCTCGTCGTCGAGGAGTCCCACAACTTCTGTCCTCAGGTCGGCCAGGCGGCGTCGTCGAAGGTATTCCGAACGCTCGCCTCGGAAGGCCGGAAGTTCGGTCTCGGGCTCGTCGTCATCACGCAGCGGGCCGCGAAGGTCGACAAGAACGTCCTGAGCCAGTGCAACACGCAAATCATCCTGAAAGTCACGAACCCGAACGACCTGAAGGCGATCATCGCGAGCGTCGAGGGGCTGACGACCGCGATGGCCGAGGAAATCTCCCGCCTCCCGATCGGCGTGGCGATCATGACGGGCGGCGGGCTCCAGATGCCGCTCATGGTCGAAGTGCGTCCGCGGGAAACCCGTCACGGTGGAGAGAGCGTCAAGGTCATCGAGGATTGACCGACGCGGGCCCGCAGACAGGGAGCGGGAAAGGTTTTAGCATCGCGCCCGATGGACGAGCGTGGATCTTCGCGCGATGGTCGACAAGGATGTCAGCCTCACGGAGAGGGCACTCGCGAAGGTCAAGCTGGCCCCGCCTCCGCGCTCCCACCTCCGGAAGGTGGCGGAGGACTTCCTGGGAATGGCCCGCGCCTACTTCGAGGACGCGAAACATTTCCGCGAACGAGGCGAACTTGAGAAGGCCCTGGCGAACGTGAATTACGCCCACGGGTGGCTCGATGCCGGCGCGCGAGTCGGACTCTTCGATGTCGGCGGGGACGACCAGCTCTTCACTTTGAGCAAGTGATCAGAGGACGCGCGCGCCTTCGTTGTCGACGCCACAGCGCTGCAGCGTCCCGAATTTCAGGTACAAGGTCGCCAGCTGCTCGCGGTTCCCGGTCGCGACTACCGAGTTGCCGAGCATGGCCATCGTCGCCCGCCCAAACATGCGGCTGGCCCGAATCACTTCGAGGACCCGTTTGTCCGCGAGGCTTGTTGCTTCGGCAAAGCGAGCGCCGAGTTCGAAGAGTCGCTCTAGCGTCGGATTCCGGGAGAACTCGTCCACGAGCGCCCCGCCGATCCGGTTGATCGCCGCGACCTTCCTCGGATCGCGAAGCACCGTCTTCGTCGGCATTTCCGGGCCGATCACCGCGAGCAAGAGGTCCGCCTCGACGGGAAACGTTCGCACCTCGGCATGGGCGGGCGCTCCCGGTTTGAGCCGTAGGTCCATTCCCCCCATGGACGCGGGAACCACGTCGCCGAGACCGGTGCCGCACTCCACCTCCGTCTCGTGGGCGATGGCGACCAGCTCGTCTCGCGGCACCTTCGATCCGAGGGCATCGTCGAGGGCGAGTGCCGTGCTCAATGCCGCGGCCGCGCTCACGCCGAACCCCTGAGACACCGGCAGGTTCGTCTCGCTCAGGATCTTCACCTCGCCGGACCGACCGCCGAGGACCTTCTGCGCGACGCGCTGGGTGACCTCCGCCTTCTGGCGCCGCCCGTTTACGATGATGTCAATCGACGTACGCGCGTCGTCGCGAACCCGTGCGACCGTGTGGACCCCGAGGTTCAGGCAAAGGCCGGCCCCGCGCGATCCCTTCTTCCGCGGATCCGGATCGTCATGGACCTCGAAGAACGCCGTGACGTGCCCAGGGCAGAACGCCTCACCCTGGGACACCATGGAGGATGGCCCGCCACACCCGCTCGGCCGCGAGGGCCTTCGATCCTTCGAACGTCTCCGAGCGACCCTTGCGGTCGAAGATCGTGATGGACGTCGTGTCCCCCTTGACCTTGGAGATGTCGTTCGCCACGACGAAATCGACGTCCGCCTCCTTGACGAGGGCCATCGCGCGCGCCTTCAGGTCCGCCTCGCTGACGCCCGCCTCCGCCTTGAACCCCACGAGGGCCCTCTTCGCGCCCTTGCGGAACCGATTGAGGACCTTGGGCGTCGGCTGCAGGTCCAAGCTCAGGACGCCATCGCGGCTGGAGATCTTGCCGCCTTTCTTTGTCGGCGTGAAGTCCGATACCGCTGCCGGGACGACGCAGACGTCCGCATCCGCCTTCTCGGCCATCGAGACGAGATCTGCGGTCGTCTCGAAAGCCTTGAACGGAAGCCATGGCGGTACCGGGGTTTCGTGTCTCCCGAGCCAGAGCTCCACGTTCGCGCCATGCTCGAAGGCGACCTTGGCGAGTTCGATTCCCGTCCCGCCCGTCGAGCGGTTCGTCACGACACGGACGTCGTCGATCGGCTCAACGGTGGACCCGGCCACGACCAACACGCGCATGTCGACCAGGTCTTTCGGACCAAGTCGGCGGATGACATGGGCCACGATCGTCTCGACGTCCGCCATCTTTGCCTTCTCCTCCTCGCGTTTCGCTTCGAGGAGTTCGATGCGAAGCTCCTGGAGGCGCCGGGCGTTCGCGACCACGGCCGGGTTGTCCATCATCGATTCGTGGGCCGCGGGGGCGACGATGATCGGGATGCCCGAACCGAGCGCGTTCGCCGCATACGTCGTGACGGTGGTGTCGTCGATCCCCTGCGCGATCTTACTGATCGTGTTCGAGGTGCAGGGCGCGATCAGGAGGAGGTCCGCCTTTCCGTCCCGGCCGCACATCTCGAGGTACTCCATCGAGCCCGTGATCTGCGTGACCACGGGGTGACCGGTTGCGTACTGCAGCGCGTTGGGATGGAGGATCTCGGTCGCCGATCGGGTGAGCACCGCGTAGACGTCGGCTCCGTGGCGGATGAGCTCATGGGCCAGTTTCACGCTCTCAATCGCGGCGATGCTCCCGGTGACGCCGAGGACGATCGTCTTGCCTTGGAGCTTGAGGCTCTTCAACCCCCGTAGGCGCTCGGCCGGATGCATTCCGTTGACGATTGCCATACGCGATATATAGCTGTGGCCCCGCTTCGAAGGACTGAGATTTTCACGACGCCGAGCAAGCTTTAATCCGCGGCGCCCGTTAGCTCCGGCCGTTTCGATGGACTATCAGACGACGCTGGAACATCTCTACCGACTCGAGCGGTTCGGAATCAAACTCGGCCTGGACAACATCCGTCAGCTCCTGTCCCTCCTCGGCGACCCGCAGCGCGGGCTGAAGGTCCTGCACGTCACGGGAACGAACGGGAAGGGGTCCGTCTGCGCCTATGCCGCGTCGGTCTTGCAGGCCGCGGGCTACCGCGTCGGGCTCTACACCTCCCCGCATCTCGTCCGCTTCAACGAGCGGATCCGCGTCGACGGCGTGTCGATCGCCGACGACGATGTGTTGCGCCTCTGGTCCGGCATGCAACCGGCGATTCAGGCGATGACCGCGACGCGGGCGATCGATCATCCGACGTTTTTCGAGGTCACGACCGCGATGGCCTTCGAGTACTTCCGGGAGAGCAAGGTCGACGTCGCGGTGGTCGAGGTCGGGATGGGCGGCCGGATGGACGCGACGAATGTCGTCGACGGCCTCGTGTCCGTCATCACCCGGGTGGACCTCGAGCACACGGAACACCTCGGCAAGACCGTGGAGCGCATCGCGCGGGAGAAGGCCGGGATCATCAAACCATCGTCCCGCGTCGTTACGGTCAACCAAGAAGCGCTCCCGGTCATCGAAGGGAGATGCCGCGAGCTTCACGTGCCTCTCTCGGTGGTCGGACGGGATGTCCACACGGAGCGGACGGCCGGCGACCTCCACGGTCAGACGGTGCGGGTGCGCGGGTCCTTCGGATCTGTCGATGTTCATACGCCATTACTCGGCTCGTTCCAGGTGGAGAACCTGGGCATCGCGGTTGCGGCCCTCGAGGAGCTCCGCGCGGCCGGGTTCACGGTTCCAGACGAGGCGATCCGCTCCGGGATTGCGTCCGTCCGGTGGCCCGCTCGGATGGAGATTGTCCGCGAGTCCCCCCTCGTCGTCGTCGATGGGGCCCACAACCGCCCTGCCGCGATCGCCCTGGCCGCTTCGATGACAGAAACGTTCCCTGGTCGCAAGGCGATCCTGGTCACGGGCATCTTGAACGACAAGGACCTCCCGGGCATCGCCGCGGCCTTGGGGCCGATTGCGTACCGTGTGTTCGCCTGCCGGGCGAAGACGCACCGCGCGTACGAGGCGGAGGAAGTCGCTGCGGCCTTTCGCCCCTTCGCGGAATCCCACGTCATCCCCTCAGTGAGAGAGGCGATCGACGCCGCGCTCCGAGCGGCGCGCGTCGACGACATCCTCCTGATCACGGGGTCGATTTACACGGCGGGAGAGGCCCTTGACCACCTCGGCGTCCGCCCGTGAGCGCATTCGGTTCATCGTGCGGGACCTGTCCCGCCGATACCTGCCCGGGGGCGACCTCCACGCGGGAGAGACGGCCTTGGCGAAGATCGTCGCGGAGACCGAGGACCCGTTCAAGGTCCTGATCTCCACGATCCTGTCCCAGCGGACCCGCGATGAGATGACGGAGATTGCGTCGAGGCAGCTCTTCTCGAAGTACGATACCCCGGCCGAACTGGCGGTCGCGGACGCGGGCGACGTGGAACGCCTGATCAAGCCGGTAGGGTTCTACCGCCAGAAGGCGCTCCAGATCGTGAACGTGAGCCAGACCCTCCTCGACCGGTACGATGGCAGCGTGCCGCGGACCTACGAGGAACTCATCGAACTGCCTCAGGTCGGCCCGAAGACGGCGAACTGCGTCCTCGTGTACGGGTTCGGCGTTCCGCGCATCCCGACGGACACCCACGTCCATCGGGTCAGCAACCGGCTCGGCCTCGTGCGGACGAAGACGCCGGAAGCCACCGAACAGCGCCTGATGCGGACCGTGCCGGAGGAGTACTGGCTCCACATCAATGAATTGTTCATCCGGTTCGGGAAGGATCTCTGTCGACCGATCGGGCCGCGTTGTCCGCAATGCTCGTTCACCTCGTTCTGTCGGTTCTATCCGAAGACGAAGTGGTCACGCGACGCGCGCCGCGGCCGACGAAGGACCACACGACGCTGAGCCGGCTGACACCTTGATATCGTTCCGTGCCGGTGTCCGATTCCGATGCGGATCGATTTCCTCGAGTACTCCGCGATGGATCTTCCTCGGAAGGAACCGTTCGCCATCGCGAAAGGGACCTCAACGGTCGCACAGAACGTCTTCGTCATCGTGCACGCCGGTTCGCTCTCCGGACTCGGAAGTGCCGCCCCGACGGATGTGACTCAGGAGACGGTCCGGTCCGCGATGGACGCGATGAAGTCCATGGCACGGGCGTTGGAACGATTCGCGTTCCAGCGGCCCCGCGAGGTGGCCGACAAGTTGGACAAGGTCCTGCCAGGCAACCCATCCGTCAAAGCCGCGATCGATATCGCTGTCTACGATCTCGCTGCCCAAGAAGCGGGCGTACCACTGCATCGCTATCTCGGCTCGACCCGGGATCGGATGGTCACGGACATGACGATCGGAATCATGGACACTCGGAGCGCAGTCGAACGGGCCCAGCAGTGGGTCCAAGCGGGATTCCGTGCCTTGAAGGTGAAGATCGGCCGCGATCCGAAATCGGACTTGGATCGGGTGCGCGCCATTCGAGGGGCCGTCGGTGCCGGAATCGAGCTCCGGGTTGATGGGAATCAAGGGTACACCTGGAGCCAGGCGCTCAGCTTCGCCCGAGCCGCGAAGGACCTGAACATTTCGGTGTTCGAGCAGCCGGTGGCCGTCACGGACCTGGAAGGGATGCGCGTCTTGACCGAGTCCTCGCCGATTCCGATCATGGCGGACGAGATGGTGCTCACGGCGGACGACGCGAAGAAGATCCGGTGGGCGAACGCCGCGAAAGCGGTGAATCTCAAGCTCATGAAACATGGCGGCATCTGCCGCGCGACCGATGTGAACACGATTTGTGAATCCGCCGGCTACCCGACGATGGTCGGTTGCATGGGGGAACCGCAAATCTCAATCGCTGCGGCGCTCGCCTTCGCCCTTGGCCAGAAGAACGTTCGTTGGCTCGACTTGGATTCGCACTTCAACCTCGCCGAGGATCCTTCGAAGGGGCTAGGGTTCGAGAACGGTGAGCTCATAGCTCCGGATCGGCCCGGCCTGGGTGTCACATTGTCTTGACGGACTTTACGGCTCGACCGGCGGTCCCGCGTTCAGGGCGCGGTCCTGTTCCTCTTCTTCAATAACTCGAGCCACCGCCACGACTTCATCGCCTTCGCCGAGACGCTGGAGCCTCACACCGCGAGTCGCGCGACCCTTCACGCTGATGTCGGCGACGGCGCAACGAATCACGACGCCAGCTTTCGTCGTTACAAGGAGATGCTCCTCCGGTTGGACGACCTTCACCGCGACGACGTGCCCTTTCGCGTATTTCGCACTCGTCGTGCGGACTCCTTTCGATCCCCGGCGGGTCTTCCTGTATTCGGAGGTCGTGGTGCGCTTCCCGTACCCGCTCGAAAGGACTGTCAGCAACTCGGCCTCCGGATTGGTCGACAGCGCCATGGAGACGACCTCGTCTCCGGTCCGGACCCGCATCCCCGCGACCCCCGCCGCGGGCCGCCCCATCGGACGGACTTCGTCGATCGGGAACCGATTGGCATATCCACCGGCGGAGGCGAGGACAATCTCCTCGTTCCCCCCGGCGATCTGTACGTCGATCAACTCGTCTCCCTCATTCAGCCTGATTGCCCGGATCCCGCTCTCCCGGATGTTCTGGAATTCTGCGAACCCGGTCCGTTTGATTCGTCCCCGTTTGGTCACGAAGACGAGGAATCGGTCCTGGGGGAAATCTCGGGTCGGAATCATCGCCTCGACTTTCTCATCGGGATCGAGGCGATCCAGGAGGTTGACAACCGGCTTCCCTCGCGCATATCTGCCCGCGGCGGGAAGTTTGAAGGCCTTCCGCTTGAACACCTTCCCTTTCGACGAGAAGAAGAGGATGAAATCGTGGGTTGAAGCAACGAAGAGGTCGACGACGTAATCTTCCTCTTTGGTATCCATGCCCGTGACCCCCTTTCCGCCTCGACGTTGTTTCCGGTACACGCTGACCGGGAGCCGTTTGATGTAGCCGGTGTTCGTGATGGTCACGACGTTGTCTTCCTCGGGGATGAGGTCCTCGATTTGCATGTCGTAGGCTTGGAGCTCGACGGTCGTCCGGCGGTCGTCGTCGAACTTGTCCTTGATTTCGCGGAACTCCGCCTTCAAGATGTCGAGCACCCGCTCTCGGGAGGCCAGGATCGATTCGAGGCTCTCGATCTTATGGTTCAAGTCGGTCTTCTCCTGGCGCAGCTTTTCGATCTCGAGTCCGGTGAGCTGGCGGAGTGTCATGCCGAGGATGGCCTTTGCTTGGCTCTCACTCAAGAGATAGCGATTCATCAGGCCGGCCTGCGCCTCGTCTGCGTCCCGCGCGCGCCGGATGAGCCGAATCACTTCGTCGAGGTGGTCGACCGCGGTGATGAGGCCCTCCACGATGTGAAGCCGCTCCCGTGCCTTCTTCAGGTCAAACTCCGTGCGGCGGCGCACGATGATGACCCGATGATCGATGAACGCCTGCATCGAATCCTTCAGAGGCAGAACCCGCGGTTGTCCATCGAGCAGGGCGAGGTTGATCACGCCGAACGTGGTCTCCATCTGCGTGTGATGGTAGAGCTGATTCAGGACCACATCCTCGACGGCGTCACGCTTTAGCTCCAACACGATTCGCATGCCTTCTCGATCGCTCTCGTCGCGGAGGTCCGTGACCCCCTCGATTTTCTTCGACTTGACCAGGAGGGCAATCGACTCGACGAGAGAGGCCTTGCTGACCATGTACGGGATTTCCGTGATGACGATCCGGGCGCGGTCGTGGCCCGCTTCCTCAAACTTCGCCTTCGCCCGAATCCGGATGAGCCCCCGTCCGGTCCGATATGCGTCCGCGACTCCGTCCGCGCCGTAAAGGATGCCGCCCGTCGGAAAGTCCGGGCCGCGGATCGGACCTGTCTCCGGGTTGTACAGGTCGATCAACTCGGCCTGAGGGTTGTCGATCAGGACGATGAGCGCGTCGACGATCTCTCCGAGATTGTGGGGCGGGATGTTCGTCGCCATCCCGACGGCGATTCCGCTCGATCCGTTCACGAGGAGATTCGGAAACTTCGAGGGAAGGACGAGTGGCTCTTTCAGCGTGCCATCGAAGTTGTCCATCCAGTCGACGGTCTCTTTCTCCAGGTCCTCGAGCATCGCCTCGGCGGTCTTCGCGAGCCGGCACTCCGTGTACCTCATGGCCGCGGGGTCGTCCTCGGTGCTCCCCCAGTTCCCCTGACCGTCGATCAGCGGATAGCGAAGGGAAAAAGGTTGGACCATGCGGGCCAAAGCGTCGTAGATTGCGAGGTCTCCATGCGGGTGGAGTTTTCCCAGTGTCTCCCCCACTACACGAGCTGCCTTCTTGTATTGGGAGCCAGAACTCATCCCCAACTCGTTCATCGCAAACAAGATGCGGCGTTGGACGGGTTTCAGGCCGTCGCGAACGTCGGGTAGCGCTCGCCCGACGATAACACTCATCGCGTAGTCGATGTACGACCGGTGGAGTTCGTCTTCGATTGGTTGCCGGGTGACGTGGGGACGAGACTCCTGGGCTTCTTCCGGCATGCTCCTCCTAGATGTCCAGGTTCACGACTTCCTTCGCGTGTTCCTGGATGTATTGCCGGCGAGGTTCGACCGCCTCCCCCATCAGGATCGAGAACAACGCATCAGCGGTCGCGGCGTCCTCAATCGTCACTTGCTTCAGTTGGCGCCGGGCGGGGTCCATTGTCGTCTCCCAGAGTTCCTCGGCGTTCATCTCCCCCAGGCCCTTGTACCGCTGGTACACGACGCCTTTGTCGCCGAGTGTCTTCGCAAAATCTTCCCGCTGTTTCTCCGTGTACGCATAGTGGAGGTCCTTGCCCTTCTTGATCTTGTACAACGGCGGTTGCGCGATGTACACGAACCCGCTATCGATGAGCGGCCGCGTGTACCGGAAGAACAACGTGAGCAACAGCGTCGTGATGTGCTGACCGTCGACGTCCGCATCAGCCATCGTGATGATCTTGTGGTACCGGACCTTTGCGAGATTGAACTCCTCGGCGATGCCCGCCCCGATCGCGGTGATGAGCGTCCGGATTTCCTCGTTCTTCAGCATCTGGTCCAATCGGGCCTTCTCGACGTTCAGGATTTTTCCGCGAAGGGGCAGGATCGCCTGGAACTCGCGGCGACGGCCTTGTTTCGCCGATCCGCCGGCGGATGGTCCTTCCACGATGAACAACTCCGACTTCGCCGGATCGCGCTCCTGGCAATCGGCGAGTTTCCCGGGGAGGTTGAAACCCTCCAAGAGGCCCTTCCGTCGTGTGAGCTCGCGGGCCTTTCGCGCGGCTTCGCGCGCCTGCGCCGCAAGGACCGCCTTCCCGATGCAGATCTCGGCGACCTTCGGCGTTTCCAGGAAGAACTCAGTGAGCTTCTCATACACGATGGACTCGACGATCCCCTTGACCTCGGAGTTTCCGAGTTTCATCTTCGTCTGTCCCTCGAACTGCGGCTCGGGGATCTTGAGGCTAAGGATCGCCGTCAATCCCTCGCGGGCGTCGTCGCCCTCGAGGCTTTCGCCCTGCTTTAGATACTTGTTGTCCTTCGCGTATTTTATGAAACCGCGGGCAAGCCCGGCCTTGAATCCGACGAGATGGGTCCCGCCTTCGATCGTGTCGATGTTGTTGACGAACGTGAAGATGGATTCGTTGTAGCCATCGTGATATTGCATCGCCACTTCGACCAGGGTGCCGTCGGACTCCTTCGCGAACCGGATCGGATCCGGATGGAGCGGGTTCTTCGCCCGGTTGATCCACTTGACGTACTCGGCGATGCCTCCCTGGAACTGGAACACGTCTCCGCGGTCGTGGACCTTGTCCACGATGATGATCCGCAGGCCGGCGTTCAGGAAGGCCAGCTCCCGCAGGCGCGTCGCCAAGATGTCGTAGTCGAACTCGATGGATTCGAAGACCTCGGAATCCGGAAGGAAGGTGATGATCGTCCCGGTGCCTTCCGCCGGTCCGACGACCTCGAGGTCCGAGGTTTTCTTGCCGCGGGCGAAGCGCATCCGGTGTTCCTGGCCGTCCCGCTTCACGCGGACCTCCAGCCACTCGCTCAGGCCGTTGACCACCGAGAGACCGACGCCGTGCAGCCCGCCGGACACGCGATACATCTTCCGTTCGAACTTCCCGCCGCTGTGCATCCGCGACAGGACGATCTCGACGCCCGGTGCACCGTACTTCGGATGGATGTCGACCGGAATCCCGCGGCCGTCGTCCGCCACCGTGACGGACCCGTCCGCGTTCAAGGTGACCTGGATCTCCTTGCAAAAGCCCGCCATCGCCTCGTCGATCGAGTTGTCGACCACCTCGTGGACGAGGTGGTGGAGGCCGCGCGCATCGACGGAGCCGATGTACATCGCAGGCCGTTTTCGGATCGCCTGTAGGCCTTCGAGGACCTGGATCTGCCCGGCGTCGTAGGCGGTCTCTTCTACCATCTATTCCGTGACCTCTCAGAGCGTGTTTCGGTGCCCTCTCGCACCCCATCCCGAGGGACGGTCCAAGTATACGGCGGGCCGTTATAAACGTTCGGAGGCCAGTTTCTATGGAGAAAACAGCCCTCCGCGGGGGAGGTTCTTTTCGCATCGATTCTTTAAATACTGTAGCACGGCCCTTTGAACCCCCTCGTTCTCGCAACCGAGAATGTCGGATGGAGGGGCGGAAATCCAAGCCCGGTCGGGAGCCTATTTTCGCTTCCACCGGACGCCGTCGTGGGTGTCCTCGAGGACCACTCCGAGCGCCGCGAGCGCGTCTCGGATTCGGTCCGCGGCGGCGAAGTCTTTGCGCTTGCGTGCCTCCTCGCGCAACTCCACGATGAGGTCCAGCAGGCGATCGACTTGGTCTCCGCCTTCGGCGGTCGGCTGGAGGATTCCCAACACCTCCCCGAACGTCACAAACGCCTGCGCGACACCGTCGAGGGCAGCCCGCCCCACGCCGGCTTCGATGGCTTTGTTCACGGCGCGTCCGTAATCGAAGATCACCGCGATGGCCTCGCGGGTGTTGAAATCGTCCGACATCGCCGCGTCGAAGTCGGCGAGGGCTTTCGCCGTCGACGCGTTGAGCGAGCGATCGCCCTTCCCGGAAGCGGGCGCTCGGCGACGTTCTGCCTCGAGGGTCCGTGTCGTCTCGCGAAGCCGCTCGTATGAACGCTTCGCCTCATCGAGGAGCTCCGGTGCGAAATCGATCGGCCCGCGGTATTGGACGTTAATCAGGAAGAAACGGATCACCCCGGGCTCGTAGAGCTTCAACGCCGCCTTCACGGGCCAGTAGTTGCCCAAGGACTTGTGCATCTCCTCGCCCTTCACGGTGACCATCCCGCCGTGCATCCAGTACTTCACGAAGGGCGTGATCCCGGTGTACGCTTCGGCCTGGGCGATCTCCGCCTCGTGATGAGGGAACATCAGTTCCGTCGCCCCGCCGTGGAGGTCGTACTGCGGTCCGAAGTGTCGGATCGTGATCGCCGTGTCCTCGATGTGCCATCCGGGCCGGCCCTTGCCCCACGGGCTGTCCCACGCCGGCTCGCCCGGCTTCCGCGCCCTCCACAGGACGAAGTCGGCGGGACGCCGTTTCCGTTCCTCGATGGCGATCCGGGCCCCGGGTCGGAGCGATTCGACCTTCTGTCCGCTCAGCTTGCCCCAGCCGGAGAACGTCGTCGTGTCGTAGTAGACGCTGCCGTCCTCGGCGACGTATGCGTGGCCCTTCTTGACCAATCCCTGGATCTGCGCGATGATGTCGTCGATGTAATCGGTCGCGAAGGCGTAGACGTCGACCGAATTGCAGCGGAGGGCATCCATGACTTCGAGGTATTCGCCGAAATATTGGTTGACGATGTCCTTCCACTCCCGTCCGGTCTTCTGCATCTTCTCGATGATCCGGTCCTCGATGTCCGTGACATTCTGGAGGTAGAACACGTGGAATCCCTTGTGCCGGAGGAAGCGCGCGACGACGTCGAACGCGACGTACGTCTTCGCATGGCCCATGTGCGTCTCGTCCTGCGGGGTGAGGCCGCAGACGAACATCGAGACGCGGTTCGCCTGGAGCGGAACGAACTCCTCTTTCGTTCTCGACAACGTGTTGTACACTCGGATGGGCATCGCGCGGTCCGCATCTGGGCGGCGGGTATTAAGGTTCTTGAAGGTCGACGACGACACTGCCTCGCGGTGCTCCGTTTGTCAAATCGTGCTGACTCTTGATGCGCAAGTCTTATGGACCCTCGGTCCGCCATGCTGGGACAATCATGCAAGATTGGAATCCCTCGCGGCAGACGTCCGCGGTTCGCACCTCTGGGGCCCGCGCACTCCAACGAGGCGCGCTCTTTCTAGCCGCGAGCGTCGCCCTATTCGGGTTCTCGCTCGCCGTCGGTCGATGGATCGTTTCGCTTCCAGGCTCCGAGTCCATTTACGGGGACGTTATCCTTGCATGGATTGGGGTGGTCGTCTATGTTTCGGCGTGGCCGAACCTCTGGGCCGGGTTGCGGGACCTCCGGGCCCGGCAGCCCACGGATTCCAACGGCATCGTTGCATGGAGGGCGTTCTCGCTCACCCTGCTCGTGGCGGTCGCGACGGTCGTCATTCTTCTGCTCCAGTACCATGCAATCGCATCGGCGGATGCATGGATCTTCATCGCATCTTGGTCCGTCTTGCGCCTCGCCGGCTGGTCGCTTGTGCCGATCCTCGCCCTCCATGGAATTATCTTTGGCCGCGTCGCTCGCTCCCTCGAACCTCGCTTCCAATTTCTCACGGACCTCGGCGCACTCATCCTCTTCGCCGTTGCCGCCGTAACGACGGTGACGATCCTCCAGAGTCCGGGGGCCACCGCGTTCGTTCAGGCATGGAGCCTCGGAAGTGGGTTGCTGCCCGCCGCCGCTGCGGTCGGCTACGGCCTAGTCGCGTTCGGGATGAGCGCCCGCGCGGCCACCGTGAAAGCGCCGATCCCGACGACGCGGCATCGCCCGCTGGGTTCCTCAGCCGAGCGCCCGTTCGAGGTCTTCCGTTAGATCGTGAACGTCCTCGAGTCCGATCGAGAAGCGCACGAGGCCGTCCGTGATGCCTTGCTTCTCCCGCTGTTCCTTCGGCACGCTGGCATGGGTCATCGAGGCCGGGTGTTCAATGAGGGATTCCACGCCCCCCAGGCTCTCGGCCGGCACGATGACCTCGAGGCGCTTGAGCCGCTCGACGATCCGGGACGGATCGCGGGCCTCGAAGCTCAGCATGCCGCCGAAGCGACGCATCTGTTTCTTCGCGATGGCGTGGCCCGGGTCGTCGGGCAGACCGGGGTAGTGGACTTTCGCGATCGCCTTGTGGCCTTTCAGGAATTTCGCGAGCGCTTCCGCGTTGTCGCAGTGCGTTTCCATGCGGATCGCGAGCGTCTTGATCCCGCGCAGCGTGAGCCAACAATCGAAGGCGCTCGGGATCGCGCCCAGCGCGTTCTGGGAGAACTTGAGCTTCTCGTGGAGGTCGTCCCGGTTCATCACGAGGGCTCCGCCGAGGAGATCCGCGTGGCCGCCCAGGTACTTCGTCGTGCTGTGGACGACCAAGTCGATCCCGAGGGCCAGCGGATTCTGCAGGGCCGGCGACGCGAACGTGTTGTCGCACACGCTGATCGCATCATGCGCCTTCGCGATGACCGCGAGTTCGCGGAGGTCGACGACCTTCATCAAGGGGTTCGTCGGCGATTCGGTCCACAGCATCCGGGTCTCCGGCCGGAAGGCGTCCTCGGCGTCGACGAGGTCGCGCAGGTCGACGAAGCTCGATTCGATCCCGTAGTTGCTCATGATTCGCGTGAAAATCCGGTAGACTCCGCCGTAGCAGTCGTCCGTCACCACGACGTGGTCTCCCTTCTTCAGGAGTGTGAGGGACGTCGTGATGGCCCCCATGCCGCTCGAGAACGAGAGGGCATACTTGGCCTCCTCGAGGCCCGCAAGGCTCTTCTGCAGGGCCTCCCGCGTCGGGTTCGAGGAGCGCGCGTACGCATACTCGTCCTGCGTCTTTCGGGAATACGTCGAGGTCAGGTAGAGCGGCGCGGTCACCGCGCCCGTCCGCGGATCCGGTTCCTGCCCGACGTGGATGGCCTTCGTGGCAAAGCGCATGGAATCGCCGGGGACGGAGTCGCACGCCCGCCGTAAATAAGCTTGCTACGCGCGGCCCGCGAGGTACTCGATGACGTCGATGCGGGTGATGATCCCCTCGAGCCGGTTCTCCTTGCCCACGATGACGGCGGGATTGCCGCGCATCAAGAGTTTGTAGACCTGCTCGAGGTCTGCACCCGGCTCGACGACGGGGAACGGTTTGTCCATCACCTTGGCGACGTAATCGTCGTAGAGCTTCGGGTTCTCCAGGAGGGCCTTCATCAGGATTTCCTCCCGCAGGCTGCCGACGAGGATCCCCGTGTCCATGACGGGGAGCTGGGACACGTTGTACTGGCGCATCATGTCGGCGGCCTCCCGGACCTTCGCCGCGATGTCGATCGTGACGACGCCGGGAATCGTTCGCTCCTTCGCCCGGAGGATCGTCATGAGGGGCGCGACCGGTTCTTCGAGGTAGCCTTGCTCCTTCAACCATTCCTCGTTGTGTGCCTTCGAGAGGTAGCGCTCGCCGGTGTCCGGCAAGAGGACGACCATCACATCGTCCCGATCGAGCGTCTCCGCAATCCGCCGGGCCGCGACGACGGCGGCGCCGCTCGAGCTCCCCGCGAGGACGCCTTCCTCCCGGGCGAGGCGGCGCGTCATGAGGTACGACTCCTTGTCGCCCACCTTGATAATCTCGTCGATCGTGTCGAACCAGGTCGACTCCGGCACGAAGTCCTCCCCGATCCCTTCGATCTTGTAGGTGTGGGCCTTCATGGGTTCCTTCTTGTAGAAGAAATCCTTCAAGATCGATCCGAGCGGGTCGACCCCGATGACCTGGACCTTCGGATTCTTTTCCTTGAGGAACTTGCCCACGCCGGAAATCGTGCCGCCGGTCCCCATCCCGCAGACGAAGTGGGTGACGGTCCCGTCGGTGTCCCGCCAGATTTCCGGGCCCGTCGTCTCGTAGTGGGCTCGGGGATTGGCTTGGTTCGCATACTGGTTGGGCAAGATCGAGTTCGGCGTGTCCCGATGGATCCGTTCGGCGACCCGGTAGTAGGAATCCGGATGCTCGGGCGGAACCGCCGTGGGCGTCACGACGACCCGGGCCCCGAGGGCCTTCAGGAGGTCGATCTTCTCCCGGCTCATCTTGTCCGGCATCGTGAAGACCACGCGGTAGCCCTTAATCGCGGCGACCATCGCGAGGCCCAGGCCGGTGTTCCCGCTCGTGGGCTCGATGATCGTTCCGCCGGGTTTCAACAGCCCCTTCGCCTCCGCGTCCGCAATCATCTTCTCGCCGATCCGATCTTTCACGCTCCCGCCGGGATTCATCATCTCGAGCTTTGCCAGCGCGAGGCAAGGGACGCCCGCCATGATCTTGGGCAGTTTGACCAGGGGCGTGTTCCCGATCGTGTCGAGGATGCTCTCGAAGACCCGCATTGCTAGGCCGACTCCGTCACCGACATTCGATGAAAAGGATGGTCGCTATAAGAACGTGCGCGGGTCCCTCATCTTCGAGGTCCTCCCGACCGGGTTCGGTTCGCACCAGTTACGAAATCAGTCTCGCTGCGAGTCGAGAGGCCGGAGGCCGTGGGACGCGAAGATGCCGGGGGAGGGAGTCGAACCCTCTGGAAACCGATCTGCAGTCGGTCACATTAGCCGCTCTGTCACCCCGGCGTCGCCCGCCCAACCGACGCAGCGTAATTGAAACTTTGGAGACGCACCGCGTCGAAGCGAACTGAGTGCGAGACGATGAGAGGAAACCGCTGCGTCTCTCCCGGACTACGGGTCGATGGAACCTGGAGTCCTACATCCGAGTTCGAGTTTCGTCAGATAAACTATTAGAGTCGACTCCCCCTTTCCACGAATTCCGGTCCGGAGGGAATCTATATGGAGCCCGAGACGGACGCGGAGGCAGGACGCGTTCCTGTTCCCCCAGGGCCCGAGGCCCCCAAGCGGTGGCCTTGGGGCCGGATCACCGCGGTCGTGGTCGTGGCTCTCCTCACGATCACCGCGTTCGCCATCGCCGTCCGCCAGCCCAACCGCCCGCCGTCCATCACCGACGTCTCGGTGAGCGATGACACTGCCATCGTGAGCGCGTCGCCCACCAAGCTCGTTTTCACCGCGCATGCGACCGACCCCGACGGGGATGCGCTGAGCTATTCCTGGGAGTTCGGTGATAGCGGAACCGGATCGGGGACCCAGGATTCCCATGCCTATGCCGTGCCAGGCTGGTACACCGGGGTCCTCACGGTGAGCGA
>WNFH01000357.1_pt1 | contig 49671 bp, 41 predicted proteins | sample 5400411 | NCBI WGS metagenome assembly WNFH01 (sample SAMN13153347, study PRJNA577476) | soil metagenome | isolation source: 200 cm saprolite under Douglas fir tree site 2 hole 3 | place: USA:California | collected 2015-04-18 | reverse complement strand
TACTGGGACTTTGTGCCCGGTCGTTTCGGCGCTACATCGACCGCTATGAGGACGCGGGGCTGCAGGGGTTGATTGACAAGCGGTTGAACCAGGTGTCGCAGCGCCGCGCGCCGGTGGATGAGGTGCTGGCGGTGACGGATCAGTACCGTAAGCGGCATCTGGATTGGAGCGCCAAGCACTTTCATGCGTGGTACCGCAAGGACGGCGGCGCGCGCAGCTACACCTGGGTCAAGAAGGTGCTCCAGGCGGCCAGGTTGGTGCCGAAGGCGCCCAAACGCGGTGCGCATCGCAAGCGTCGGGAACGCGCGCCTTGGCCTGGCATGATGCTGCACCAGGATGGCAGCCGCCACGAATGGGTGAGCGGGCAGCAGTGGGACCTCATCGTGACGATGGACGATGCCACGAACGAGCACTACTCGATGTTTTTCGTGGCGGAGGAAGGCACGCAAAGTAGCTTCCGGGGGGTGGGCGAGGTCATCGACAAACGCGGGCTGTTCAGTTCGTTTTATAGCGACCGCGGCAGCCACTATTGGCATACCCCCGAAGCAGGCGGCAAGGTCGATAAGTCGAATCCGACCCAGTTCGGGCGGGCGATGCGGCAGTTGGGCATCGAAATGATCGCGGCCTATTCTCCGCAGGCGCGCGGGCGCAGTGAGCGGGCCTTCCGCACCCATCAGGACCGCTTGCCCAAGGAGTTGGCGCTGGCCGGGGTGACGGACATGGAAGCGGCTAACCGGTATCTGGCCGCGGTCTATCTGCCGGCCTTCAACCAGGAGTTCATGAGGCCTCCGATGGAGGAAGGCAGTGCGTTCGTGGCATGGGTCGGCGCCGACCTGGACGACATCCTGTGCGAGCAGTTCGAGCGCACCGTGGGTAACGACAATTGCGTGCATTTCGAGGGGCGGGTGTTGCAGATCCCGGCTGACCGGCACCGCTGTCACTACGTCAAGGTGAAGGTGCGGGTACATCGGTACATGGACCAGCGGCTTGCCGTCTTCCATGGTCCGCGACAACTGGCGCTCTACGATGTTCAGGGAGTATGGCAGAAACCAGGATTGAAGGCCGCCGCGTAAGTCCGCGAAGCTGCCGCCGCGCGTTCCGGAAGTGCGCTACGGGCTACGCCCCGCGCGCATTTCCCCACGCAATACAAAAAGCGGACAATCTATTTGCTACAATACCGGACAGTTCTATTTGCTCCCAACAGATATTCGCACTCCGGTCGGGTCACCGCGTTCGGATTATTCCGGTCGTCGGCAGAGCCTTGCCCGGCTGGTGCGAACAAGGCGACTGTGCAAGAATACGTCTCGGCCAAGCCGGGTCCTGAGCCCAAACACCGCAACTAAAACCAGAAGCCGCACCGCGGAGCCGCGGTATGGCCCGACCCTAGCCCCTAGCGAAAGAGGAGTACCTACGGAGTCTAAAGTCACCATTCCTGCCCTTCAGCAGATGAAGCGCGACGGACGCAAGATCGTTGGAGTGGTCGCCTGGGACTACCAGATCGCGCAGATCGCGGACCGCGCCGGTGCGGACATGGTCTCTGTGGGCGACTCAGTGGGCGTCAACCTGTGGGGCCAGCCGAGCGAAGGCGAAGTTACGATGGATGAGATCCTCGTGGTCTGCAAAGCGGTCCGGCGCGGCGTCAAGCGCGCGCTCGTGAGCTGTGACCTCCCGTCCGGTCTAGCGCGGCAAGGCACGGACGCGGCGCTGCGCGCGGCGACGCGCCTGGTGAAAGACGGTGGTGCGGATATGATCAAGCTCGACGGCGCCGAGGAGTTCCCGGACATGGTTCGAGCCATCGCACGCTCCGGTATCCCGGTCTTCGCGGAATTTCACGGCGGTCCGGACACCGCCGACAAGACGGCGAAGCTCGTCGAGCAGGCAAAACTTCTTGAACAGGCCGGTGCCGCGCTGCTCGACTTCCGGTACTCCGGTCCGGTGGCCGGTCCCGCTGTCGTGCGCGCTGTGTCGATCCCGGTGATCGGCGGGCTCGGTGGTGGCCCATGGCTCGATGGGCGCATGCGCATGGCGCACGCCGCCATCGGCTACGCGGCAAACATGATCGACTCTAAGACCGAGACCTATGCCAACGTCGCCAAGATCACCCTCGATGCCTTAAATTCCTATGCCGAGGACGTGCGCGCCGGGCGCCCCCTCAAAGGACAACGCCCTGCCTAACGCGATCATCGACGGTATCACCACGCGCTACGAGGTGATCGGCTCGGGGCCGCCCCTCTTGATGTACTCGCCCGCCGGATTCGACGCGACCCTGGATAAGTGGAGGACGCAGGGCGTGTACGCGAAGATCAAGCTCCTCGACCACCTGCCCAAAAAATATACTTGCATCATTTTCGACCGGCGCGAGACCGGCCAGTCGGGCGGCCGGGTCGAGCGCGTGACCTGGGCCCACTACGTGGCGCAGGGCAAGGGGCTGCTCGACCATTTGAACATCAAGCGCGCCCACCTCCTGGGCGGCTGCATGGGCTGCTGTCCCGTCGTCGCCTTCGGCGTCGCCTACCCGGAGACCGTGCTCAGCATGGTCCTCTGGTGGCCGGTGGGCGGCGCCAAATACCGCATCAGCACCTACAAGCGCTTCGCCGATCATCTTGCGTACGTCGATCAGCACGGCCTCGCGGGCGTGGTCTCGCTCGTGATGCAGGAAGGGAAGCCGTTCAACGCCGAGCCGAGAGGCGGGCCCTGGGCCTCGGTCATCCGACACGACCGCGCTTTCGCCGAGTCCTATGCGAAGCTCGACGTCGAAAATTACAAGAAGCTCGTCGCAGATATGTGCCGCACGCTCTTCGACCGGGATACCTCTCCCGGCGCTGAGCCCGAGGACCTGCTCCGCCTGAATATCCCCGCCCTCATCGTTCCAGGCCGCGACGCGTCGCACGCAACTTCGGCAGCGAGGTATCTGGAAGAATGCCTGCCGAAAGCGGAGTACTGGGACGTGCCGGTCGACGGGCAGACGGAGGCAACGGCACCGGCGCGGGTGCTGGAGTTCCTAGATAGCATCAGTACAACAACCCGGTAACGCATTACATGCCAGCTTGGGGGAACTACTGTACAAATATACAGTGATGCGTAAAATGAGGTAAGTGAACCCGCAGAGGGGGGATAAAAATGTCTAAAGACTCGCGGATTGAGTGGACCCACCACACCTTTAATCCATGGTGGGGCTGCACCAAAGTTTCACCCGGGTGTAAGCACTGCTATGCGGAGACCTGGGCGAGGCGCCTAGGGCAGGAAGTCTGGGGACCTCATGCACCGCGGCGTGAGCTCAGCGGCGCATATTGGAAACAGCCGACGGCCTGGAATGCAGAGGCCGCGCGTACGGGCAAACGAGCGCGCGTATTCTGTGCCTCCATGGCCGACGTGTTTGAAGACCGGCGCGATTTGGACGCAAGGCGGGAAAAACTTTGGACCATCATCGAACAGACACCGCACCTCGATTGGCTGCTACTGACGAAACGCCCGCAAAATGTCTTGCGCTTGGTACCTTGGCGCGAACGTTGGCCCGAGAACATCTGGCTGGGAATAACAGCCGAGAACCAGAAATGGCTTGATAAAAGAATGCCTGCGCTCACAGCGCTAGGAGCGCGGATTCTATTTCTATCTTGCGAGCCGATGCTTGGGCCACTCGATCTTTCAAAGTGGATCGAAGGCGCGCGTCGCGGCACACACCGCGGGATTCACTGGGTAATAGGCGGGGGAGAAAGTGGCCACCACGCGCGGCCGATGCATCCAGAATGGCTGGTTTCGCTACGCGATCAGTGCGTGGCCGCCGGGATCAAGTTCCATTTCAAGCAATGGGGCAACTGGCGGCCGCTCTCGGCACCACAGGTAAACGGGTACAAGAGCAAAGTGGTGTTTCTCAGCAACGGCGATCGAATCACTTTGGCCAACACGGGAAAGAAGGTCGCTGGCCGCCGGCTACAGGGGCGCACGTGGGATGAGTTCCCGGCGCAGCGGCCTGCGACAAAATCTAGTTCTTAGTACGCGGAAGGCCTACAAGGTTTCTTTCGTACGCGCAGGATTTTCGGTATCTCAACCCCCAAGGGATCTCAGTGAACTACCGCTATGGATCAGGACCTGATGAAGTCGACACCTTTTTCAAGGCAAAGAAACCTTGGTCAAAGGTTAAAGATGCCATCGTCAACAATTACATCCACTGTTACCTCAAAACGGTCCAGCACCTAGAACGACAGATTCTAATTGTCGACGGCTTCTCGGGGCCGGGACGATTCGGTGACGACACGCCTGGTTCTCCGCTTATTATTTGCCAGGCCATTAGCGCAACTGCCAAGGGCCAGGTAGGTATTGGGTGCCTCTTTGCGGACGCTCACCCCGGACACCGAGCAGCATTGGAGATTGCGCTCGCGGACTACATCAAGCGGGGCGTCACTAAAAAGCCTTACGACGATTGCGCCGAAGCGCTGACGCAAGCGCTTAAAGCCGGAACCAACGCGACGCTGTTTTTCTATTTGGACCCGTACGGAATCAAAGATCTCGAATTTGAGATGGTCAAGCAAATTTACGAGCGGGATCCCTGGCGAAGCACCGAGGTTCTGATCAATTTCGACTTTCGTACCTTCATGCGGATGAGCGGCAACTGGGGTTACGGCGACTCGGCCGACGAGGTCTCACACAAAGTTAAAGCTGCAAAAGTTGAAAGGGTGAACCGAGTTATGGGCGGTGACTATTGGCAGGGCATCGTCACGGAGCCGTCCCTCAACAAGATTGCACGCGAAGACGCCGTGGTGAGCGCGTACATAGATCGCGTACGGCAGTTTTTTCGGTTCGTCTACACGATCCCGGTCCGTGAACGAAATGAAACGGAGTACGCGGTACCCACGGACGAGCTCGCAAGGTACCACTTGATATTTGGAACTCGAAGCCCTCGCGCGGTTCAATACATGAACGACGTTTCGCTAAACGCCCTAGCGCCATATTTCACTCAGTTCAAGGAAGGTTTGCTATTCGATATGACACCGGAACGGCGCCAACCAGCTCCAAGGGAAAAAGTGAAGGCGGACATCGTGCATGCTGTTTCCGCCACGCCATTGAAGCGCCCCGACATATACGAGATCGTGATCCCGAAATTTTTCATGCAGTATCTGGTCAAAGATTACCGGAAGATGATCAACGAGCTGACGTTCGACGAGGGACGTCTTTATCCTGATCGGAGCACTATGAAGAAAAAAAGGAAGCTCAACGACAATACGCTCCTTTCCGCAAATCCCTGGCCCGGTGCCACGTAAATGAGCCGAGGCTACCGCGTGTTCAGAATTTGAAATTTGGATTTGAAGCGAAGTCCAGAGGATGTGTACGAAACGATGCAAGATCATGTAATAACACATCCACTACCGCCTCTTCGTCTAACGCGCAGCCATGCTTCGCCATTTTCGGCGCTAGGGACGAATCCCAATCCGCTGCAATAGGCGTCCCTTCCAGCGGACGGCCGGTCGTTGCAATGTAGTCATCCGAATGGAACCGCCATGGCTGGGCCGTAAAGCTTCGCATCACGAAATTAGCTATGGTTAGCCCTGGCCAATCAAAATCACCGTGGTAATGCAGTGTTGCGTTAGCTGCGGCAAGTTGTCCGAGCAGCACGCGTTGCGCGGCCGCAGGCATGCCGTCTGTGCAAACAAGCGGTGCGCAACGTGTTCCTAATAGGTCTGCCGCCATTGCAACTACTGTTGGATTCTCGCATACAAATACTTTGCGGCCTTCCACCTCCCATCGCGGCGAGGCACGCAGCAGCATACGCAGAGATAAGTGCAGGGGCTCGCCTGATGCACGCGCCCGTTCCACAAGCACGCCACACGAAGTGTCCGTGCCCGCCGGTAGGTTCAGAACAAGCGCTGGTGAAGCCAGTTCATTCACCAATACACCCCATTTCGCCCAGGTATCGCGCGGACGTTCCTCAATCTCTGCCCCGCGCAGGGCGGCCAGCACAAGCGTCGCGGTGGGACGACCTTCGTCGAGCGCATGGGAATCGCTCAAGACCTGCGCCGCTAGACGAGACCGTGGTACACCGGCCGCGGGCAGGCACGCGATCACCCGGGTGGCGGCTTCCAGTAGCTGCTTGCCGCGATCGGGATCGGCGCCGGCCAAGCGTTTCACTAGTCCGCGACCGGCGCTTTGCCCCATTAGTGCTGACAGAGGCGCAGCCCCGCATGCGGCAAATACGGCGTTCCAGCGCGCCGAGCGTTCCGCGCGTTCCGCCGCCATGTCGCGGATCGGGCCGTCCAACTGTTCGAGCGCGTCCCGAAGCGAGCTTGCGAGTTCGGCACGCGCAAAGGCTTCGTTCAGCTCGGCTACGGATAGCTGTATGGAGCCGGCGCAGCGCGCATGTCGCCCGAGCACCCCCTCGAGAGCGCGCCGTTCTTGGGCGGTAACCGCAGCAAGCGTAAACGTGTCATTAGTGCGCCCCAGTTCGTAGCGCCGGCGCAAGCGCTCACGCAGGCCGCTGAGCGCCGATCCGCCAAGCAGACGCTCCAGCCTATTGCGCGCCGTGCTCATATCGATGCGACAGCATTTTCCGGAAAACGGCGTGAGGGGTCAGCTTCTTCGCGGCGTGCGCGGCCGTCCCAGCTCCAGCGCGAAACGAATACCGCGTCGACGCCTTCGCGGCGCACGAGATTGCAGATCGCAAGTCCAGGCAGCTCGGCGTAGCAGCCCCATTCACGCTCGCTGGTCATGACGAAATCCAAATCGAATTCGCGGATTAGCGCCATGCAGTGAGCGCGGGCTTCGTCGTCGATCCCTGCGAACGCCTCGTCGAGCAATACCAGCCGCGGCGCATAGGAATACTCGGCACTCGCGTAGTGACTGCTGGCCGCGGCAAACAGGGGTACGGTGACGCCGAGCGCACGCTCGCCGCTCGAGGCCGGACCAGAAAGCGGCCGCCATGCCCCGTCCTGGTAGCGCTTGACGCGGAAACGATGCCAGCGCCGATAGTCCAGCGCCCGGGATAGGTGATCCAGCAAAGCGCCGCTGTCGTCTCGCAGGCGTTCGTTTGAGATACGGTTCTGCAGGAATTCGCCGACCAGACGCCGATCTTCCACTGACCACGCATCGGCCGCGGTGTTGAGCAGGCGACTGCGCGCCGCGGCGAGGCCCACCGGCGCGCCTTCTTCGCCTTCCGGTAAGGGTTGCCATTCCAGCTTGAAACGCACGCCAGTGGAAGTGGGCCGCCGGCTCAACTCCGCGTTGATGGTCTGCACGCGGTGCTCCGCGTCCTGCAGCAATCGTTGCAGCCCGGCCGCCACTTCCGCTTGCAAGTGATTTTCCAAGACCGCTCGCTCGCGCGCGGTGAGGATCTCGCGGCGTTGGGCGATTTCGGTCTCCAGCCGCCGCTCGAGTACGTCCGGACGTTCCGGACGATTCTGGTAAACGATCTGTACGATCAGGCCGTAGTCGCTGGTGTCGGCCTGAGCCTGATGTCCCTGCGCCGACATGGCCTGGGTGAGCGAAGTGAGGTCGCGCGAGATCTCGCTCTGTATGCGCGTCCAATCGGTATCCTCCGACGGGACCTCCGCGAGCGCCTGCTCGGCCCGGCGGGCCGCGTTCAAAGCTGGATCGATCGTCCAGGCGCCAGTCGGATCGGGAAATTCCAAGTCCGGCACGGCGACAGATAAAAGACCTGTCTGCGCGAATGCGCGCAGCCGTCTGACGGCTTCTTCCCGGTGCTGCTGGCGTTCTTCCAGCGCCTGCTGCGCATCCTCCGCCCTCTGCCCGCTCCTAGCGCGTTCCTCGCGGGCCTTGGTCAAAAGCCCGTTCTCTTGTTTAAGTTGTTGGTCGGCGGACTTTACCGCCTCATCCTTCCGCGCCAGCCGGCGCTCCAATTCGGCGACCGCTGCACCGACGCTGGCCCGCAACTCGTCGCGCCGCGCCGTGGCTTCGTCGGCCGCTCGTACACGGCGTCGGTACTCTTCGCGCGCGAGCTGCGCTTGCGCCTGCGCCTCGCGCTCGCGAAGCGCTTGCTGCTCCGCTTCCAGCAGCGCCCGGCGATGGTCCCGCGCAGCCTGCGCGAGGGTCAGCGCTTTTTGCGCGTAATCATTGAGCCGCTGGTCCAACGCCGCTATCGCGTCGGCATTTGCCGGCAAGCGCAGGTCTTGCGCGTCGCGTTCCAGCGTCTCGCGGGCCCGGCGCCAGGCATCCTCGGCGGCGTTCCAGCGCGCGTCTGCTTCCACCAAACGCTCCTGAGCCTCGCGTCTGTGAGATTCCTCGACGGCAACCCGCGCGTGCGCGTCACGCAGCCCGCCGTCCGCCGGGGCGCGCGCGCATTCTTCGTTGAGCGTTTGTTGCTCTTCAGCCAGTGCGAGAAGCTGTGCCGCGACGCTCTCGAGGCCGGAGGTAATCACGGCAAGCTCGGACGCGATCTCTTCGAGCCGGCGGCGGCGCGCGGCCTCACGTGCGGCGAAACCGATGTATTCCGCGGCAGGCTTGTCCCAAGCGCCGCGCGCCGGTCCCAGGCGAAAGCGTCCGTCGGTAGCAATCCAGGCCTCGGCATCGCCGGGGTCCTCCGGTGAGCAGTGGATTCCGGCGAGGACACTGGCGATCCTGTCTGCGGGGATAGCGGAGTTTTCCGCCGGAGCCAGCCACTCGCCCAGCGATGACGCGCGTGCGCCGCGTGCGACTAAAAGGACATCCCGAGTGTGCGGGTCGCGAATGACGCCGTCCGGCGTCATCCAGGCATCCAGTAACCCTGCCGCCTCAAGCGCGGCCTCGAGACCGGTGCGGGAGGCCTCCGGCACATGCGCGCGGAATTCAAGCAAGCGCCAGAAGGGCGCGCCGTCCAAAATTTGCCGGGCGTCGGCAGCACGGGTATATGGGATGGGTGGCGCGCGGTCTTCTCCCTGCTCCAGGGTCTCGCGCTCAGAAACCAACTCGTCCGCTCTTTCTCGCAATTCGGCTTGCCGACCCTTGAGCAACGCCTCGCGATCCGCGAGTTGGCGCGCGGCCTGCTGCTGTGCCTGTAACAGCGCGGCAAGCGCCGGGTTGTCGCCGACCAGCCCTTCCGCCCACGCCGACAAGGCCCCCAGGAGGTTTTCCGTATCGGAAAGCGTAAGGGCTGTTAGCTGTCTGAGGTAGCTTCTCCACTGCTCCAGAAACGCTTTGACTGTACGATCAAGCTGCGCGTTGGCCTCGCGGACCCGCGCCTGCGCAGTTTCAAACGTTTCAGCGCGCTCGTTCCGGGCGGTGGCGGCTTCATTCCGGGCGGTGGCAACCTGTTCGACTTCACGGATACGCTGCCGGACTTGCGCAGCTTGCGTGCGACGGCGCTGCCATGCCGCCTGGAAATCCGCCTGCAAGTGTTCGAGCTTCGCCGGCGAGCGGCTGCCAAGCTCGGCGAAAGGCAGAATCACCGCGACAATGCGCGCATGCTCACTGGCGAGGCCCGTCTCGGCCGCGAGCTGCTCCGCGCCCTGCGCTTCCTGTATTAGTGTGGCAAGCGAACGTTGCGACTCTTCTTGCCGGCCGGCACTCGCGGTTTGCTCGTCGCGATGGCGCCTTTCTGCTTCCTCCAGGCGCTTCGATGCATCCGAAGCGTCCTGCGTCCTTTCGCCCGCCGCCTGCTCGGCCTCGTGCAGGCGGCGCGCATCGCGCATCGCCGGGCCCTGGCGTAATTCATCGAGTGCAGCGCGATCCCGAGCGAGTTCCCGCTCAAGCTCGACCTGCCGCTCCTCGTGAACGGCCACGGCCTTTTCCGCCACAGCGTGTTGGCTGCGGGCCTCGGCCAATATGCGGCTGACGTTATCGAACTCGGTCTGCGCCTGGCGCAGCACCCGCGCTTGCCGGCGCGCTTGGATGCGGGCGTAGATCCGGTAACGCCGGTCGAACAGGGCGACTGCATCGCGCAGAGCCTCATGCGATTCAAGCGCATCGCGGTATTCGTCCAACTGAGTCATGGCTTCAGCGACATCTTCCAAGATGGCCTGTGGTATAGGTGAAAGCGCTTCGGTCAAGGCGTTCGACAGATTTTGCTCATCGGGACGCTTCGAGAGCTGCGGCTGACGCAGCATAATAAGAGTGTCCATAAGCGCGCGGTAGCGCTCCTCGCCCAGGCGGAACAAGTGCTCGTCCACCGCGCGCCGATAATCCTGGGTGGTATTGAAAACGTGTCCCCGCTCCCCAATCCGTTCCTCGATCCGTTCCCGGCTAAGTACAACGCGCTCCGGCGAGATCAGCCACAGATCCCGCCCGACGCGCTGGTCGGTGATGAAGTGCCACGTGTCCAGGCGCGCGCGGCCCTCAACGGCGGACAGGCCGCACCCCAGCGTCAAGTACAGCGGCTCGCCCTCGTCGTTCCGCCGTCCGAACTCGATCCAGGCGTAGCCCGTTCGCCGTTCGTGCCGCCCCCCCATCAATAGATTCCACTCCATGCGCTTACCGCGATCGCCGTCCGGCTCCACGCGGGCGGAACTCAAATGCGCGTCGAGCAGAAAGGGCAGCGTCAGTGACAGCACCTTGGATTTGCCGGTACCGTTGTTCCCGCGCAGCAACAAGTGGCCGTCGTGGAACCAGAATTCCTCGCAGTCGTAGTGATACAGCTCGACCAGCCCTATGCGAAGCGGTTGCCAGCGAGGAAGCCTCGGCTCGGGCAAAGGCGGCAGTTGCGCCGACGCAGTCATGCGAGCGGCAGACCCGTTTGTTGTGCGGCGTGGATTTGCGGCTGGCCGACGGCGAAGCGCGCGAGCGCCGGACGTGCCTGGACGCTTCCTTGTGAGCGGCGCACGAGCCTAAGGGCGGCAAGGCGCGCCAGCGCCTCCTCGGCAAGCTCGGTCTCGGCTCCGGGTTCGCGCGCCGCCTTACGCCAGTAACGCCCATACTGATCCGCGGCGCGCCGTAAGAACGCGGCGATTTCGGAGTCGGGTATTCGCCGCCCCGGTTCGGCGCGAATCTGCTCGGCCAGAAACTCGGCCACCAGCAATGTCGCGTGCGCATCCGTTCCTTCGGCCGGCAGGGCTGCGTCGGTCAGCTCACCGTCCGGATCTACCAGCGCTACGCCTTCGGCGCGTAGTTCAGGCTTAAGCCCACTTTCGGCACGCAGGCGCGCGGCCATGGCGCCGCGCTGATTGGCGAGATAATCGTGCTCCTCGCCGGACAACTCGTCGAAATAGACCACGGGATCATCGAGTAGACGCCGGGCCAGGCGGTGGCGCACCGCTGTGCGCCTTCCCTCGGGACTGTCCGGCACGTACTCCTCGGTGACCGCGGCGAGACGATCGGTCAAGCTCGCGGGTTCTGCGCCAACCGGGAAAGTCGACGGTCCGCGGGTGCAGGCGAGTAAAGCCGCCAACACGCGCCGCTGCACGTCATAGAGCGCGTCCCCGGCATGCTGCAGGTAGCCTTCTTCCTCCCCGGCCACGCGGTGCAAGACTCCCACCCTCAGCAGATAGCGGCAAACGTGCACCAGCTCGCGCCGCTCGTGCATCTGCTCCAGCGTAAAACTGAATCCTCGCGCCACCAATTCCGGATCGGCCGCAAAATCGAGTAGCCGCTCGCCGACGGTCTTAAGGGTGATCTGCGGGTCAGCTCGCTCTAGCACCGCGCACACCAAGCACAGCACTATATAGCGGCGCCGGTCGAATCCGGAGGCCCCGCGAGTACTATCTTCGAGGTCGGCCGGACGCTTGTACAGACGCGCGCAGTCGCGCTCTACTTGCAGCACCCATCCGGTTTCGCGTCTAAGCCAATCACGCAAGTCCTCGGCGTGCCTGCGCACAACCGCGAAATCCGGATCGCTTGCCGTCATCAACGGGCGCATCAAGACCGCACCCAACGCGCGTTCTCGCTCCTCCATGCGATGCTGGGTCAGGGCATCTGCCAGGCGATCGGCACTCATGCCGCTACCCCGTCCACGGTCGTAATGGTGACTAGGTGATCTCGCCCGGAAAAGCGGCCCAACTCCGTGTCCAGCCGCGCCTGTGTCTGCAGCGATAATAGCTCAAGCCGGATACGCAGCAAGCCATCGGCGGTCATGCGTTCGACAGCCTGGTCCGGCCGCCTTTGCGCAGAAAGCGCTTCGGCGAGCAGCGCGAGCAAAAGCCGGAACTCGTGCCGGTTGAGCCGTCCCAACTCCGACAGCCGGGTAGGCTTGCCGCTGGCGAGGCGAATACGGGCGGCCTGCACTTGCGCGTTTTCCTCTGCGAGCCGCCGCGCCAACAACTCGCGTTCATCCGATCTGTCCCGCACGCGCGGCGGCGCGCCGCGTGGGGCGAGCTGGCCGCGCTCGCGCAACCGTGGAATGATTTCGACGGCCGGGCTTTCAGCCCAGAGTGTCGTCGCCGGCACGTCTTCATCCGGCACGGCTAGACTTAGATGACGAGCCGGGCTGAGGGCGAAGGCGGCGCGCCACAGCCGGTGCGCTTCGGCGTCAGATTGCGTCTCCGCGAACCAGCGTGCCAGCACGCGGTAGTCGGCCGAGCGGTCGCTACGCCCGCTGCGACGTTCGTTGAGCGCCGCGACCGCAGTGAGCAAGCGTGGAATCGCGGCGCGCGCCCTGCCGCGAAGCAGTTCGGATTGCGCCTGCAGCCGGCCGTCGCCGATAAACCAGCCTTGGAGGCCGTTCCAGCGCTCGCGCCAGAGATCCAGCCGTTCGGCGTGAAGCTTCGCCTCCGCCGCTCCGCCGTCCGGCGCCGCATCGCGCGCTTCGCGTTCCGCGACAACCTGCAACAGACGTTCCGTGTGCGGCGCGAGTTCCATAATCTCGCGGGCGATACGCGCAGACAGGGTGACGAGATCGCCGATGAAGCGTTCCAGGTAGTCTACCAGTCTCGCCTTGTAAACCATCACCGCCTGCAGGTCAGCGCGCTGCAGCTCGATGCTGCGCGCCAAGCCGGCCATGAAAGCCTGTGCGTTTTCCGCCAGCCCCGCGAATACCGTTACCAAATCACGCAACGTTTCGTGTACCTTGGCGGCATCCATCGGCGTAGCACCGGCCAACGCTCTGAGCGCGGAAAGCCGGCCGAGGATGTCCTCAAGCGCCACCGATTGCAGCTCGCCGCGGCGCGCAAGCGCTTGAGCGAATGCGGCCAGCCCGGTTTCGGCGGCCTCGCCACCCGCCGTCAGGCTATAGAGAAAACGCGCGCGATAGAAATCCTCCAACGTAGCCACCCGCGCGGTGTCGGGTTGGGACTGTAGATTCCCCCATTCGACGAGTTGCGTTAGCGCCTGCTGCACTTCCTCCAACACGGGTGGCGCACCGGACCACTGCGCCTCCATCCTGACCTCGTCGGGCCGCAAATGCAGGCGAAACTGGCGCTTGGCGGCGGCGAACGTCTCCATAACGGCACGGTACAGCGCCGCCTTATCGGCCGTGACATGGCGGAAAAGATCAGCGCGTGTTTTCGCTGTGGCCTCGATAGCGATTGTCAAATCCTCCTCTGCTCATTTCAGCATTAATATGCATTATTGTTCAATACCTAGTCGTCTCGTAGTACCACGTGTGGCCTGGCCAATGGTAGCCATTCTTTCTTTTATGCGGCGCAACGCGGCGTCGTACTCCGATCGCTCGAACTTCTTCTGCCATACGGAACAGCGGAATATGTAACGCGCTTAATCCACACCGCGCGTTCGCGTGGCGCTCCGTCACGGCGCGCGAAAGGCTGCTGACGATCGAGTTCGTGCAGCACGCGAGATTTCGGCGTGTGAATGGGACAGGTAAGGCTTAGCTCGACAAATCTCCGCATCCGCCACCTGCGCCGGAACATGACCGACGACAAGCGCACACTTTGGGCCGTGCTAAGACGCAAGAATTTCGCCGGTTTTCGCTTTCGTCGCCAGCAGCCTATAGGTCCCTACGGATTTCTTTTGCCCTAGCGCCAAGCTGATTGTCGAACTGGACGGCGGACAGCATGCTGAAGAATCTAACCTGCGCAGGGACGAGGAGCGTACCCGTTGGCTAACAGCCCGCGGTTACCGGGTACTTCGAATCTGGAATGCGGATCTGAAGCGAAGGCCGCAGGATGTATATGAAGCGATCTACGCTGCTCTTACAACCCCCCTTCCGGCCCTTCGGGCCACCTTCCCCCTCGAGGGGGGAAGGTAACGTAAGGATTTCGCGCTACTCCCAGGCACGGTTGTCGACGGTGTTCTCATAGGTTGCTCCAGGCACCACCATGTTCCACTTGACCGTCCAGTTGTAGGTGTCGTCGAACCGCTCGCGAGTGTATGGCTGTGGCGCGGCGTGAAGCAGGCGCCAGGTCTGTAGCTCGTGGGGCTCCAGGAGGCCGCCGGTCTCCCTGATCAGGTAGTGGATGTAAGGCGTGGGGTCCTTTTCGAGTACCTTGACCGCCCGCGCCTGCGCCCGGAACATCGCCGCGAGCGCCGGGCCGTCGAGATCGTCGCCGGCCGCCTCGCTGCGGGTCGAGTGCGACTCGATCAGGATGCGCAGACCCATCTTCTGCGCCACGCTGATCCAGGGCTCCATGAGGCTCACCGCCGCGACCTTGCCTTGGCGCAACGCCTCGATCCGCTTCTGCATCGACCCGGCATTGGTCGTCTTGACATGCTCCTGCGCGAGGAAGCCTTCCATCATCTTCAGCGTGGTGAAGTGGGAGCCGTTGTTCGGCGTCACCGCGATCTCCTTGTCCTTCAGCATCTCGGGCTCGTAAAACTTGGAGTCGCCGGCAACAACGATAGCGAACATCGACATGGAGGCACCGAGCGCCACAATCTTCCGCTTGCGGAGACCTTCGCTGTCGGCCTCGACGGCGCGCTTCATGATCCCCCATTCGCACATGCGAAACTGGTCGATACCGCCGTCGTTATAGGCCGCGTCGAGCGGGCGGTCGAAGACCGAATCGAACTTGACGAAGTGGGAGGTGGTGACTTGCGCCATCCCCGGCGTGGTCACGAACTCGATGTCCAGGCCTTCGTCCTTGAAGAACCCTTCGTCGCGGGCGACCAGCACGGGCAGGTCGTGGACTGCGTTCATGATCGCGACCTGAGGTTTATTCGCGGTCTTTTGAATAGTCATAGCCATGATGCTTCCTCCTATGGTCGTGAGGCTCCGCGCCTCGGTTACAGAGCGGCTTACCGTCGGTTACTAGCAGGTTGTTGAAAAAGTCCATCCGTGGCCTTTTTGACTCGGACCTTTCTTCACTTCGCAGTCCTGGCTTTGCTCGAAAGCCGGGGTTCGCCTTCCATGGCGAACCCGCTCAGCGGGAGGAAGGTCCACCGGACCTTCCTCTTGATCCGCTTCGCCCCTGGTCCTCGCCCTGGGGGCGCTACTAGGTAGCGCCCACTCTCTCCCGGAGAAATTGTCAACAAGCAAAGCAAAAAACGGCCGCTCCTGCGCATCCCTGCGCTCGCGACGCACAGGGAGGTGCAAGTGTCGCGGGAGGCAGGATGCCGAGAGCGACCGGCATTCGTGCATCCTGCACAGCATGGTTTTTGCTTTGCTTCATTTTTCAAACACTTAGCGTGTTTGAATACCGCACCGCAGGATGCTGAAAAACTCGTTTTTCAGCATCCTGCTAGTCAATGAGCGCGAATGTGTACGGCTCGAAGTCGTCCTCACCTTTTCGGGAATGATGTCCTGGTCGACTTTGTACCGAATGAATACCTCGAAGGTCGCCGGTCCGCCTTACCCAAATAGGAGCGGGTCGCTGCCTATGATCCCCTTCGACCGCTTAGCTGTCAACGGCGGAGCCGGTCGCCATTCTGCGTCCAATATCACCCCACCAGCCCATGCGTATTGCGCGCGAACAGCTCCTCCACGGTGATGGGGCTAGTGATAATCCTCTGCTCCAGGGCGTACTGGATGACCGCCTCGATCATCCGCCGGTTGGGCGCGATGCCGTAGGGCAGCGGGTCCTTGCCGGTGATGTCCATCACCCGCTTGTAGGTCTGGTCGGTCTTGGACGGCTCCGCGATCTGGTTGTTCTTGAGGCGCTCGACATAGAGGCGCTTGGCCTGCGCGAAGGCGTTGAAGATGTCCGCGGCCAGATCCGGGTGGGCATTCAGCAGGTCGTCCTTGACCACCACCGTGTGATTGATGGGGTAGTGGCCGCGGCTCCGCAGGGCCTCGAAGCCCGCCTCCCTGGCATTGGCGATGAGCGGCTTCACGTCCGGGTGGTCGATCTCGATATTGACCGCCGCGGGGATCTCCCCCGAAGCCACCAGGTCCTCCATCTTCTTCCCTTTCTCGATCGGCACCACGTTCGCGGGCGGGCGGTACTCGGCCACATGCTCGTCGCCGGAGAGCACCCAGGTGACCTTGTTCAGGTCCACGCCGTACTGGTGCTGGAGGATGCTCCGGGCCCACACGCCGGTGGTGACGGTGTAGCCGCGGTGGACGCCGACCTTCTTGCCTTCCAAGTCCTTGGGGCTGCGGATGCCGGACTTCGTATTGTACACAATGGCGCCGTGGTGGAACGCCCGCGCCGGAAAGACCGGTATGGCGGTAAAGCGCTTCCCGTGGGCCTTGGCGCAGATGTAGGTGGTGATCGCCATCTCGCAGATGTCGAACTCCAGCCCCCGTACCATGCGGCGGAACGCCGCGATCAGAGGCTCGACGTTTTCGTAGTCGATCTCGTAGGCCCGGGGTTTAACGGTGCCGTCCTTGAGGGGCTCCGTGTGTCCAAGCGGACGGAAAACAGTTTTCAGCTTGCGTTTGGCCATGGGGGCGCTTCTCTCCAAGTGGAATGAGGGAGGGATTTTACCGTTGAGCGCCTATTGTATGCCAGACGCAAGCGCCGGCCGATTTGTTTGGCTGAGCTTAAAAAAGGACTGGAATGACTGTTCATGGATGAATGGCAGGGTGTCTTGCCGCCTGTTGGCCAGAGTCAGCCAGAAAAAACATCAACCAACAGGTCGTTATTCCATTAATGGATGCGCAATTGAACGGTGTCAGTGGAATTTTCGAGGATACGAACAGGTTGGTGAGCACTGGAATGCTGGATTTTAGGAAAAATGGCGTTTATGCTTCCTATATTCTGCTTTTCATTGCCCAAAAGGTAAAAAACTCAACCGGTGACCCACTTGCGATGAACACAGATCTTCAGCGTTTTCGAGAGACCCCGCTCGTCGGTGAGCCGTTTCAATACTTGATCGTCCCGCAATTTGTGAAACCAACGGCTTGCGCGGCGATCAACGCCGACTTTCCGAAAATTGCTCAGCACGGCAGCTTCCCGGTCGGGGAGCAGAAATACGGAGCGGCCTTCGGCGAACTACTCGACGAACTGCGCGGCCCGGAGATGCGCAAAGCCTTTGAAGGGAAGTTTGGCATCGACCTGGCGGGTCGGCCGACAATGATTACCGTGCGCGGCCGTTGCAGTCCGAAAGACGGCCGCATCCACAACGACTCCGAAACGAAGATCATTACGGTGCTCATTTACATGAATCCGAAGTGGGAGGAACCCGGCGGGCGGCTGCGGCTCCTGCGTTCGGCGGATAACCTCGACGATGTCATTGCGGAAGTGCCCCCGGTCGAGGGAACACTGCTCGCCTTTCTGCGCAGCGACAATTCCTTTCACGGGCACAAGTCATTCTCCGGCGAGCGCCGGGTAATCCAGCTTAACTGGGTGACCAGCCAGAGCGTTGTCGACCGCGAAACGAAGCGCCACCGCCTCTCCGCCTGGACGAAGAAACTGACGGGTGCATTCCGGAGCTGATCGAATTTGTCGCCGCCGCTTCGCACAAAAGAATTTGAACGAATTCTGCTGATCAAGCCCTCCGCGCTGGGGGACGTGGTCCACACCATTCCGTTGCTGGTCAAACTGCGCGCCCGTTACCCGAAAGCGCAGATCGACTGGCTTCTCTCGCCGCAGAACGCCGAACTGCTACGGTGCCATCCCGCGCTATCGAATGTGGTGCTTTTCGATCGACACGGATTTGCAAGGTTCGGTCGAGACTGGAGCGCCACTGCCGGGTTGATCAAGCTACTGAAACAAATCCGTCGCGAGCGATACGATCTGGTGATCGATATGCACGGCCAGCTTCGCTCCGCACTGTTCGTAGTGACCAGCGGCGCGCCGGTGCGCATCGGTTTTCGCGGCCCGGTCAAGCGTGAAGGCCACGGATACGAGCGCGGCGAACAGAAAAACGTCCCAGAGCGCGGCTGGGCCGGCGCGCGCGAAGGCTCATGGCTCGCCTACAGTCACCGCATTCCGATCCCAACGCTGGCCGTGCACGCGGCAGATCGGTACTTGTGGATCGGTCCGATGCTGGGCCTGGACGATTCGCCGCCGGATTTCAGAATTTATCTTCCACCCGAAGCTGCGCCTGATGTCGAACAACTGCTGGATAAGAACGGGCTTCTTGGCAAACCGTTGGCCCTGCTGATGCCGGGCACCGTCTGGGAAACTAAACATTGGCGACTCGACGGATTCAAGGACGTCGCGAGGCACTTCCTGGAAAAGGGATACGCGGTCGCCCTGGCCGGATCACCGCGCGAACAGCCACTTTGTGCGTCCGTCCAGACGGCCTGCCCCGCCGCGCGCGACCTGGCCGGGCAAACGACACCGGCTCATCTCGCGGCACTGATTCAACGCGCCAGGATTTGCGTCACCAACGATTCAGGCCCCATGCACCTTGCCGCGGCCCTCGGCACACCAGTGGTGAGCATCTTTGGCCCGACCGATCCGGTCTGCATCGGTCCATACGGCCATCCCGAGTCCGTCGTGAGATTGGAGCTTCCCTGTTCGCCGTGCAACTATCGCAAGTTGTCCCAGTGCCCGTACGATCATGCCTGCATGCAAGGCGTCACCTCGCAGAGGGTCATCGAACGCGTAGAGCGGATTTCTGAGCCGGTGGATCGCTTGATCGAGGCGCTTAGCTCCAAGGCAGGACGTTAATATGGATGGCATTGGGCTTGCCTTCGCCACCCACGGTTCTTAACGCCTCATCGACGCCGCTTAGCCCGTATTTATGGGTGCACATTTCGCTCAAGGGATACTTACCCGAAGCAATGATCTGCAGCGCCAGCTCGACCGAGGCATAGCTGTGGCCGCGCATGCCTTTTACCGTCATGAACTTCGCGATGAGTTGATCCATATCGAATTCGGGGATTACCCGGCGTTTCGCCGCCGCGAGAATAACCGTGCTGCGTTTTTTCGCCAATTGAATCGCGGAAACCGCGGTCGCCGGCCCGCCCGAGGCGCAATCGATGACCACATCCGCCATTTTCCCGCTGGTAATTTTTTTTACTTCTTCAATGAGCGCTTTTTGTTGGACATCGATCGTGTAATCGGCGCCGAACTTGCGCGCCAATTCCAGCCGCTTGGCGTCACTGGATATCCCACTGACAATAATGCAGGCGGCGCCTGCTTCTTTAGCGGCAATAACGCACGCCAACCCCTGCTGTCCGGGGCCTTGGATTACGACCGTCTGACCGATACCCACCCCGCCCTGGAGATAAGTCCACTCGATGCCATTGCCCATCGGCAGCGCCAGTGCGGCTTCCGCGCCGGGCACATGATCGGCGACCTTGTGGAACACGGAGTTGGGATGCAGATATTGATACTGGCTGTATCCGCCCCACAATGACGGCTCCATACTGATCGGCGTCGATCCGTACCGGAGCCCGCCCACAGGCTCGGTGGCATCGCATAACCGGAAATCACCGGTGCGGCAATATTCACAGTGACCACAAGGTAGATATTCTTCCAGCGCCACCCTATCCCCTTCCTTCACACCCCAGCGCTGCGCCGCGATCTTTCCGAGCTTCGCGATAAATCCGACATTTTCGTGGCCCAAAATCAACGGACCCTTTGCCTTGGGTGTACTCAGATAATTAGGCCAGTCGCTGCCGCATACGCCCGCTACCTCAACCTTCAACAGCCCGCCGTCGGGAGGTATTTCCGGCATATCGAATTCCCGCAGCTCGGTGCGCTTTGCATCGACGGCGACGGCGGCCAGTATTTTTTCCGTCATCTAAAAGGATTTCATCGTGTGCCATTAATTCGTAGATGATTCGAGCTCACTGCAATCCGACACATGGCTCCCTCACCCCAACTTCTCTCCCTGGGGGAGAGGAGTTGGGCTGAGGGAAATCCTTTGCAGCGCATTAACGGACACGACATTAGTTATTGTCCCCAAGAAGTTGCTCGATCTCAAACGCTGGCGGGCGCAGTATTAGGCTGCGCAATCAATGCTTCCTTTGCTGCTTCTTGGAACTGTGCGCCCTCCGGCAACACCACCGACGCGGACCGTACTTTATGCGTCACCGGATCGAGCGCCGGCGGGGCGATACCCTTTTGCAGGTTAAGCGCCGCCTTCATCAAACGATGGCGCGCCATGATGATGCCGTTGTCGCTGGAAACCAAGTTTTCTTTCGTGCGGTCTTGAATCGGGCCCATGCTCTCTTGTATCGACGCATCTTGCATGGCGAAACCAGCCACGCCGCTATAAGTCTTGCCGGCCTTTTGCCCGGCGCGGTCGATGAGATAATCGTTATCCTTATTGGCAAGCGAGCGGTAGGTGCCGGGAATGTATTTCACGTGGATGCCTTCGCCGCTCTCCATGGCCTCGCGTTCTTCCGCCGACAGCGGTTTATGCGGGTGATAATTCATGCTCCACGCCCAGCAATGCTCATCATCAATGGGCACCCAGACGTGGGCGCCGAGAGGGTGTTTCGCGCGAGGCGGAATGATCGTGTACCACGGCATGATCCATTGGGTAATGCGCCAATAATAGCTGCCCGGTTCAGCCTTTCTGCGCGCGCCGATGTATAAACCGCCTGGGGATTCCACCACTTCAAACTTGGGATATGCAAAAACGACACATGACTCGAATCAATCCCGCCCTCCATCGCCTGCAGATAATTGCACTCTTGCAGCCGTTTGGAGACAAACCGCTGGTCAGCCGGGACCGTCGCCCACTCCAACGCCGGGAGCGCGGGTTTCAGTTCCGGCGGCCCCATATACGCCCAGATCACCCCGCCCTGTTCCACGCACGGGTAGGCTTTGAGTTTGACTTTCTTTTTAAAGTTGCTGTCTTCCGGCTCCGAGGGGACTTCCAGACAATGGCCCATGTTATCGTATTTCCAGCCATGATACGGGCAGCGCAGGCCGCCTTCTTCATTTCTGCCAAAATAGAGCGATACCCCCCGGTGGGCGCAGAATTCATCGATGAGGCCAAGCTTAAGAGTTTCACGCGCACCGGGGGACAATCCGGTGCGGGGAGTTCTTCGCTTAATAGCGCCGGGACCCAGTAGCGGCGTAACAGTTCGCCCAGGGGGGTGGCGGGGCCGGTTTGCGTCAGCAACTCTTGCTGCTCATGTCGCAACATCGTTTTCTCTTACTCCTCTTATCCCTTTGGTTTATACGGACCCAGTTCTTTCACCACGGCATCCGTGAACGAGCTATCAACCGCCTGTTCGACAGTGACGTTTCCTTCAATGAGCCCTCTGCTTTTATAGAATTCGAAATCCTTTTTCAAGCTGGCCTCATTCACTTTGCCGTCGGGGTTACATCCATTGGGCACAATCGTTTTGTAGATGTTCGGGTCTTTAGTAGACGTATATTCCGTCAGAATAGCGATGATTTCGTCCGCATTGGGACCCGCCAAACGACCGTCTTTTAACACATCATTATAGTCTCTTATTGCCTTGATATAGGCGCGCATAAATTTCTTTGCAGTTTCAGGATTATCTTTAATGAACTTCCCGCCATAAAGCACCACGGCGATTTGCTGGTTGGGATAGATTGCATCGTTTTGAAAACGCACCGCCGCGCCGCTCTGGACCGCCCGGGTCGCAGAGGGTTCCGTGGTGACGCTCGCCTCAACCGCGCCATTCTGCAAAGCAAGGACGTGTTGTGGGAACCCCATGTACACGACTTCGACATCGCTGTATTGTAAGCCGCCTTTTTTCAGCGCTTCATTCAGAATCGCGTCCGGACTCGTGCCCAGGGCGGGCGTTGCGACCTTTAGTCCCTTCAGATCTTTGAAGCTCTTAAATTTACCGCTATCGACCAAATCTTTGCGCACCAACAACGGATTGTATCCATAGCCGGGAGGGCTCGAACCTTTATCCGCGACGATTTTGATATTAATTCCGCGCGCGACAGCATTATAAAGTCCAGCCGAAGGCGCGCCGCCGCCGACGTCCAATTGACCCGCGCCAAGCGGCGCCACCATTTTGGCGGCCGAATCGAAAGGAGTTAAGGTGACACTCAACCCTTCTTGTTTAAAGTAACCTTTTTTGTCGGCGATAAAGAAGGCCACATCGCTGCTGCTGTTGCTGGTTCCCACGCGCACCGTTGTTGCTTCGGCCGCGCTACTATCTGTTAAGCCAAGTCCCACTAAAACAGTGACTATAAGAAATGTTATGGGAAGCAAGCGGAAAGCATGGAGGATCTTGCGGAATTGAAAGAAAGAAAATCGCATCTTTGCATACCTCATTCGAGTTAAATCCTTCTGTACGTTCCGGCATTTTGTTTCACCGGAAATACAGCATAATTAGATTCCTCTTTTAGTGGTGCTAAGCCGCCGAAGATGGTTAGCAAGCTGCAACGTAGCGCACGACCCTGAACTGTTATAGTATCATGGTTTTTTAAGGCATAGGGAGGTATCGAGATACACCAATGCCGCCCATCAAAGCACTAATAACCTCCAGGCTAGGTTTATCGTTCCCGTCGCCCGCCGAAGCTTCGTCCCTAGCTATCTAACCTTCCCCCTACGCTATATCTTATTTTTTTCCGATGCGGTACAACTCATCACGCAGGATCGTGAGCGAAGGATGGGCTTGAACGCCGATCTTTACCTGAATGCCACTGACTTGAGTGACGAGGATTTCAATGGGGCTATGAAATAATACGCTAACGGGGGTGGTGGGATCGAGTAATGTATCCGGGGCTATCGTGAATAACTGGCCAGGTTTGCGGGTGAGGATTAGCATGGGTGACCTCCCTTTATGGTCATAATTACTAATACTATAGTATAAAGACTATAGTATATGGACTATAGTATTAGCAATAGCCATGTTATGCAGCATGGCTGGGACCAAAAATAAGCATTCTGTCGATCGTTTTCCTGAAGTGATACGTGCGCTTAGAACGGAAAAAGGGATGACCCAAGAGGAGTTAGCAGATCTTGCAGGACTGCATTTTACCTATATTTCTCAAATTGAACGTGGTTTGAAATCGCCATCTTTAAGATCACTCGGGCAGATTGCAGATGCTTTGGATATTCCACTTTCGACGCTGGTAAAAAGAATGGAGAATTAAGACATGTTAGCGGCCTTTTACGTTATTCACATGGTCTCGGCGTGATTTGTTCCTCTAATACCGGACTGCGGGTCCCAACATGGGTCCTGTGGGTACCGACGCTGTGGGTCCTTTGGGTCCCGACGCTGTGGGTCCCGTGGGTGCTGACACTGCGGGTCCTTTGGGTCCCGACGCTGTGATTTCATCGGACGTGTTGTAAGGTATATAATTCCGGTTTTTTTGCCCCGTCTGCATTTCCTCCAGTTCCTGCGCTTTCGCGGCTTGTGCTTCTTTTGCTCTTTCTTCCAGATCTTTAAGCCGCTTGTTCATCTCCGGCGTCAGGCCTTCCACGCCGCTGACCTTATTATTTGACTCTATTATTGTCGCCTTTTGATCCTGCGGGTTCTCTTGCGAGTAGTGGACCTGGCCTTTTTCGTCGGTCCATTTATATATTTTTTCCGCCATGGATGGGACAGCGAATCCTAAGGTGAATGAAAATGCTGCCACCGACAGGAAAATTTTTGCTCGCATAAATAAGCTCCCTTTAGGTTATTGCGTCACTGGGCATTACAAACGCAACTGGTCTTTACTTAAACAACCAGATTACACCGGCTATTAACCGACGATAGAGGCGTCTTATTAATACTAATATCGTGTCTAAGATAACCGAGCTTGTCAAATAAAAAATGGTTTTTCAGGCATTTGCTATAGATACACCCACGATACTGCCGCTTATTTGTTAAGTGGTTTACCTACTTAGCGTTATCTGCAGCGCCGCATCCTGAGCGCGGCGAGGGGCCGCAGCGGGGCCCTCTAATTAATTATTCGGACAGATGTTAAAAATGGCAGGTGTCGATTCCCTGTTTTTCCAAATATCGCTGATGATATTCTTCCGCGCGATAAAATGGCGCGGCGGGGACAATTTCGGTGACGATCGGCTTTTTGTATTTGCCGGATTTTTGCAGTTGCTCCTTTGAGGTGCGCGCCTGCGCTTCTTGCTCGGCGTTGTGAAAGAAAATCGCCGACCGGTATTGGCTACCGATGTCGGGCCCTTGGCGGTTAAGCGTGGTGGGGTTGTGGGCTTCCCAAAATACTTTTAAGAGCTCTTCATAAGAAACCCGCGCAGGATCGTAAGTCACTTCCACGACTTCGGCATGGCCGGTACGATCGGTACAAACGTCTTTATAAGCGGGGTTGGGCAAGGTGCCGCCGGAATAACCGACGGCTGTGGAGACCACGCCTTTGATTTTGCGAAAAGCGGCTTCTACACCCCAGAAGCAACCCGCACCGAAAGTGGCTTTTTGCGTCGGCTGCATGGTTCTTACCTCCTTATTTAGCAATGCCTTATCCTAGCATTGCGCTGCTATTTTGTTGAAGTAAATTTTACCGCATCCGTACGTTGTTGTGGCTGTGTCAGCGGCGTTAAATCGCTGCGTTGGCTCTTTTTTTCCAGCGAATCACCCATACGCTTATCGCGCTGTTCAACCAACCCCGGCTTTACTTCGCCATCTTTGTTGAAGGACCATAGATGAAATCCATCCAGGTAGATGTTGATCGCCTTCACCGGGCCGCTCTAAGTTGAATTCCCCAGTAAATAAAAACGCTGCCCGGATTAGTTTTTATGCTGTCCATTTCCCGCCTCATTTCATCCACCAGGTCCGTGGCAATTTTCTTGTTCGCAAGCAATGCCGGTGCGGCGCTTAGGAAAAGCTCGGTCCAGTAATCCATGAATGCCGCGCGTTCGGTAGCGTGTTTCATTCTGTCATCCAACTGGGGCGCGAGGTGATAGAGCACCGCCTCAGTAAATCCCGCTTCCAAGGCCAGATTGGCGAGCTTTATGCCGACATCCGGATCGCCGCCGAGTTCTCGCTGATAACGATTGAAGGCTTCCCAATAAGTGTCGATCGCCGGCGCCGGCGGGTAAATGTAGAGACCGCTGTTAAACACCTCGGTACAATAAAGCGGGCCACCCGGCTTTATGACCCGTTTAACCTCTTTGAGCAACGCAACCGGCTTTGGCGTATGCTCCAGCACCCAGCAGATAAAGGCGCCGTCAAAGCTATTATTGGCGAAAGGCAGCTTGCCGCCCTCGGCTATATCCAGAGCCGCACGGCCGGTTTCGACATAGTTTTTAAGATAGGCGCGGGCGCGTGCGATCTGGGCTTCGGCGCTGTCGATGCCGGTGATTTTTAAATGGGGCCAGCGGCTCAGCAGCACTTCCATTTGCGCGCCGACGCCACAACCGACCTCCAAGACATGGCGGCACCTGGCAAAATCAATGTGGGCATGAACGTAAGGTTCGAGGGAGCGGCTTTGCCGAATTAGCCGGTCTTGCTCGGCTTGGCTGAAGCTATGAATATATCCGTCGGTATTTTTTCGCATCGATTCCATTTGTCATTACTTAACTTAATGGCTGAATCAGCCCTTTCTCGTCGTTCACGTATTGAATGAGGTCCGGTAAGAAGGCGAAGAAATGGTTTTCGAATTGCGCATAGTGATGCTCAAGTTCTTCCGCTGCATTCTCAAGCTTGTTTTGTCTTTTAAATCTTCTTCCTATTCCGTTTAACGCCGCGTCGATTGCCCGGAGTTCGCGATATGAGCCTAGCCAGTCATCGTTAGCCATGCGCGGCAACATACACTGCAGCCGCTCAGGCAGGCTGTGGCGATGCTGATTTAATATGGAATATATCCGCCGGGTGAATTCGGCTAACGGGATGGGTGCATAGCGAGACCAATGTTTGGCGAGGAAATGGTCATAGAAGACATCCACCATGATGCCCGCATAGCGGCGTCTGTCCGGGCTTACCAAACGCTTGCTGCCGGCGATGGCCGCATGCGCATCGGTATAACGGTCTATCTTGCGGTGTAACAGGATGCCCTGTTCAATATCGGGGCTAAAACGATTGCCGATGGCGCCTTTTACAAAATCGCCCAGAAAACCGCCGATAACCGCCGCCGGCGTCTCATGCGATAAAAACGTATGGGCGAGATAGTTCACGCTATGATGATAGTGGGCATTTGCGACGCGGGCAACGTTAGAGCGTGTGCTTAGCAGGGTGATGAAAAACTCGTTTTTCAGCACCCTGCGGTGCGGTATAGGGACGTACCGCCATTTTTGCTTGACGCATCCCTGCGCCAAGCCCCTGCGGGGCTGGCGCGAAAATCCGCTCCCGGCGGATTTTTCAAACACGCTACGTGTTTGAAAAATGAAGCAAAGCAAAAACCACGCTTTTTGCTTTGCGTGTTGAAAAAGGCCACGGATGGACTTTTTCAACAACCTGTTAGGAGGCAAAGCTATTTTTCCACCAGGCATACCGTAACGTTGCTGCTCCGACTTTAGTCGGATCTGGTGCGGGGGAGATTATCGATATATTGCCGAGGCTGCTTTGCGGAAGTGGCAGGTGTCATAAGGACGTGACATCCGGGATTCCGACTATAGGAATTCTTGTAAGGACGCAGGACAAGGCCCCGTATTCCCGTATGATCGGGCGGGGCCTTATTTCTTTTTACTAAAAAATTCGTAAAGCGCTGGTTATCGCCTGCCAGGTCTTAAAAAGTACCCGTGGCACGCGCAGCAATATCGCTGACCCAAACCACCCAAAATCCTCTACACTTAGGGCCATGATTTTTCTCCTGACTAAAGGAACTTGATCATGGTAGAACCCAGCGCAACACGAGTCGGTATTATTGCCGGAGTGCGTACGCCATTTGTGAAGGCGGGCACGATATTTAAGCATCATTCGCCGCTGCAGCTCGGGCTGCATACCATTGCCGGGCTGATGGAAAAACACCAGCTCGATCCGCAAAGCGTCGATGAATTGATATATGGTATCGTGCTGCTGGACCCGCGCCTGCCCAATCTTGCGCGCGAGATTGTTTTTAAAAGCGCCTTGGCGGCCTCGACGCATGCGTTGACCGTGTCGAATAATTGTATTACCGGCATTCACGCCATCACCGCCATTTACGATTCCATCGTCAGCGGGCATGCACAGATCGGCATTGCCGGTGGCGTCGAGTCCATGTCCAACCCGGCTATTCTCTTTAGCCGGGCGGCGTCACGTTTGTTTATCGATCTGGCCGGCGCGCGCACGTTTAAAGAAACTCTGGCGTTGGCGTTTAAGCTGCGGCCCTGGCATTTTAAACCTGCGTTGCCCGCTATTGCCGAACCATCGACCGGGTTGACCATGGGTGAACATACCGAGATCATGGCCAAGGAGTGGAAGATCCCGCGCGCGCAACAAGACGAAATCGCTTATCGCAGCCACAGGAATGCCCATGCCGCTACCCAGGATGGCCGGTTAAAAGCCGAGATCTATCCGTTGGATGGCGTCGATCACGATCTCTTGATACGCGCCGATACCACATTGGAAAAGCTGGCGAAGTTGCACCCGGTGTTTGACCGCAGCGCCGCCGGCACCTTGACCGCCGGCAATTCCAGTCCTTTAACCGATGGCGCCTCGGCGGTGTTGCTGATGTCCGAGGCGCGCGCCCGGCTGGAACGGCGCGAACCGCTGGCCTATATTAAAGCTTTCGAGTATGCCGCTATCGATCCCAAAGAGGGTTTGTTGATGGCACCGGCGCTGGCCGTGCCCAGGTTATTGAAAAAAGCCGGCTTGAAGTTGTCGGATATGGATATTATCGAAATGCACGAGGCCTTCGGCGCGCAGATCCTCGCCAATCTCCGCGCCTGGGAACAGGGCTGGCGCGAACCGGCTATCGGCACGGTGGACCGCAGCAAGCTTAATCCGCTGGGGAGTTCCATCGCGGTCGGGCATCCGTTCGCGGCTACCGGAGGACGCATCGTCACCACGCTTGCGAATGAGATGAAACGGCGCAACGCCCGCTACGGTTTGATCAGCATTTGCGCCGCCGGCGGCATGGCGGCGGCGATGATTCTGGAACGGCCGTAATTGCTATGTCTTAGGTTTGTAAATACGGGTGTGGTCAGCGGCGCGGCGCGCTTTCCGTTTGGCGAAGCTCTCATACTCGGCGGTATAACGGAAATCGCGAGTGCCCTTCTTGTCAATTTGGCTTTTGATGTTGGGGTCGGTATTGGATCTTTAATTAACACCGCGATAACGCCTTGTGAACAAGAACCCCCAATGAGTCAATGCTAATAACAACGCAACTCGCGATGGGTGTACAGGCCGTTAAAATGGCGAAGTGGGTGGAGTTCTGTGGTTAGTTTTAAGCGGTTTCATAATGGCATAAAACCGCTCAGCCGTCGTGCTTATGTGATCATGACTGTGGCCTTCTGGCTTTACACCCTGCTGTGGTTTTCGCTTATCATATATTTTTCGTTCCATTGGGGAGAATTATCGGGTTTCTATCGCCTATTGCTGTTTATAGTGATCGGTATCTTGATGCCTTCAAAAAAGGAGCTAGTAACTTCTTACGATGAATATCTTAAAGAGTTCGAACGAACGAAGCACATTCGTTAGCCAGCTACTCTCAGGCTGGCCGAAGTCAGGCTACACGGCCGCGCCATTGCCCAATATCGCTATAACGCCTTAGGTCAACGGATTGAGAAAATTACCGATGAAGGCATCATCGTCTACCACTACGACATACAAGGAAACCTGTTAGCGGAGACCAACCGTACAGGCACGCCGATACGCGACTATGTCTGGCGAGATGCCACCCCGGTAGCGCAAATCAACCGTCACGGCGATGACCAGGATAAAATGAAGGAGGACGACCGCGATCGCGACGGTCATGAGAAGATCGCCTACCTGCATACCGACCATCTCAATACGCCCCGGTTCGCGACGGACAGCAGGGGTAGAATTGTCTGGCGCTGGACCAGCGATGCATTTGGCGATACCTTTCCCGCCAGAAACTTCAATTTCAAGGAAGAAATACACGAAAACTTCGAGGCCGAGATTCATGAAACGGATCTATTGGCCCACGGCGTCACCATCAATCTGCGGTTCCCGGGCCAGTACTTTGATCAAGAAACGGGCTTTCATTACAACTGGCATCGGTACTACAATCCGGAGATTGGGCGGTATGTGACGAGTGATCCGGTGGGGTTGCGAGGCGGAATTAATACATACGCCTATGTAGCAAACAATCCGCTTGGATGGACTGACCCTCTAGGATTTTGGACCTTTCAGATTGGTATTGCCTTAAATTTTCAATGGGGGCCCCTTGTTTTTCCGTTCTCCGGGGGGATCGCTTTTGATGGATTAGGTAATATTGCTGGATTTATCGAGATTCCCATTTTTGGTATTGGAACGGGTGCCGAAGCTTCTGGTGGGGTCAGTTTCCGAATGTCAAACGGCGATACGATCTTCGATTTAGCAGGTCCATTCGATAATTTCAGCAGCGGAGGCGGTTGGGGCCCTTTTGCATCTGGGGATGCCTTTTTCGGGTTCGGTCAAAATGGACAACGAGTAGAAGGTGGGGGGATTACGATAGGGATTGGTCTTGGTGCTGGTGCGTCGGTTGCCATAACTAACACGTTTATTGGACAACCTCTATTCCGTAGCCAGCCTATGAACTCTTGTGGGATGTGACATTGAAGAAGATACCTGTAAGGAAGATGTTGGGTAGCGCTTTCCTTCTCTTGTCCTTTGGGTTTGCATTGATTTGGCTTCATTTGAATACCGTGTACGTCAACACGCTGCCCACAAAGCCGCAGCCTGACGTTGGTCGATCCCATCCTTTGAATGTACATGGCACAGTTGTTTACTTAACGGATGACGAACAGCTGTGGCTTTTCACTTTTCAGTATGGGGCGCCAGTTATCGCAATATTAGCTGGCCTGTTGCTGAGGTCGAAAAAGGATTAATGCCAAGGAGAGTTTTTCTCCCTAACTCAGGGAAGAAGGGTCAGTTCTTACAAAACCATAGGCTCCTGACTTTTGACTCATTGGTTTATTTATCGCGCCTGGAGCTACTTTCACAGGGAACATCACTACCGGTCTTTCCTTCAATGGGCTATTATTCGCGTTTAGCGCTTTTGGTATACCAGCGACATCCATTGCAATGATATCGCCGATTTATCCTATCTTTAATGTTTAAATACAAGGATTTATGGAAGAAATAGGGTGAAAAATACGGTCCATCCGAGCCCTCCTACCGGTTGTCTGTTTTTCAGCTATATTCTATTTGTGGTTGGCAGTAAATAGCGTTTAATTAGGTTCTGGCGCTAAGATTTTTACCGTTGATGTTACTCGACGCCCATCGGGATTCAGTCTCGATGCAATAAAACTTGGAGGAGAAGGGACTATGAGTGAACCTTTCCGTGCAACAGAAATGGAAGCACATAATAAAAATAACAGTGAAGTGGATCAAGAAAAAGCGGCGTCCGCGGAGGCCGTCAAAGCACTGCAAATGGAACTTGCCGACCTGCGTAAATTGATTCGCGTTGCGAATATTAGTAATTCAATTCCGAAAGCCGAACGCAACTGATCGTATCCGCATCTCAAGCCGGGTGATTTCATTCAACAGCATTGCATCGATGGAAACCGTTTTGCCGGTCCGTGAGTAAAGTTTTGCGGCTAGACTTGCAGGTTCCAGCGGAAAATATTACGCGCGCGAGCGCCTTTTAGCAGATTTTTGGTCAACCGATTTTTCGATTTTAAATTCCGTCGTCATTAGCGGCGCGTTTGCGGTCAAATGGCACCTTCAAGCTCACCCATTGTGGGTGAGCTTTTTCTCCTTTTGTATGGGGGAGCAGGAACGTGGGTTTCTGTAACGGTGATTCCTTAGGCGAGACGTCGGTATCGGGATCATCACGGTTGCGTTTGGGTACGATGGCTGGTTTAAGCAGCGGTTCGAGCGTGAAGCGATGATAGCGCCGTGCATCACGGTCATAAAAATTAAAACTTCCATCCCCATTTAAATCTCAGAACCTGCTCAGCCTCATCTTAGTTGCGTAAAACGCGATTCCGCGTTTTAATAGAAGTTGCGGCGGCAGAACTCGCTGCCGAGCGCCATACCGGCGAAGATCTCATTCGTGTGGACAAACTGGTTATGCAAACGATAGTGGCGAACGTTGACAAACCAAGGATAGACCGCGCGTCACTAGCCGCCGATCTCCGTCAATTTGTTGCGCATGACGCGGTGTTGGCAAACGACGAGTCGGTGCGCCCGTATGAATCCGATGGGCTATCCGCGTACCGCAAATTGCCGCTCGTGGTGGTATTGCCAGAAACAGTCGAGCAGGTGCAACAAGTCGTCAAGTATTGTCATCAACGAGAGATATGCATTGTCCCCCGCGGCGCCGGGACCAGCCTTTCAGGGGGAGCGCTCCCGCTGGAAAATGGTGTGCTGCTAAGCCTGGCCAAGTTCAATAAGATCCTCGAGATCGATGCCGGCAACCGTACCGCCCGGGTGCAGACCGGGGTGCGCAATCTCGCCATTTCGGAAGCGGTTTCCCATCTCGGGTTGTATTACGCCCCCGATCCCTCGTCACAGATTGCATGCTCCATTGGCGGCAATGTTGCCGAAAATGCCGGTGGTTTGCACTGCGTCAAGTATGGCCTGACCGTTCACAATATTCTCAAACTCGAAATGATTACGATCGACGGGGAGCGTGTAACGATCGGATCGGATGCGCTGGACTCACCGGGCTTCGATCTGCTCGCTTTGATGACCGGATCGGAAGGTATGCTCGGGATTATCATTGAGATCACGGTGAAGTTATTGCCTAAACCCGAATTTGCTAAGGTCATCATGGCGTCTTTCGACGATGTCGAGAAGGCAGGCAATGCCGCCGGCAGTATTATCGCCGCAGGCATCATTCCAGGCGGCCTGGAGATGATGGACAATTTAACAATTCGTGCGGTCGAGGACTTTATTCACGCCGGGTATGACACGGACGCAGCGGCGATCTTGTTGTGCGAGCTGGATGGCACGTCCGAGGAAGTTAACGCCAGTATCGAACGCGCCAAACAAGTTCTTGAAATGAGCGGCTGTACGCACATGCGTATCTCCCAGGACGAGCGGCAACGCCAGCTATTCTGGTCGGGGCGCAAGGCCGCCTTTCCGGCGGCGGGCCGCATTTCACCCGATTACTACTGCATGGATGGGACCATCCCGCGCAAACACCTCGGTAAGGTACTCGCGCGGATAAACGCGTTATCCGAGGAGTATGGTCTTCGCGTAATGAACGTATTTCATGCCGGTGACGGCAATCTACACCCGCTGATTCTTTATGACGCCAATAACCCCGGCGAACTCGAACGCACGGAGGAGTTCGGCGGCCAGATCCTGGCGTTGTGCGTGGAGGTCGGCGGTACCATCACCGGCGAACACGGAGTGGGCGTCGAGAAGATTAATCACATGTGTTTGCAATTCAGTCCCAACGAGCTTGCGCAGTTCCTCGCGGTTAAAGCAGCCTTCGATCCCAAGGGCTTGTTAAATCCAGGAAAGGCGGTGCCGACGTTGCATCGATGTGCCGAGTTCGGCGCTATGCATATCCATAAAGGACAAATGAAGTTTCCAGACATACCGAGATTTTAGCTCGATATCCTTGGCATCCGGAATTCGGTGCTGAGGGCGATTCGCCAGATAAAAAATGGGCGGTAAATCTTTTTCAATCTCCGCCACTTGCTAGCATAGGTATCTACACAATTCATCAACTCAATGATTCTGTAGGAACCGCCCAATCGCACCGCAACACCCAACTGTCATTCCCGCGCAAGCGGGAATCCAGTATTGACGCGGGGTATCTGGATTCCCGCTTGCGCGGGAATGACGATCTATTCGAGATGTGTAGATACCTAATGACTTGCTAGGGGAGGACTGATGGAAGCCCTGATAAATATCACGTTACCGGTGTTTGGGGTCATTTTTGTCGGTTATCTGGCGAGCTACTTTGGTGTCCTGGGACAACAGAGCGGCGAGGCGTTAAACCGCTTTGTTTATTATGTAGCCTTTCCGGCATTGCTGTTTGTTGTAGTCGCTCGAACCCCTGTGGAGAAGATCTTTTATTGGCCATTTTTGTTGGCGTGGATGAGCAGCTTGGGGGTGACGTACGCAATAACCGCGGCCCTTAGCTTTATTTTCTACCGAGATCGCCTAGCCAATATTGCTGTGCGCAGTATGAACACCACCTGCTCCAGCACGGCGTTTATGGGGGTTCCCCTGGTTGTTACGGCGTTTGGAAAGGCAGCGGCATTACCCGCAATTCTAGCGACAACCATTATCGTTACGGTGTTCGTCAGTATTACTATTTTGTTGATTGAAGCTGATCGTAATGCGAAAAATGGCAGCAAAAGCACCATCAGTGATATTGGGTTTTCCTTGGCAAAAAACCCGCTAATGATTTCGGTGGTATTAGGCGTATTATTGGCAATATTCGGTTCGTTGCCAAAACCATTAGAAAAGCTTTGCGATCTGCTCGGAAGCGCCGCGATACCTTGCTCTCTCGTCGGCATCGGCGTATTCGTTGCCGGACAGTCCGTACGTGGGACGCTAAACGGTGTCACCATACCGGTATTTGTAAAACTCCTAATACACCCATTAGTTACCTGGTTGTTAATTCGCTGGTTCTTTGAACTGGAACCAATGTGGGCCGCCGCGACGATCCTGCTATCCGCTTTGCCTCCGGCAACGACCTGCTTCGTAATAGCGCAGCGCCATCAGGTATTAGTTTCTGAGACCTCTGGGACGATCTGGATGTCCACGCTTATATCCATAATTACAGTATCTGTGCTATTGGCAGTGCTTGGCGCATAAGCAACGAGCTGAAGTCGCGATAAAATCCGGAACACGGTGGTTGTCTTCGATATCCAACACTCCGGTTGCGACCATTCCTTTTTTGGCGGTATGATCCAATGCTGATTTGATCAGTTGGACTGCCGGCGGCCGTGAACGGGAGGGGGTCCATTCAGTTCGTGGTCGTGTGCGCGGTTGTAGACGGTCATAGCAAATGCTGCGAGACCGAGGCGCGCGGAGGCGGATGCTCCCGCGCGTAGTGAGGACCGCGGCACAATAACAAAATCCTATTCAGGGGGTTCTTCTAAACCATGTCATTTGTAAACTGGGTTGTTAGACGCCTTCGTAGTACTTCATTCCGGACCTTTGTTCTTTACCCTATTCTCACACTCGCCTGGGAATTATTGCTAAACAAAGGCAGGCTGCGGCTGGAGCCGGTGTTTTTGCCGTTGATGGTTTGGGGTTATTTACAATATCGGTTGTGCGGCCAATACCGCATCAAGCGCGGCGGCGGCGGCCCGGGGTTGGACACGCCGCCGGAACGGCTGGTGACCACCGGGTCCTTCGCCTACACGCGCAATCCTATGTATTTGGGCCATATTATCTTCTTGACCGGGTTGGCGCTTACGCTTAATTCGCTATTTGCCGCACTGCTCACCGTGGTTACCACTGTCTGGTTTCATTTCCGAGTTTTGGGTGACGAGCGCAGATTAACGCAGCGATTTGGGCAACCCTATGTCGCGTATCTGGGAAAAGTGAAGCGCTGGGTTCCGGGCTTATTCTAACTAGCAGGTTGTTGAAAAACTCTGTTTTTCAACAACCTGCGGTGGCCGCTCTCGCGGCACTTGGGCTTTCTGCCCATCGCGGTATAGGGATGTACCGTCATTTTTGCTCGGCGCCTCCCTGCGCCTCACCCCTGCGGGGCTGACGCGAAAATCTGTTCCCGACAGATTTTTCGATCACGTAAATGATTGAAAATGAAGAAAAGCAAAAATCGCACTTTTTGCTTTTCGTGTTGAAAAAGGCCATGGAAGGACTTTTCAACATCTTACTAGAGAAATCCCTATGGCCGGATAAGCCATGCTCCACCCAGCTTGAGCGGCTTATTTACTTCTTAATCAGCGACGTGTTGTGATAAGTTGATCCGCCGGACTCCTGGTTTTTGCGAGAGAAGCACTTGAATCAGCCACTATGGCAACCTTCTCGTGAGCGCATCGAGGCGGCCAACCTGACCGCCTTTATGCGCAAAATCGAGGCTGAGCATGCCGTCAAGCTAGACGACTATGCCGCCTTGTATCGTTGGTCTATCAAGTATCCGGAGCAATTCTGGTTGGCGGTATGGGCGTTTGTGGAAGTCATTGCCGAAACCCGGGGCGCGACCGCGCTCGAAAATCCGGACAAGATGCCAGGCGCCCGTTGGTTTCCCCAGGCGCGATTGAATTTTGCCGAGAATCTCTTGCGCCGCCCGGACGCACGCGACGCGATCGTGTTCTGGGGTGAGGACAAGCTAAAGCGCAGGCTGACTCGGGCGCAGCTTTACGATCAGGTTTCCCGTTTGGTTCAGGCGCTGCGCGCATCAGGAGTCAGGAGCGGAGATCGGCTCGCGGGCTATATGCCGAATATGCCGGAGACGGTAATCGCGATGCTTGCCGCCGCCAGCATCGGCGCCATTTGGTCGTCGTGTTCCCCCGACTTTGGCGTACAGGGGGTGCTGGACCGTTTCGGCCAAATCGCGCCCAAAGTTTTGTTCAGCGTCGATGGCTATTTTTACAACGGCAAAACCCACGGTGTGCTGGAGCGCGTCGGCGAGATCGTCAAGCAACTGCCGTCGGTGGAAAAACTTATCGTCATCCCTTACACGCGCGAAACAACGCCTCTCGGCGAGTTGGATCGCGCGGTCCGATTTGAGGATTTTATCGATCCCTATCCAGCCGCCCCGATTCACTTTACGCAACTGCCGTTTAATCATCCGCTGTACGTGCTGTACTCATCGGGCACCACCGGCGTGCCCAAATGCATCGTCCACGGCGCCGGCGGCACGCTGTTGCAGCATCTCAAGGAGCATGTACTGCATGGTGATATCAAGCCCTCCGATCGCCTGTTTTATTTCACCACCTGCGGCTGGATGATGTGGAACTGGCTGGTTTCGGCGTTGGCGGCGGAGGCTACCTTGCTGCTGTTCGACGGCTCGCCGTTTTGCAACCACGGCAAGATTCTGTTTGATTTCGCCGATGCGGAAGCCATGACGCATTTCGGTACTTCCGCCAAATACATCGATGCGCTGAAAAAACTCGGCCTGGCGCCCCGGCAAACATACCGGCTGACAAACTTAAGAGCGATGTTTTCCACCGGTTCCCCGTTAGCGCCGGAAAGCTTCGAATACGTGTATCAATCCATTAAACCGGACATTTGCTTGTCGTCCATCTCCGGTGGCACCGACATTATTTCCTGTTTTGCTTTAGGCAACCCCATTCTCCCTGTGTGGCGCGGGGAACTTCAGTGCCGTAGCCTGGGATTAAGAGTTGAGGTTTATAATGACGCCGGCCGGCCGATTACCGGCGAAAAAGGTGAATTGGTTTGTACCGCGCCGTTTCCCTCGATGCCGGTCGGTTTCTGGAGCGATCCGGACGGACAAAAATATCACGCCGCTTATTTCGAGAAATTCCCGAATGTCTGGTGCCACGGCGACTATGTCGAATTAACCGCACATCAGGGTTTGATTATCCACGGTCGCTCCGACGCCGTACTAAAACCAGGAGGTGTGCGCATCGGCACTGCCGAGATTTATCGCCAAGTCGAGCAATTGCAAGAAGTGATGGAAAGTCTGGTGATAGGCCAGGACTGGGAAGGCGATGTGCGGGTGGTATTGTTCGTCAGGCTGCGGGATGAGCTGAAACTCGATCAGGCGCTTATCGCTAAAATTAAACAACAAATCCGTAACAACACCACCTCGCGGCACGTGCCGGCTAAGATCGTGCAGGTGGCCGATATTCCCCGTACCCGCAGCGGCAAAATCGTTGAGCTCGCCGTGCGCGAAGTGGTGCACCGCCGGCCGGTAAAAAACCAGGAAGCGCTGGCTAATCCGGAGGCCTTAGACCTGTTCAAGGATCTACCGGAACTGCAAAGTTAAAACATTTTTTGCCCGTTCCATGTTTACGAACGATCCGGCGGAACACAAATAACAGCTTTGGCACAAAAGATTCCGCCCATGGTAGCATTCCAAAGCCTGTTTCAGTACGCAATATTAAAAACGCGGCATAGAGGTAAAGGTCTTTACCGCAAAGATTTTCGGGAGGGTTGAAAACAACTATGAATCAATCAGCGCATCTCGGCTATATCGTTCGCATCCTTGGCCGGCGTGCTTTTGTTGCTTTCGGTGCCGTGACTCTGGTCGTTGTTTTTCTCTTGGCCGCCATTCAGGTCGCCTCGCGCTATGCGCTTAAACAGTATGTCGAAGATCAGCTCGCGCGCGTGCCGTGGGATATTTCCGTTTATCAAACAAGCGATTTGCCGCTGGTTGAGGCAGTGCGCCAGAAAATTGCCAACCTGGAGCGCATCACCGAGACACGGAATATCTTCTTTCTGCGCACGGCAGTGCCGACCAGCACCTTGGCTTATATCGACGGCCAACCGATGCGCAGCCCATGGTTATCGCTCTTAACCGTCACCGACAATACGCTGTTGCCGTCCGACATCCGTCCGGAGGCGGGCCGCGCGGTGCTGGTGTTGGTGGGGTCCAAGGCGCAGATGGGGAACGCCTTCCTGCAACTGCAAGATAAAAAACGTTTCGAACTCAGGGTTGAAAGAGAACATCGCAAGGCGGAAGTGTTTAGCGCGACCTTAGGGCGCACGGTGCGGATAGAGCGCAACGAACTCAATCGTTGGTTTATGGACCAGACCAGCTCGCCGACGCTGGTGCCGGAATTGGGGGTGATCCTGGTAGTTCCTTACGAACCGAAGATTTTGCAGGCGTTTGACGCTGTATCGCGCGGGATCAAACACTATCACGATGAAGAAAAACCCGGCGAGCCGCCAAAAGACATTCATGCCGAAGCCGGTGATTATTTCCCGGACATCATCCATTTGGCGCGCGTCGACCGCGGTGCGCTGGTTTCCGGTTGGGACGCGGAGGGAAGCTATGCCCGCTTGAACGCGTTGGGAGAACAGGTGCGCAAGGCGGCGCAGGAGGTCAGCTTCCGCGTCGGGTTGGATAATACTTCCGGGATTTTATTCGAGCGCATGAACAAGACCGCGCGCGTGGTCGGTTTGATTAGTTTGCTGGCGGCGCTGCCGTTGCTGTGGATGGCGTGGGTACTGCTAGCCAATTTATCGACGCTGCTGCTGCTCAACGAACGCCGAAAGTTCGGGTTGCTGCGGCTACGCGGCGTTTCCGGCAAATTGTTGGGCCGGAGCATGATGCTGGCGATCGGCATCGGTGGGTTAATCGGCGGAATAGCCGGCGCGGCGCTGGGCACATTCTTGCCGATTTTGTTCTATGCGCATGGCTGGCTTCCTTGGGAAACCGTCCGCAAAATACAAGACCCCTATTTATTAGGCATTTCTCTTGTTATCGGTGTAGGGTTGTCCCTGCTGGTAAGCCGCCGTCTCGTGCGCTACGCCGCGCGGATCTCACCCCTGGAGGCGTCCGGCCGGGTCGTTACTTCTGAATCGGAACAAGCGGGAGTACGTTTCGGCGTTTTGCAATTTATCGTGCTGTCGCTCGGCGCCTTAAAGGTTACCGGCTGGATTTTAGGTTGGTCGTTGGCCGACCCGGCGTCGCCGCCCTGGTGGCAAAACTCAGATCGCGCGCTCGATTTTGTCGCCTTCCCGTTTTTTGTCTACGGCGCAACCACATTATTGGCCAGCCGGCGTACCTGGCTTGCCGCCATTCTGCGTCCGACCACTTGGTTTTTTGGCGGGCGTTTAAGCGAAGTATCGTTACAGCACATGGCTACCCGGCCGCACCGCGCATCCGGTCTGTTGTTGATCGTGGCGCTCATGGCCAGCCTCAGCCTTTATCCAACCATCATGACGGCGATGTTCGACAACAAGACCGAGCGCGCGGCGCAAGTGCAACTCGGCGGGCCGTTGCAGGTAACGCTGAACGCCCCCGACCTGGTGCCGGCCGCCGCCCTCGCGCAGCATGGGTTGCGGGAACGTTATGCGCTGTTGCGCGCACAATTGCAGGGGCTTACAACCAAGTTGAAGGGATTGCCGGAAGTGGCATCGGCCGGTTATTTGGTGGAAGGATTGGTGGACGGGCTTTATATGCGTGGCGGCGGGTTTAACAGTGTGCCGATTTATTTGCTAGGCGATACACAATCATTCTTGAATAATTTTTACCATGAGCGCGCTTTGGGCGAGAGCGGGTCTTTTGCCGGCCTGATTAATCGGCTTGATGCCGGCGAGATCCTGCTTTCAACCGCGTTGGCGGATTACTGGCGGCGTCCGGTCGGCAGCGATATGCCGGTTGGACGCGATCAGCAGGGCAAGATGCTGACGGCTGTCATCGGCGGCACCTTGCGTTTCATGCCCGGCATTCCTTTGGCAAGCGTGAATGACCGCGATAGTTTTGTCGGCGCCCGCATCGATTACTTGAATTATTTGTTTAATAATCGCGCTTACATCGTCGCCGCCGCCGACAATCCGCGGTTGGTGGAATTGGACGTGTTAATACCGAGAGTGGTGTTTAGCATCACGCCCAGGTTCGGCGTCGATGCGGCGACATTCCGGCAAACGGTGCTGCGCGCCTTAGCGGTCGAGCCGTTGCAAGTGCGCGAGCTGCGCGATGAAGTCGCACGCTTGGGTAGTGATATGTACATCTTCCTCGCGCGCCAGAATGTCCAGATTTATTTGCTGGGCGGGATATTGATGGCGGCGATCGGCATCTTGGCAGTGACGCTGTCTAACTATGCCGAGGATCGCCGCACGCTCGGCCTGTTGCGCATTCGCGGCTGCGGCCCACGCCAGATCTTGCAGTTTCTCAGCGCCAGCCTCAGTGCCCCGGCTATCGTCGGTTTGGTATTCGGCGCCCTGATCTCATTCCTGGTCGGTTACGGCATCACTAACCTGATCTGGCAATTGCGTGAATTGAAAACGATCATGACCTATCTGGCGACGCATCTCGCGGTTTCGTTACAGACGGTAATGGTCGGCGGCTTGCTTATCGTGATTCTGCTTGGCATTCTGCTGTTTTTTAGCCGCTGGGTTTTTAACCGGAGCGCGCGCGAGGGCCTGTCCGATCATTAAAAATAGAAGGGAGGTATAGAGTGAAAACGAAGTCGGCGACGGCCGAAGCGAGACCGGTAATGGGCGCTCCAGTAAAGGTCATAAACCTTTCTAAAATTTATCATACCGCCGCCGCCGAAGTGGTGGCGCTCGATCACGTATCCTGGGATTTCGCCCCTGGTAAACCGGTGGCATTAATGGGGCCCAGCGGCTGCGGCAAAACCAGCCTGCTAAATCTCATCGGCGGCATTGACCGGCCCAGCGGCGGTTCTATTAGGGTAGGCGATGTCGATATCGCCCACCTGCGCGAGCGCGAACTGGAAAATTATCGCCTGCTACAAGTCGGCTATGTGTTTCAGTTCTTCAATCTTATTCCCAGTTTAAGCGCATTGGAGAACCTGGAATTGCCGATGCTGATCGCCGGCGTTACAAAAGAAGCGCGGCGCGTGCGCGCGCAAAAACTTTTGGAGACGGTAGGCCTGGGACAGAAAGGCCATAAACGGCCGGAAGAACTCTCGGGCGGGGAACAACAGCGGGTCGCCATCTCCCTGGCATTGGTGAATGATCCACCGTTGATTCTGGCGGACGAGCCCACCGGCAACCTGGACAGCGCCAATATCGGCGTGATTACTGATTTGTTAGTTTCGTTATCGAAACAAGGAAAGACAGTAATAGTGGCGACGCATGATCGCAAAGTGGCGGAGGCGTTTTCGGACATTCGCTTAATGAGGGATGGTCGCCTTGTTGATGCGGATTGAAGACTGGCGGTGGGACGTAGGGTGGGCACAGCCCACCATCGGATGACGGCCGACGCTACTCGTGGTGGGCGTTGCCCACCCTGCAAATACTAACAGCTGAAGTAATGAGGGGGAGATATGAGAAACTTAATTGCAGTTTCGCATAAGGCCGTAGTCGGCTTTTTTGCCATTACATTTGCGGTCAATACTCATGTTGCCGCGCAGGCAGCAACTTGGAAGCTGCCCCCCGATAAAGGCACGATGACAAAGGATGAGATCGACACCATTCTTGCCGGCGATGATTACCCGGAGACAACCGCTTACAGCAAAAAAATAGATTTCCTCGATTTCACCTCTTATGGAAAGAAGTTTACTCAGGTAGTAGTGACACTGAGCCCCAAGCAGCCGCGGATGCACAAGGGTAAAAAGTTGGTCGTAGTCGGCGCTGAACCAGGCAGCGAGTACGGCATGGACTTTCTGGAGACGCCGGAAGGCAAAGAGGGTATGGGGGCGTGGCTGGCGAAGCGAGGGGTTACTTTTATCGCCCTAACCCGGGTGGGTCGGTGGAATTTCTTCGCCAGTGACGGCAGTGGTTCCTGGAAGGACATTCCACTCGATCAGCGCATGCCGATATTCAATCGCGACCAGAAAAGCTATTGGTCTGCGGAGGAGTATACTACCCAGAAATCATCATTAACCGAGGCGACTTCGGGCGATAGCGCGGTGTATCGCGTCCCTAAACCCGGCACTGAGTTATATGCGCAGATGCTCGCGGCAACGCCGGTAACGCTGCTTACAGGTTATCAGCAGGCGATTGACCGCGTGTTGCCTAAGGCGCAACGCAAGAAGTCGTTTTTGCTCTATTGGGGCATGTCCACCGGCGGCGCCTTTCTTTATCCTCTCGCTAAATACATCAAGCCGGATGCGTATTTGGGTTGGGGAACGAGCAATACCGGTCTGGCGTATCTTTATAGGAAGTCTAAACAGGGTGACTTCAAATTGCCTTACACGCAATCTGCGCTGCGGGTACGAGAGCGCGGACTGGACGATTTTGATTTCTATACGCGCGATGTGCCGCCGGCGGTTAAAGAGGTGTGGTGGCAAGGCGCGCTAAAAGACCCGCGTTTCAAAAGCGCGGAAGATGCGCCGATGCAGTTCCATATTGCGGCATTGACGGAGATTGCCACCCGTTTATGGATGGCGGATTTTCTCCCCACCGAGTATAAAAAAGCCGGGCTGGCTAAATTGATCCAGGATATTATAGAACCAAGTTTTCCGCCCAAGAAATTAAAGCAGGTACCCATTCTCGACATGAATGGAACCTTGGACGAAGCCATCCCTCCTAAAGTCGTCGACGCCCATCGCGAGATCATGGAGCTGTATGCAGCGAAATATCGCGTCGCCCGGATTCAGGATTTTCATCATTATCTTTTTACTCAGGAAAGCATAAAAGTGGTAGGAAGTGTGTGGTTAAAATTTATTGAGTCGGGATACTTCGACCTGAAAAAGTGATAGCGGGATGGAGCAAGGCAGCATTCGTAGGGTGGATTAGCCCGTCAGGGCGTAATCCACCGGACACGGCCGATGGTGGGTTACGCGGCTGCGCCGCTAACCCACCCTACGTCCATTTTGGAGATAGCTTCCAATTAAACACGCAGCAAGGGGGCCGGTATGAAAAGTTTAAGCATCATACGTCCAGTAATTGCAGGCCTGCTGGTGCTGGATGTTGCGGTAACTGCCAGCCAGGCGGCGCAGGAACCGGCAGCCGCCAAATCAGACCTTAAAACCCGCGCCGGCGTTTATGCCAGCTGGTCGCCCGAACGGATGACGGAGCTGCGCAAGCAATATGGATTAATTGGGCCAGGTCCGGTAAGCAAGCCTCCGGAGCCGCGGTTCCCGTCCTACCTAAGGCCATTGAAGACCATCGAGGATTTAATGCCGGCGGCGCGCGCAGCGGTGGCGCAAATAGGAGGTCGTGTTCCTTTAGGCCTGGCCGATCCGCGCGATCAGGTGCTGATTGTGGTGTCCTACAATGCCAATCCCTTGGTCCAGCAGGCAATTCAACGCGCCTATCAGGAACGCAAGATCAAGGCCACGATAAAATACGAGAATGAGCTGGCAGGCGTGGCTAAGGCGGATCTTGAGACCCTCGCCAAGGTAGAAGAGGTGATGCCGATCGGTGACGGTCAACAGGAGTTGAACTTCTTCTTCGAAGTAACCGGTCTGGTCCCTAATCCGGAGGCGGCGCGCGATTGGGTCAATAAACAAGATCCGGCGTTGTATAAAGCCACCTGGCCGAAGGTGAATTATTCCGAGGCACGCTTCGCCAAGTTATCGAAGGATTACGCCAGGCTGGTAGATAAAGGATTAATCAAATATCTCGACCAGCACCCGGAAATCACCAAGGTCTATTGGGGCCTGGCCGCACGTCCGCTTACCCGCAGGCGCTTGGGCGAGCATGGCGACAAATTTTTCGGCAATTACACTTACATCAACCACTATGACATCTCCAGCCAGGTGCCCGCGTTTCCCGGCGATGTCTGGCGTTTGATTGAAACCAAGACTATCGAACCTTTGGGTTTTGTCGACCGGATAGAGGTGAGCGACCCCGAAGGCACCGCGATTGCGGTTGACCTCAGTCCTGAGATTGCCCGACGTTGGGCCGCCGGCGTATATTTGCAAGGGCACCTTTACATGCTGCCGTCTCAGGCCACCGGTCGCTGGCCATATTCTTTAGTTACATACCCTCTCGCCGCCAAGACCGGATATCTGCAACCCGCGCAACTGGAAGTTTCAGGAGTAGTGGCCTCCACCAACAGTCACCGCGCGGTGCATCCGCGCATAGAGGTTCATCTCGACAAAGGGCGTATTTCAAAAGTAGTCGGCGGCGGCTGGTATGGGGAAGGGTTTCGCTTGTTGCTGAATTATCCCGGCACGCAGAATTTGACCTGGCCATTTTTCGACAAGCCTGGTTATTGGTGGCTGTATGAAGCCGGCACCGCCACTAACCCGAAGTACTTTAAACATCCCGGCGAGATACTGCAGCCGGTGCCGCCACGCGAGCTGCTATCGGGGGGTAACCTGTCGGAGCGCAATGTGGGTGGTGTTATCCATTGGGCGTTCGGCACCGAAGTACAAAACGGCCCGGAGACACCGGGCGGCGGAAAACTCTCGCCCAAAACTATTGAGTTCGGCGAGAGGTACAATGTTCCCATCGGCCATTCCATGCATAACCATAACCTTTTTCCGACCTACCAAGTGCGGATCAGAGATACCGGCCAATGGCAGACGCTGATCGAGCATGGAAACGTTGCGTCCCTGAGTGATCCCGAAGTGCGGGCGCTCGCCGCGCGCTACGGCGACCCTGACCAGTTGTTGCACAAGGATTTTGTGCACCCGGTCCCGGGCATCAATATCCCCGGTAAGTACGACGATTACGGCAAAAATCCTGGGGAGTACTGGACCAGGTGGGCCAAGGACATTGACGCCGGCGTCAGCCGGTATCTTAAGTAGAAGCAGTCTTCACAACGCAGTCTTAATCCATCACTAACTATGGAAGTTAATATGAAAAGCCTAAGTATCCATTCCATTGTAACCAGCCTGCTGATATTCGGTGTGACGAGCGGCGGCCAGACAGCGGAATCCGACACCGTTAAACAACAGGGTTCCTCGGCGGTGTCCACAATCAAGCCCAGTGCTAAGAACCGGGGTGGTATCTATGCGAGCTGGTTGCCGGAGCAAATGGCGGCGCGGCGCAAACAGTACGGATTAATCGGGCCCGGTCCACAGGCTAACTTTCCGGAAGCGCGGTTTCCTTCCTATTTAAAAAAGCCAAAGAGTGTCGAGGAGATGATGCCGGCAGCCAGAGCCGCGGTGACCCAGACCGGCGGGCGCGTGCCTTTGGGACTCGCTAATCCCGGCGATGAAGTGTTGATCGTCGTGCCCTATGATGCCGATCGCATGGTGCAACAGGCGATTGAGCGCGCCTACCAGGAGCGCAAGATCAAGGCGCACGTCCAGTACGAGCATGATTTGGCGGAGGCGAAAAAGGCCGATTTGGAGGCCATTGCCAAGGCCGAATCGGTGATGCAGATCGGTGACGGCCAACAAGAATTGAATTTCTTTTTCGAGTTGACCGGCCAGGTTGCGGATCCAGAGGCAGGGCGTGATTGGATTAAGCAGCGCGATCCGGCATTGTATAACGCTACATGGCCGAAGACCGACTATCCTCAGCGGTTGGCCAAACTCTCTAAGGATTATGCCAAGTTAATCGATAAGGGGCTGGTTAAATATCTCGATAAACATCCACAAATCTCAAAGGTTTATATGGGCCTTGGCGCCCGCAATAAAAGCCGCCGGCGGCTGGGACCGCACGCTGATAAGTTTTTCGGCAGTTACACCTACCTCAATCATTACGACATCTCGAGCCAGGTTCCGAACTTCCCCGGCGATGTTTGGCGATTGGTGGAAACCAAAACTATGGAGCCGCTGGCGTTTACCGATCGGCTGGAGGTGACCGACCCCGAAGGCACCGCCATTGCCGCGGATCTTACCCCTGAGATCGCGCAAGCCTGGGCCAAGGGCGTATATCAGCAAGGCCATTTGTATATGTTCCCGGCGCAGGCGACCGGTCGTTGGCCATATTCCTTGATTAAGTATCCGGCTTACGATGATGGCAAGGGTTTTTTGCCGCCGGTGCTGTTGGAAGTCTCCGGCGTGATCGCCTCCACCAATAGTCACCGCGCCACCCATCCGCGCATGGAAATGTATCTGGACAAGGGTAAGGTTTCGAAGGTGGTTGGCGGCGGTTGGTATGGCGAAGGCTTCCGCGTGCTGCTGAATTATCCCGGCACGCAGGATTTGACCTGGCCGTTTTTCAACCGGCCCGGCTATTGGTGGTTGTATGAAGCCGGTACCGCCACCAATCCCAAGTACTTCAAGCACCCAGGTGAAATGCTGTTGCCGGTGCCGCCGCGCGAGCTATTGCTCGGCGGCAATCTGTCCGAGCGCAACGTAGCGGGCGTGATCCATTGGGCGGTGGGCACCGAATCCGAGCATGGGCCTGAGGTTCCGGGCATGAATTCGCCAAAATCCATCGAGTTCGGCAAAAAATACAACGTCCCCATCGGCCATTCCATGCACCAACATAATGTGTTGCCGACGTATCAAGTGAGGATCCGGGACACCGGCCAATGGCAGACCTTAATCGAACAGGGCAACTTGACCTCGCTAAGTGATCCAGAAGTGCGCGCTTTGGCCGCGCGTTACGGCAACCCCGATGAAATCTTGCGTAAAGACTTTGTGCATCCCATCCCCGGCATCACCATCCCCGGCAACTACGATGACTACGGCAAGAATCCCGGCGAATGGTGGAAGCAGTGGGCGCGGGAGATTGAGGCGGGCACCAGCAAGTATTTAAAGCCTTAAAAAAACAAAACACCTAGAGAAGACGTAGGGTGGGTTAGCGGCGCAGCCGGTCGCTCCCGACATCCTGTGCTGTCCAGGGAAGGACGAATGCTGCGTGCGCATGGATGCGCTGGAGCAGCCCTTCCGCGACACTCCCACATCCCTGTGGGGCGCGTAACTCCACCATCGGCCGCGTCCGGTGGGTTACGCCCTAACGGGCTAACCCACCCTACAATACCATTTTTTTAGCAGCCAGCTGAAGCGAAGTGAGTGGTATTAGGCGTATTGCTTTAGCGCCGCCTTCACGCTTTCCGGCGTGAACGGCACCCGGCGCAGGCGCACGCCGGTGGCGTCAAAGATTGCATTGCCGATGGCGGCGGCAGTCGGCCGTGTCGACGGTTCGCCCGCGCCTTTCGCCGGGAATTCCGGCGTATTATTGACCAGGACGATGTCGATTTCGTCCGGCACTTGCGTCATGTCGATAATCGGGTAACTCATCCAGTCGACGCTCTTGACGCTATGGCGGTCGAACTGCACCTGTTCGTACATCGCCCGGCTCATGGATTGGATAAGATTCGCCTCGATCGTGCCTTTCAGTCCATCCGGATTGATGATGAATCCGCAGTCGTGCGCCACCACAAACCGCTTTACGCGCACCTCGCCGGTGTTTTTGTCGACCTCCACCTCGGCCACGGTCGCGACATAAGTGCCGTTGCGTGGCGCATAGGCGATGCCCCGGCCGGTCACAATGGGGCCGCTGTTAGCTTTTTTCGGCGAAGGCCGCGTTTCCCAGCCGGCCTGTTTAGCCGCCGCTTTGATTATTGCAACATGGCGCGGGTCGCTGAGATAGCGCACGCGGAATTCCACCGGGTCGGCGCCCGCCGCCGCGGCCAGCTCGTCGATGAACGATTCGCTGGCGAGGCAGCTTTGCATGCCATTCGGGTCGCGCAGATGCGCGGTACGCAAGCCGGTGCCGAGGGACTGCTTCCAGGGAAGTATGTGAGACACCTTGCGCTTGGCCGGGAAGCGATAAGATTCGGCGGCTAAGCTGAATTCATCCGCGCCCGGCGGGTTAAATCCGAGCAACTCGCCTGCCAAGGTATCGCCCGCCGTGAGCGCGCCCGCCGCGCGTAAAGTCCCGGAAAAACAGCGGGACTCAAAATCCCAGGCGACGGCATTCCTGTCTTTGTCCAAACCGCCGCGCATACGAATGATCTGCGCCGGGCCTTTGGGGTCCCAGCCGGTGCCTTCGGCGCGCATCCATTGCACGCGCACCGGTTTGCCGATCGCGTGCGAAAGCAGCGCGGCATCGGCGGCGGCATCATCGGCATCGTTGGTGCCATACGAGCCCGGCCCCGGATACCAGAGCACGCGCACATTTTTCGCTGGTATTGCCAGTAACTCGGCGATCGCCTTACGCACGCGGTAGGGTTTCTGCCCGCCGAACCAAACCGTGGCTTTGCCATTGCGCACATCGGCAATCGCACAGGCGGGCCCCATGGAGGCATGCGACTGGAACGGATATTCGTAGACCGCTTCAAAGGTCTGCGCCGCAGCGGCAAGCGCAGCATCCACATCGCCGGTGTTGGCGGCGTCTTTTTTACTGCTTTCGATAGGCATCTTGGCCATCGCCGGGTATAGCTCTTCATAGGAATTGGGGAAGCGTGCGGCCGGCTGCGACCAATTCACCTTGAGTTCACGTGCGGCGCGCACGGCTTGCCATTCCTGTTCCGTCACGACCGCGAGAAAATCCTTGTTCGCCACGATTTTTACCAGCCCCGGAATTTTCTGGCTGCGGTCGACGCCGATGGGGTTCGCACCCGCCTGCGGCGGTCGGATAATGCGGCCATGCAACATCCCGGGCACACGCACGTCAACAATATAGGTGCGCCGCGCGGTTACGATAGGCGGTATGTCTATCCGCTTTATGGGTTTGCCGACGACGGTGTATTGCGCCGGGTCTTTGGTTTTAACCTTCTCCGGCACGGTGAGATTAAAGCGCTTTCCGCCGATAAGCTCGCCATAGGACACGCGCTTCGTTGGCGCCGCTTGTACGCTCACCACACCGTCCTTCACGCTCAGTTGATCCACTGGGGCGTTGAGGCGGGTAGCCGCCAACTCAAGCAAGGCATGATGCGCGTGTGCCGCTGCCTTACGCAGCGCTTCACCGCCGGTCATGATGCCGTTGCTGGCACCGGTGCCGCCTTGGTCGGGAGTGGTCTCAGTATCACCCATTAGAATCGTGACTCGCTCCAACGGGACATCCAGTTCCTCCGCGACGATTTGCATAAATGCGGTGCTGATGCCCATGCCCACTTCCACTTTGCCGACGGCGGCGGTGATGCTGCCGTCTTGGCCGATGGCAAGCCAGGAATCGACTTGATCAAGCGGGATCTTTTCCTTGGCGGCCTTGTCCTCGGCGGCATCAGCGAGTTTGGGATTGAGCGTTACCGGCAGGCCGAATGTGACCACTAAGGCGCCTGCGCCTTTAAGAAATTGGCGGCGCGATAATGTTACTGTTTCGAGTAGCCTGGTCATAAGCGCCTCCTTAAGCCGTCATGGTTTTCGCCGCGCTTTTAACCGCGCGCAAAATTCGCATATGCGCGCCGCAGCGGCATTTAAGGCCGGAAAGACCTTGCCGGATTTCGGCATCCGTGAGATTCGGGTTTTTCGCCAGCAAGGCGGCGGAAGTCATGATCCAGCCGTTGAGGCAATAGCCACATTGGCTTGCCTGTTCATCGATGAATGCTTGCTGCACCGGATGCAAGTTTTTACCCGCGTTCCCGTTGGCTGCGCCGGGTTTATAGGCTGCGGCCAGGCCTTCAAGCGTCGTGACCGGCTTTTCCGTGGCGGCGGCAACCGGGGTGATACAAGAGCGAATCGCTTGTCCATCGAGATGGACGGTACAGGCGCCACATTGTGCCAGCCCGCAGCCGAAGCGCGGTCCCTGGAGTTTAAGCTCGTTGCGTAGAACATAGAGCAGCGGGGTATCTGCTGTCGCTTGAACACGATGTGGCTTGCCGTTGACGGTGATCTGAAGACGTGTGGCCATATCTTCCCCTTTGGGTGGCTCCCAGCGAAGATAAAAATGCAATATATCCCCGACAATTAAGCGTGTAAATGGCCGGCCGGGCGGTAGCGCCAGTAGTTGTAGCCTGGATGAAGGCGCGAAGCGCCGAAATCCGGGGATCTTCGCCGTGACCTGGATTTCGCTACGGAGATTGTGAAAGTATTATCAATATCGGCCAAAATCGAATCGCAACTGATTAATTTCTCGTTGTTGGGGGTGCGAAAAACCAAATATGTTCACAGTCTCTGCGCTCCATCCAGACTACAAACGCTGCGCGCCATGGAGAGCGAAGCGAAGGCGCGTAGTACGAGGTAGGCGCGTGGCGACGGGCGAAGCAGGAGCCACATCGCGCCGTAGAGCCATTGTGGGCGAGCCGGTGTATGGCTCGACCGCAGGGCGGCCGAGGG
>WNFH01000066.1_pt1 | contig 49889 bp, 39 predicted proteins | sample 5400411 | NCBI WGS metagenome assembly WNFH01 (sample SAMN13153347, study PRJNA577476) | soil metagenome | isolation source: 200 cm saprolite under Douglas fir tree site 2 hole 3 | place: USA:California | collected 2015-04-18 | reverse complement strand
GAATCGGTTGATAGTTGTTCAATGAATTCGCGCACGCGGCCATGGATCTGGTCTCGAACACGACGATAGACAGCCAGTTGTTCAGCTGGCGAGCCCTGGGCTTCGGCCGGGTCTTCGAGACTCCAGCGAAACAGCCGGAAAGCAAACGGAAAGACAGGACACCGCTCTTTCGCCTGATCACCCACGCCAACGGCAAACGCGAACCGTTCCTTAAATGCGGTGGGGACGTCCGCAACCTGCTGCTGTGAAATGTCTATGCCAACTTCTTTCATGGCATCGACCGCGAGCGGACTTACCGGTGCAGGCTCGATGGCTGCGCTAACCGGAGTTAACTTATCACCGGCAAGTTGGCGCAAGAACCCTTCTGCCATTTCACTTCGCTCCGGGCGACCGGTGCAGAGAAACAGAACTTTGGGCTTCTCCTTCATATAATGCCTCCTGGGGCTGCAGAGGCTGGGCGTCTTCGATGAGGCCGGGTGGGAAGGCAAAATACTAGCGCCGTGTTGCGAGTGACTCAAGCGCGAATCCAGCGCAAAACGGATAAAAACTCGGTTTAGTGAATATGGGGGTTTTGCTGTATTGCGATCTTTTTATCGGCGCGTTCCAGTAAGCCCCTTTCGATGGCTGGCCATTGGCCGAATGCCTTGCCGCCCTTGCTTAAATCGGCGGCGCTGAAAGCCGTGGGCCTCAAGTCTTCTCCATAAATGATCATGAGCTCTTTGCGTTTTCGCTCATCAAGCAAATGAACCAGGCGAACGTACATCATCGCGGCTGGCATGTTCAATCCTTTGGAGCGGATCAGCTCTTCAATGTGCTGGCGGTCGGAGCCTTGTTGTGTGTGCGCGTCTTTCGAACGAACCCAGGTATCAACATAGAAGTCGAGGCCGCCGATAGAGGTGTGCCGAGGGGAGTCGTATTGGTGCGCGAGGTCGGGCTTGCTCGGGAGATAGCCTTCGAATTGCACCCAGTAGAGACGTTGGACATTTTTTTGCGCATCGGAATCGACGAACGCGTGCAATTCGCAATCGGCGATGTCGTAGAGATTCCAGCGATCCGCGCCCACATACTGCGCTGACTGCGGAAATTGAACGCGGACGTTTGGATCATGTGCAGAAATGACCGCACTCCGTTCGACCTTGCGTTCAGGAGCGATCGTCTGCTGTGCCAGGAAAATTGTTACGCAAACGAAGTATGCGAACAGTCTGACCAAGAGGATCCCCTCCTAGAAGACTACCTACGTGGAATGCGGCCCAAAGACAAATGATGCCAGAGTTTCTGCGAAGTGTCCGCTAGGCGGGAAAGCGAAGTTAATTCCACCGACGTGACCGTGGTGGTGGTGGAGGGCTCCGGTCAGTGGATTATGGAAGAGTGAAGTTTTTGTAGGTGAAGGGACAGGACCGGAAAAAATCCCCACACGTAACACCGACGTGTGGCACCCACGATCAAGCGCAACAGTTGCGAGTGGTCACGCGCGTTTGTGGGCGCCGGTGCGGAAATTTTCGAGGAGGTGGTCGCAGTTGCGCATGGTGAAGGCGACCAGCGGCATGGTGGTGGTTTTGTCGGTTTGGGTGGGGAAGATGCTCGCGTCGCATATATAAAGGTTCGGGACGTCGTGAGTCTGGCCCCACTTGTTGGTGACGGAAGTTTTCGGATTATTGCCCATGCGGCAGACGCCGACTTCATGCAGGCTGGTGCCCGGGCGATTGGGCTCGGCATCGGCGCCCCACATTTCGCCGCCAGCCGCTCGGAAAAAATCGATTGTCATCTTTTTGGAGTGTTCCCACATCAGAAGTTCGTTTTCGCCCCACTCGTAGTGGAAACGGAGCCGGGGAATACCGAAGATGTCTTTTTTGTCAGGATCGATATCGACGTAGTTTTTTGGACTGGCGAGCGCCGGGGCCTGGATGTAAGAACCGATGGTAGCGGGATAGTAACGCTTGATGTTGCGTTTGAATTCCGATCCGAAACCTTCGAGCTGCGAGTAATGCCCAGGAAATTCACCGCAACCTCCGCCAACGTAAACCGAATAGCCGCGGATAAATTTCTCTTCGCGGGGATTTTCAAGATTCTGCCATCGCGGCATCCAGCCGATCGTGGAGTCGGCTATGTTGTCCGGAGTAGGCGGCTGGCCAACCAGGCGCGGGATGAAGCCATAGCCGGGGTTACCGTAGAGGTGATCGCAAAGATTCTTTCCGAGCGCGCCGCTGGAATTGGCGATGCCGGTGGGCCAGTGACGGGACTTGGAATTGAGCATGATGTGCGCGGTTTCGACGCAGGACGCGGCGAGCACGACAACTTTAGCGAATACTTCGACTTCACGCTTGGTATGGCGATCGACATAAGCGACTCCCGTGGCCTGGCCGCGCTCGTCGACCAGAACCGCGCGGACCAGGGCGTCGGTCAGCAATGTGAGGTTTCTGGTGTGCTCCGCTTCCGGAATGGTGAACCAGGTAGGAGAGAAGAACGATCCGGCATCGCAGCCGCGGCTGCAGTTGCCACAATAGTGGCACGCGGGATGACCGTTGTGAGCGACAGTGAGTTGCGCGCAGCGATCGGGCAGATAGGGCACGCCAATTTTTTTGCCGGCTTCCTGAATGATGTAGTCAAGGCAGCGCCAGGGGATTTGTGGGAGGTAATCGCCGTCGGGATTGCTAGGACGATTCTGAACAGTGCTGGCCACGCCCATGTAGCGTTCGGCTCTCGAAAACCACGGAGCGATTTCCGCGTAATCGACCGGCCAATCTTCGCCGAAGCCATCGAGGCTGGCGGCTTTGAAGTCAATATCACCGTAGCGCGCGGAAGAACGGCCCCAAAAGTTGGCTTTGCCGCCGGTGCCTTTGCAGCGCTTCCAATACCAGTCGGTGCCGGGAGCGTTGGAGTAGGCGACGTCGTGCTCGAAAAGCTCGGGCCCTTCGGTGTACTCGCCTTCTTCGACGGAGTAGTGTTCCTGATGCGCGCGGCCGGCCAGACTCAGCGGATTGCCCAGGCCGCGGTATTTCAAATCGTAAGGCTGGCGATGCATGCGGTAGTGCTTGGCGGGATCGGTGCGTGGGCCGGAATTGAGCGCCAGGACACTAAGGCCGGCTTCGCAGAGAAGTTTCATGGCCATGCCGCCGCCAGCACCGGTGCCAACCACGATCGCGTCGAAAAGTCTTATGGGCATGTGCCGGTCTCCTCTATCCCGCGATTCTCAATGTTGCAGCGGAGTGATCGGCGGATTGCGGGAGATGCGCATGTTCGGGATCGTCGGGATGCGTGCAGCCTGGCATTCTGGGCCAGGCGGTGCGCAGGCCGGGATAGCCGAGCGCTTCCAGCCCGATCTTGGAGGTGTAGTAGCCGATGACGGTGTAATCGCGCATCATCTGAAAGAATTCGCGGCCGGATTCGGTGGCGGGTTTGAGTTTCGTCTTGTACGCGAGCATTTCGAGGAAACTCTTTTGCTGGTCCGCGCTGCAGTCCAGAAATTGCTGGCCAAATTCCGAGGTGCTCTGCGCGTTGATCCAATTGAGCCCGGCTAGGAAACGAACTTGAGCGTCTTCACCGGCCCGGATGGCATCCTGCGTCGAACGAATTTCGTTGCGTGCGCTGACAGGAACGCGATTGGCGACCATGAAGTCGATGAATTCGGCGACACCCGCTTCTTTTGCGCCTGGCGTGTCGTCGGCAGGGATAATCATTTCGGCCAAACGCTCGACGAGGCGGAAATGGTCTGAAGAGAAGAACAGCGGCTTATAAGGTTGAACTGCCGCAGAGGTCAGCGTAGTGCCGTGGAGGTGATCGGAACAGGCGAATGTCCACTGGCTGAAGCCAGGGAACGTTGCAGCAACCGATGCGATACCAATGTAGCGAAGCGCCTCGCGGCGTTCGATGCCTTGTCCAGCCATGTTTCCCTCCGCAAAGAAAACCATGCGCATCGGTTCGCTTGATGCGCACACGATACGCTACCTGCGCGTTTGGCGATTCACAACCACTTGTCACGGCAACGAAGTTACTTCGGTAAAAACTCAGCAGGCAGCGGATGCTTGGTTGTGTTGAGGTCCCAGAGATTGGCGCCGGTGATCCACCAGCGTTTGCCATCCCAGAAAAGTTCGATGCTATCGATGCCGCGGCCTTCTACTTTGCCATCCGGTGACGAACTGCGTTCGGCGGTGCTGAACACGTGTACGATGTTACCTGCGCGTTGCGTGATGCGATGAATCTCGTGTTCGTAAAAGGCTTTGCCGCCCATGGACGCCTCACTCATATCCACAAATTCCTGGTGGCTCATGGATACGGCGGTGGTTTTGCCGGTGCCGTCTTCGCTGACGATAACGAAGCGGACGTTGGGAATGTATAGAGTGGCATCGCGATCCCACTGACGGGGCTGACCCGCGGGCCCGGAAACGACTTCGTAATAGGCTTTGATCATGCCATCGATGGTGGAAACATCTTCGGGACGCGGCGCAGCTTTGCCGATGGTGACATGCGGAACGGATTTTTTTGGCCCGGCCGGATTTCCGGCGTCCTGCGGAAAAAGCAAAACGCCGGTGAGCATCAACGCGCCGAGCAGAGTTGTTGTCCGAAACATCGAAGAATTCACGACTTGATGGTACCGGACGCGGCGTCCCATGTAACGGCGGCGTGCCGGAAATAGGACTCGTTGGCCATGTGGCAAGCGAGCGCGGCGTTGTGGCCGAAGACGGCGTCTTCTACAACCGGCTTGCGTGAGCGGACGCCCTGGAAAAACGCCCAGAGATGCGGCTTCACGTCGTCCCAATCGTTGCCTTTATACGTGTAGGATTCGACCAGCGGCTCCTTGCCAACTTTTGGGTCGTGCTCAGCGTGCCACTGCTTTATGTAAGCTTCACGCATCGCGCCCGGGTAGCCGTACATGTAGTAGCAGGGCGATTCGTCTTTTCCAGACTGCGGAGTGAAGGTCATGCCGAATTCGGTGACTTCGAGAGCGCCTTTCGAACCCTGGAAGCGGTAGGTTTCCGGGGATTCGCACCCGCCGTTCAGCCGCAAGTAGACCGGATATTTCCCGTATTCAAAAAGAGCGGCATGGACGTCCGGCATATTGCGGCCATCGGGCCAGCGCAGAATGCCGCCGACGGACATGACGCGTGTCGGCGGTTCGTTCCAGCCCAGCATGAAGTTCATGCCGCTAACCAGATGGACGAGAAGGTCCCCCGCGAGACCGGTGCCGTATTCCTTCCAGCAGCGCCAACGGGCGAAAATTTTTGCATCGAACGGACGTTTGGGCACAGTGCCCTGCCAGGTATCCCAGTCGATGGTCTGCGGGCTGGCGTCGGTTGGCGGAGGATATTCCCATGCGCCGCAAGGATCATTGCGGCCGTAAGTTCCTTCAACCAGGTTCAAGTCGCCAATAATTCCTTGCGCAAGCAGTTCTTTTGCTTTGGCGCAGAGGACGGAGCTGACGCGTTGCGAGCCGATCTGCACGATGCGCCCAGTCTTTTTGTAAGCTTCGACCATGGCGATACCGTCGGCGGCAGAGTGCGACATCGGTTTTTCGCAGTAGATGTCCTTGCCGGCATTGACCGCGTCGACGACCACCTGCTTGTGCCAATGATCGGGTACGGCGGCGATGATGCAATCGATTTCTTTGTCGTCGAGAAGCTCCTGATACTTGCGAGTCGTTTTTACTTTTGCGCCGGCAATTTCCTTGGCGAGGGAGTGGCGGCCGTCGTAGAGATCAGCGGCGGCGACGCATTCAACACCGGCAAGAGTGACGGCATTGGTGAGCAGGGCGGAGCCCTGCATGCCAATGCCGATCATGCCGAAGCGCAGGCGGTCGCTCGCGGGGACCGCGGATTCCAATGCGGTGGGAATGTGATCCGGCTCGATCAGGATATTGCGAGAGACAGCCAGAGCTCCGGCAGTGCCAGCGGATTTTTGCAGGAATTGTCGACGAGTGGTTTTCATAACGGCCTCCGGATGGGTGATCAGTATTCAGTACACAGTAGAGTCGGACTCGTTGGCACTGATTAGAACGTAAGCGTGCTCAGGTACGCGTAACTTTTTGTAATGCTGGCAAAAGCATCGGCCGGGAAATCGTGTTCGACGAAATAATGCTGGATGCCGGCTTTTTGGTCATGCGAGAAAATATGTTTCCAGTCGATGACGCCGCTGCCGACATCGGTCATGTTGGGCATTTCCTTGTCGGGACTGGCGGTGGGGCCTTCAGCGCCCTTGGGAAGCACCTTCATGTCCTTAACGTGAACCAGCGGAAAGCGCCCGGGGTATTTATTGAAATATTCGATAGGATCCTTGCCGGCTACGGAAATCCAGCAGAGGTCGAGTTCCATCTTGACGTAATTGGGATCGGTGGCCAGGAGAATATCGTAGGGAAGTTTGCCGCCAAGCGCTTCGGAAGGCTGAAATTCAAAAGTGTGGTTGTGATAGGCAAACTGAATGCCGGCTTTTTTGCTGGCCTCGCCGGCCTTCTGGAAGAGATCAGCGGCGCGTTTGTAGCCGTCGGGTTCCTGGCGTTGTTTGGGTTCAATCCACGGGCAAACGATAAACTTGTGCCCGATGATGTGCGAGGCTTCGATCTGCTCGGACCACTTTTTTTCAACGGTGTCGTAAGGGACGTGGCAGGAAGGCGCGGTCAGACCGTTCTTCTTGAGGATATCACTGATGTTTTTGGGCGAATGGTCGAGATAGCCGGCGAATTCGACTTCCTTATAGCCAATTTGGGCAACCCTGGCGATGGTGCCCTCGAAACCGGACTTCATGGCATCGCGAACGGTGTAGAGCTGCACGCCGACTGCCTTGATTTTGTGTTCCACAGGAACCGCCGAAGTCAGGATCGATGCGAGACCGGGTTTCAGGGTTTGTACTTGCAAACCCTGAGCTAAAAAGGTAGCGGCGGACGTTCCCAGAAATGCGCGGCGGTTCATGAGCGAATGTCTCCTTTGTAACTCGGGGTTTGTAAGTACAAACCCCACCCCGTTTCAATTCAGGGCGTTGGTGCAACCCTGAGGACTCGGTGCAAGGGCGGGCGCACATCTAACAGAAAAGTGCCGCAGGGAGTATACAACGGGTTTCAGGATTTAAGCGTTTGTCTTACAACCCTGAGCTAAAAAAACGAGGGCGGCGCATGAAAAAAATTGCGCCGCCCCCTGGGGTGGAGAAACTTAGAAGTAGAAACGCAAGCCGAATTGCATCCGGCGCGGATCGTGCGTTCCGGTCAGGTGCATGAAGCTTGTGCCAGCGAAAGTCCCTGACGTAAGCGGCGTAGGCATAGTTGAGTCGATGCTGTTGAACTGCGTATGATTGAAAATGTTGAATGTTTCCCAGCGGAATTCGAAACCGGTCTTTTCGTTAATTGCGAAGCGCTTGAATGTGCTGAAGTTGAAGTTGATGCGCCCGGGCAAGTAGAGGGTGTTCCGTCCGACGTTGCCGAAGGTGAGCCCAGTCGGAGCGGCAAAGGCATCCGGGTTATAGAGCAGCGGTCCGGATTGCGTATTGTCTTGGTTCGCTGTAAAGCCAGAACGGGGATTGCCCACCAAATCCGGCCGAGAGCCAGTTCCGGTCCCGTTGCCCACGCCGGCATTATCACCAAAGTTGGCACCGTTGGTCACGCTGAACGGCTTTCCCGTTTGGGCCACGGTGATTCCCGAGACTTGCCATCCCCCAAGCAGCGTATGTGACAAACCCGACGCCTTGAAAAAGGGCAGAGCATAGACATAGCTGATGGAGAGCGAGTGGCGTTGATCGAAATTCGAGCTGGCCCGGTTGTTGGAAATATTGTAGGCATCCACAAACGCTGTATCGCCACGATCCGACGAGTTGTCGATGGAGTGGCTGTAAGCATAAGCCAGGCTCAAGGTTAAGTCGCCGACAGTGCGGTTTGCGGAAACTTGCAGCGCATGGTATTGCGAATTGGCGACGTCCCGGAGCGCGTTGAGATTGCCGTAGCCGGGGAATGCCGTTCGGAAATTATTGGTAATGACGCTGCCGCATGTGACGGCAAGATTCAGAGCGACTTGTCCGGACACCGGGGTACCGTTCACCGAACCGTTAGCAAGATTAGCATCGGGACACACTGTGTTGACCGGCAAGCCTGTCAGGTTCGGGTCACCGGCAGTAACGATGGGTTCGCCCGCAGTGTAGGGATTCGCCGAAGCGGGCGTGGAATGGAGCTGGTTCAAGTTGTTGATAAGGGTCAGGTGCGTGCCCTTGCTGCCTACATAGGCCACCGAGAGTAGGACGTGCGACGGCAGCTCTTTCTGGATGTTCAAGTTCCATTGCTGCATGTAAGGCCAAACAGCTTTGTTGGGAATGGAGAATGGAGAGAGCGGAAAGATGGGCACTTGACCCGCACCACCGCCGATGCAGGCATAGCCACCGTCTGCGCTAGCGCTGCAAGCGCCCACGCCTGGGGCAATGTTTGACTGTGTGGCCACCAGCACCAGGGGCGCCGAGCTTTCCAAAGATTCGGTGTTGCCTTCGTTGCCGTTGGTATGCTCGAAGAAGATTCCGTAGCCGCCGCGAATGGCCAGCTTGCCGTTGCCCTTGGGATCCCACGCGAAGCCAATGCGCGGGGCGGGGTTGAAGAGATGTCCTTTTAAGCAGCCAGCATTGGAGGAAGCTCCAATGTCGACGGTTGGAAATCCTGATGTGGGCGCCAGAGGCAAATTCCCTCCCTTTCCCCCACACTGGACGACCCCGTTCAGCGGATTACCGGTGGGGTTGCCAAATCCGGACGGATCGTTGTTTGGGATCAGCGCGCCGGCACTTTGTGTGACGGAGCCATCTTTATCAATTGCGGGAGCGTCCGCAGCCACCCACTGCGTTGGATCAAAGTTAAATGCCTGCCTGTAGCGCTCACGGTAAGTCCCGTACAGGCTAACCCGCAGACCAAGGTTCAGTGTGAGCTTGCTGGTGATCCGCCAGTCGTCCTGGAAGTAGGGTTCGACGATCCGGTAGCGATTGTAGTACTTATTCTTTGCGCTCCACTGCTGGTAACTCGCGACCCTCCCCAAGAGCAGATCGGCGAAGGCATTGCCCGTCGAAACTGCGGAGTTGCTAGAGTCGAATGTCAGGATGCCCTGAAGATTTGGCGAGTTTTGTTCGTTCTTCTGCGCGAAAACGACATAGACGCCAAACTGGAGAGTATGGTTCGCAACGACCTTAGTAACGTTGTCCCGATACGTGTAGGTGGGGTTAGCGTTGTTCCACGGGAAGTAACCGGTGTCCGTATTAAAACCGCTGCCGTACGCTGGGTTCGAACCTATCGTGAACGACGGAATTAATCCTCCAAACGGCGTCGCCTGCGAGAACAGGGAACCCATGGAGAAGCCGGAAGGCAGACCTGCTGGCCCCCCCGGTGTCAGAAAAATATGATCACCTGTATAGCTGGCTACGAATTCGTTAAGGAGAGTCGGAGAAATGTTGGCGTTTAGTTTGGCCACAAAGCTCGTACCCGGCCCGACGAAGCCAGTGGTGATGTTTTGGAAGCCCGGTGCACCACCGTAACTCAGATTGTTGCCCCATAGAGCCTCTGGCACAACGGTTTGCCATGAATCGTGAATGTAGCGAAAGGTCAGGCGATAGTTATTCGAGAGGTTGTGGTCAATGCGGACAAGCTCCTCGCGCCAAGTGGTCGGCTCCGATACCGTCTGACTAAATGCCGGGAATCCACCGAGAGTCAAGCCCGGAATGGCGTGAGGGATCAGGGTGATCAGAGCGGTGCCAGTTGCCGTCGGAGTGATGGTATTGCCCGGGAAAAAATTCCCGGTCGGATCTTTCGGGCAATCATTGAAACTGCCCGTGGGATCTGGACAAAGGTCACTGAAGTTACCCCCGCGCTCGGCATCCGACGGCACGTTCACAATGGAGGCGCCATTGCTGTCTGGAGGCGCCGAAGTTACGTTTTTCTCTCGGCGCCATTCCTCGGAAAAGAAAAAGAAGGTTTTTTTCTTATCGGAATTGTAGTGACCGGGGATAAACACGGGACCCCCGATGGTATAGCCGTAATCGTGTTTCCTGTACGGGGCTTTAATCGAGGGAGAGTTTTGTCCCTCGCCCCAGGATCTAGCATTAAAAAATTCATTGCGCCCGTAATAGAAAGCGCTGCCGTGGAAGGAGCTCCCGCCAGACTTGGTTTCGACTTCGATCGTGCCGGAACCGTTGCGGCCGTACTGCGCACCGTAATTGGAGGTGAGAACCTTAAACTCGGCAATGGCCTCGGGATTGGGGTAGACGTTCAACGTGCCATTGGAGCCGTTGTCCATGTTGTCGCCGCCGTCCAATTCCCAGTTGTTATATTCGGTCCGGCCACCGTTCATGCTGTAGGCAACGTTGCCGTACACACCGACCTTGCCTTCATCCGAACCGGTCTGATCCACGACACCCGGACTTAGCGTGACTAATTGCGTGAAGTTGCGCCCGTTCAGACTAAGCTGATCGATCTGCTTGCCGGTAATGGTCGAACTGAGCGCGGAAGATTGTGTTTCAACCTGGGCTACGCTCTCGCCTGTGACAACGACTTCTTCGCTGATCGCCCCGACAGTCAGTTGAATATCGATCCGAGCCTTTTCGGCGACTGCAAGTACTACACTTTTAGCGATGAATTTCTGAAAGCCCTTTGCGGAAACGACGACGTTGTACGTATCGCCGGCCAGACCAGGAACGGTGTAGGCGCCGTCAGAATTGGTAACGGTCGTGCGTGTTAGGCTGCCGGCAACATTCGTCACCGTGACATCGGCGCCGGCAATGGCCGCGCCGGTCTTATCGGTTACCGTGCCGCTGATGTATCCGGTATCTTGGGCTAGAGAAATCGGTGAGAATAAAAGGAGGGTGACCAGGAGGCTGCAAAAAACCAGTGAAGCTCCCCAGAAGCTTCGCGGCAGGACCGATGGAATGAGATGTGACTTCACGTTGCCCTCCATGAGAATGAATTCTTCAAAATGTGAAAGGAGGCAACGCATGGGATCCCAGCAAAACTCACCCCGGAGCAAGCCGGAAGGAAGCACCACCCCTTTTGAGCCACCCTCACCACTCGACCGAACTTGACGAAAGTGCCTTATTAAAACGAGTTAATACTGCAACAATTGGTTCGTGTCAAGCGTTAAAATCGCACGGAGAAAAGAAGAAACGGAAAGCGACGAGGCGCAAGCCGTGATGCAGTACAGTCTCGAAACTGGCGAGCGCTTGAATGTGACGAGTACGTGATGGAAACTTATCGGCGATGAAGCGGACAGCTATTCTCGTGTTTGCGATCTTTCTTGTGGTAGACGCCATGGAAGCGCGGGGTCTGGCGCGCATGTCGCAGCAGGCTGCCGAGGTCGATCGCTCCGATGTGGGGAAGATTTTCCAGCAAGGGCAGGTTGCGTTGCAGGCTGACGAATTAGATTCGGCGGAGGCGGACTTTCGAAAAGTGCTGCGAGCGGATCCGCAGGCAGCTGCGGCCTACGTAAATCTAGGCGTGATCGAGATGCGGCGCAAGAATTGGGACAAAGCTCTCGCAGAATTGCGGCACGCAGAGAAGCTTGCGCCGACGATGGCTGGCATCCGGCTGAATATCGGGTTGGCCGAATATAAGCGTGGAAATTATCCCGATGCGATTGGGCCGCTATCCGCCGCCATGCGGGACCAACCACATGCGGTCCAGCCGCGCTACCTGCTTGGTTTGTGCTATTCGTTTGTGGGAGAGCACGCGGATGCGGCGAAAACGTTGGAACCGCTATGGCCGCAGATGTCTGATCAATTTGTTTACCTGTATGTATTGGGAATTTCGGCGTTTTATTCCGGCGACAAAGAGTTGGACCAGAAGGCGTCGCAGCGGCTCGTGGAAGTCGGCGCCGACACGCCGCAGTTCCATTTGTTGATGGGAAAGGCCATGTTGAACCGCAGCGATGACCAAAAGGCCCTGGAAGAATTCAAAAAGGTGGAAGCAGCCGATCCGAACTTCTCATTTCTCCATTTCAATCTGGGGATGGCATACGAGCACTTGCAGGACCACGAGAAAGCAGAGGTGGAATTTCTCAAGGAGACTGCCGTCGATCCGGATATGCCCTACAGCTACGAACAGTTGGCCAGAATGATGCTGGAAGCCGGGAAAGAAGACGAGGCGCTTGCGGAGTACCGTGAAGCGTTGAAGCGCGACCCACGGCTGCCCTTGTCGCGCCTGGAAGTCGCGCGAATCATGCATCGACATAGAGAGGAGGCCAAAGCTCTGCAGGAATTGGACGTTGCAGTGAAATATGCGCCGAAGAATCGTAATGTCCACCTGCTCCGCGGGCAGGTGTTGCTGCGCCTGGGGCGCAAAGAGGAAGGGCAAGTCGAGCTGGCCAAGTCAAAAGAGTTGTTTGCGTCAGGATTAGTGGAGGAGCGCGCAAAAATGGATGAGCACCTGGTACCAAACCCAGAGTTAACTCGAGACAAGTGAGTACATGAGGGGAGATCTGTCAAAGCGGGGGCGGCTGCCAAGCGCCGCGTGCGGCTTCTAGTTGTTCTGCCACGGCGAGCAGCAGTTCGTCTTCGAAAGGGCGCCCTATTAGTTGAACGCCGATAGGCAAACCTTCGGGAGATTTGCCCATCGGTACGCTGACTGCCGGGAAGCCTGCTAAATTCAGCCACTGCGAGTGGCGCATCGTCGTTCGGTAGCCTTTATCGGGATTCCAATTGCCTTGGCCATGACGAAACGCAGGAGCGGTGCAGACCGGCGACAGGAGAATCGGCGTATCGTTCATCGCATCTAGAATGTCTGCGCGTTCGCGGTCCCGTTCGGTGCACATTGCTATAAAGTGAGCCATCGTCATTGGTGGCTCGGGTGAAGATGGTCGCGCGGCTTTTAGGTAGTCGCAGAACTGCGGACTGAGGCTCGCTTCGCGGCCGCGAATTTCATCCTGGAAAAGTTCGCTGATGACCGTGCCGAAGAAAAACCACCACAGCTCCAGCACGCGTTCCAGATTATTCAGGCGGAAGGGCTCCAGAGGAAATCCTTGATACGCCAGAAGCTGAGCGGATTGTCTGACGGCCAGTTGCGTTTCAGGTGTGACCGTACCGAGTCCAGCCCCTTCCAGGACTCCGATCCTTACATTATTAGAACTCAGCGATGTGTCATTGAAGGTTGGCACTGGAATTGTGAGCGCGTCGCCTGCGTCAGGCCCGCGCAAAACTTCGAATAAAACTTTTAGGTCGACAACGGTGCGAGCCATCGGGCCGACCACGCCCAACCATCCGAACGCGCTGTTGCCGGCCGGATAGTGTCCGTTCGAAGGAATTAGCCCCGGCGTCGGCTTCAGTCCGCAAATTCCGCAGAAGTGTGCCGGCACGCGAATCGAGCCGCCGCCATCGCTGCCAATTCCGCCAGCGGAACATCCAGCCGCGATCGCGGCTGCTTCGCCTCCGCTTGATCCGCCCGACGAATATTCGGCATTCCACGGATTGCTCGTTTTTCCAGCGAGCAAGTTGTCTGTTTCGTACGCCATGAGGACCTCCGGCGTATTCGTGTTGCCGAGCAAAATTGCTCCGGCGTTGCGGAGCCGCTGGACAAGCACCGCGTCACTGCTTGGAATATTTTCCTTTCGCAACAGTGAACCCGAAGCGCATGGCCAGCCCGCCACGTCGATGCAGCTCTTCACGGTTAGCGGTACGCCATGCAACACGCCTAGCGGTTTGCCCCGCATCACAGCGGTTTCCGCGGCTCGTGACTGCTCGCGACCGTTAGCCTCATCGATATGGACGAACGCGTTCAGTCGCGGTTGCAACTTTACGATACGTTGCAAATGTTGATCGACAACTTCGTGCGGAGAAATTGTGCGCGTCCTAATTTTTTCCGCGAGTTCGACGAGAGACAAATGATGGAGGGCGGTCATCTTTCCCATTCGAGACTAAGAGCGGAGAGCAGGAGCGTCAAGCGCTGCTCGGTGCGCCCGCGAAAGCCGTTGACGGCCATGCTGAAGGCCGCGAGAATTGGTGGGGCTCACGCTGCAGAGCAGCGCCACTTTCATCGCTGAGACTGGAATACTTATCACTATGCGAGAGCGCATTCGATCTGCATCTCTGTTTGCCGCCACCATTGCGGCGCTTCTTGGAATTGCGTTGCCCTTCAGTGGCGTGTTCGCTGCCAGAAAGTCGGCTGCGACCGCTCCGATCGTGGCGGATGCGGTTGCTCCCGACGCTGACAACTCCGAGGCTGCGCGGCTGAACAGCATCGGCGTCGCGTACATGAATCAACAGAGGTTTGCCGACGCACAAAAGCAATTCGACGGTGCGCTGAAAGCACAGCCGGATTACGCGTTGGCGAAATTAAATCTCGGCATTGCACTTTTGAGCCAGCAAAAATCCGAGGACGCCAAAAAGGCTTTGTTGGAGGCCTCGGAAAAGCTGCCGCGCGACGCCTACGCCTGGTACAACCTGGGCTTGGTCTACAAAGATGTGGGCGAGCAGGAAAAAGCGATCGCCGCTTTTCAACGCGTGACCGAGATCGCTCCATCCGAGCCGGACGCGTTTTATTTTATCGGCTATCTCGATACGCAATTGCAAAAGTACGACGCCGCAATTGCTGCATTTCAGTCCGCGTTGGCAGTGTTCCCTTTTCACGCTTCCGCCGAATTTGGATTGGCGCGCGCTTATCAACGCAAAGGCGACACCGAGAACGCGCGCGTGCATCTGCAGAAATTCCAGAAAATCACGTCGCAGCATTTAGGCGCGCCATTCGGCGCCGGCTACGGCGATCAGGGAAAATTTTCGCTCGCGGAATATGCAAAGAATGGTTCACTGAAAGCGCCGGCAGCAATTCGGGTGTCTTACGTGGCGCAGGCCATTTCCGCTGGACCAAGTTCTGGCGCTTGTTTTTTTGACTACGATGGCGACGGCAAACCAGATCTGGTGCTTGTCAGCGCAAGTGAAAATGGTACGCTGCGACTCCTGCACAACATCGGCGATGGAAAATTTGAAGACAAAACCCGCGGCTCGGGTCTAACGCTTTCGGGCAGCGGGCTGGGCTGCGCTGCGGGCGATTTTGACAATGACGGCAAAACGGACCTGGCCGTCTGCATGAGCGATGGCGTGCATCTTTTTCACAACGATGGCGCAGGAAAATTTTCGGACCTAACCAAAGCGGTTAACATTCGCGGCGAAAAAGGCTGCGTTGGTGTGACCTTCGTTGACTACGATCACGACGGCGATCTCGATCTTTACATCACCAATAAGCCGGGAGACGCGGCGCATAACGTGATGTGGCGAAATAACGGCAATAGCACTTTCACGGATGTTTCCGCTGAAACCGCCCTCGGTACCGAAGCCACTGGCGCTGGCGTGGTCACTTCCGATTTCAACAACGATCGCGCCGTAGATTTTATTTTGGCGGGAGGCTCGAAAGGCGCATCCGTTTTGCTCAATCCCCGCGAAGGAGAATTCAAAGCGCTTGCCGGAATCGATTTTGCGAAGGAGGGTTTACCGCCGGCGGTGGGTGTCGTGTCGTTCGATTTCGACAAAGATGGCTGGATGGACCTGGCATTAACCCATTCTGGCCCACCTGGAATCAGTTTGTGGCGCAACAAAGATGGCAAAGGCCTTGAGCGCGTAGCCCTGCCTGATTTCAATTGGAAGTCAGGCGCGGGAATCGCGGCAGTGGATTACGACAACGATGGCTGGATTGATCTCGTCGCCGTAGGCGAAGGCGCGAGTGGCGGCGAAATTCGCTTGCTGCGGAATCTCGGTTCAGGAAACTGGACGGACGCGACGAATGACACCAAGCTCGACTCTGTGAAGCTGACCAGGCCACTTGCCATTGCGGCCGCCGATGTAAGTGGAACCGGCGGAGTCGATCTGATGGTCACACAGGCTGAGGGGCCGCTGCTGCTGCTGAAGAATCACGGCGCAGAAAAAAACGGCTGGATGCAAATTGATTTGAAAGCACTCAACGACAATAAAAGCGCGATCGGAACAAAGGTGGAAGTTTTTGCAGGCGCCCTTTACCAAAAGTGGGAAGTATTTGGCGCGTCCGGCTATCTGGGCCAAAGCGCCTTGCCCGTCCATGTTGGTTTAGGTAGCGAAAAAGGTTCTGATGTCGTTCGTCTGTTGTGGCCCACGGGCGTGCCGCAAGATGAGATTCGTCTCGATGGGCGCAAGACGCAAGTCGTTGCTGAGCTGGACCGCCGCGGTAGTTCCTGCCCCGTTCTCTTTTCCTGGAACGGCAACGAATACGAATTCATCGCCGACATGATCGGTCCCGGCGTCGTTGGCCACTGGGTCGCGCCCGGAGAACGAGACGTTCCCGATCCAACCGAATATCTGAAAGTCCCCGGGAAAAGTTTGCAGCTGCGCGATGGCAAGCTCAGTTTCCGTTTTCTCGAGCCCATGGAAGAAACCGTGTATCTCGATCAAGTGAAGCTGCTGGCAATCGATCATCCCGCGCGCTTCGACGTTTATCCCAACGAACGATTTGCCAGCAATCCGCCATTCCCAGAATTCGGCGTGGTGCCAACGAGCGACGCTCATCTGCCAGTCAGCGCGTGGGATGACCGCGGCAACGACGTGCTACCGTTTCTCGCCAAACGCGATCGCAAATATGTCACCAGCTTTGACGAGTTGCCGTTCGCAGGTTTTGCAAAATTACACTGGATTGAACTGGACCTCGGTGAATGGAATCCGCGCCTCCCACTTCGCCTTATCGCCGACGGCTACACCGATTATTTCACTGCGACTTCGATGTACGCCGCCGATCAGGCTGGAATCAAAGTAGTTGCGCCGTACGTCGAAGCGCAGAACGCGCAAGGCAAATGGGTTCGCGTTATTGACGACATGGGATTTCCTGCGGGCCTCGAACGCACTATGATTGCCGATCTCACTGGAAAGATTCCTGCAGGTACCCACCGCATTCGCATCGTCAACAATCTGAAAATTTATTGGGACGCAATTCGCATTGACCAGACGCCGCCGCAGCGCAGCGTGCGCGTAACGGAAGTTCCCTTGGCGAACGCTTCGCTCGACTTTCTCGGCTTCCCCAAGGAAATTCGCCTAACTCCCGCAAGCGACACAATGTATTCCTATTCGACGCGCAGCATGACTGGACCGTACGCGCGCGCGGCGGGGAATTACACGCGCTATGGCGATGTGAGATCGTTGCTTCGCGCCGCCGACGATCGCTTTGTCATTTTCAGTTCTGGAGAAGGTCTGAAGCTGGATTTCGACGCGAAGTCATTGCCCGCACTTCCCTCAGGCTGGGTGCGCGATTATTTCTTCTATGCCGATGGTTTCGAAAAAGATATGGACTTCTATGCAGCGCACGCATTCACCGTCGAACCTTTGCCCAAGCACGGACTGAAGGCTTATCCGTATGAGCCCGGCGCTGCTTATCCCGAAGACGCATCGCACACGCAATATGAATTGGAATACAACACGCGCCAACGCTCCGGAAAACTGCCGGCGGATTTGCAATATCACTACTCCGCTGCAAAGTAATCCGCTGTGGATCTTTTTGAGTAGGCACCGCGCGTGCCGGCTGCAAACCGCTCGGGGCCGTGCCCTTCTTTGTTTTATCTCAGTCCCAATGCAATTTGGTCCAAGCGCGATCCTGGGCACTTTTTTGAATCGCCTCGCACAAAATTAATTCCTCGTGGCCGGTTGCGAATGTTGGGAATTTCCGTGGCGCCTTAAAATCGCCGGCATCCAGATAGTTGTAGTAATCGTGAAATAGCTGCACAAACGTATCGGGATAGCCCTCGGCGTGTCCTCCGGGATATGCCGCATAACGCCGCGCGGCGGGAGCCAGCAGCGACGGATCTTTAATCAAGATTTCGTTGGCTTGATTTCGACGGCCGATCCACAGCGTATTCGGCTCCTCGGCATTCCATCCCAGCGAACCTTCCGTTCCATTGATTTCGAAATGAAGTTTGCACTTGCGGCCCGCACTGACCTGCGACACGGTGAAAACTCCTTTCGCGCCGTGATCCAGATGCACCAGCACTGACGCGTAGTCGTCAGTGTCAATCGGCATTTCATCTGTTGCGAAATCTTTGGCCGAAGAAAAAGACTCTACGTGGCCGCGCGGCTTGTGCCGCACCGGAACCACCGTTGCCAAATCCGCGCAAAGCTCCTCTACTTTCTCGCCGGTAATCCACTGAATCAGGTCTAGCCAATGCGTGCCGATGTCGGACACCGCGCGCAATTCGCCGCCAAGTTTCGATTCCAACCGCCAGTTCCAATCCGTCGGATACGTAAGCCAGTCCTGCAAAAATCCGCCGTGCACCAGTTTTACCTGTCCAATCGCGCCCGATTCGATCAGCGCCTTCGCCTGCACACATAGCGGGTAATATCGCAAATTGTGCGCGACTCCACCCACGCGATTGGTTTCATTGGCCAGAGCGACGAGAGTCGCCGACTCGCGCGAGTCCATCGCCAGCGGCTTCTCGCATAGAACGTGTTTCCCGGCGCGCAGCAATTTTGCAGCCTGTTCGAAATGTACGTAATTCGGCGTGCAAATATGCACGGCCGTCACCTCGGGATCGGACGCGATTTCGTCGACACTTCTGTAAGCGCGCTCTAGTCCCAGCGCCTTTGCCGCGGCGGCGCTGCGTTCGCCCGAACTCACCAACGTTCCGCGTACCGGAACCGGCAACCTTCGCAGTGCTTCGATGTGCGCCTTTCCGACAAATCCAGCCCCGATCACCGCCGCAACTTGTTTCATCGCCCAGTTTCTCCCCGTAACGCAAACGATTTTAAGGACCGCGACAGTTTACTTCAGGAGTGCCTTGCAATCGCTATTCTTCGCCGCGAATCAGAGCTTCGCGCACTTTGGCCAATTCTTTTCTCTTTTCCTTGTGGACTTCGGGGAATTGCAGGTCCAGCGAATCCAGAGCTTCAATCGTTGCCGCCGCTACCGCCAGCCGTGTGAACCATTTGTTGTCGGCGGGGATCACAAACCACGGCGCATGCTTGGTCGCCGTGTTCTGGATCATCTCTTCATAAGCCTGCTGGTAGTCCTTCCAGTAACCGCGCTCCTTCACATCGGCCATCGAAAACTTCCAATTTTTCTCCGGCATTTCCAGCCGTTCCAGGAAGCGTTTCTTTTGCTCTCCCTTCGAAAGGTGCAAAAAGAATTTCAGGATCACTACACCGTTACGCGCCAGATATTTTTCGAAGTTGTTGATGTCTTCGTATCGCTTCTCCCAAATGTCTTTTCCGATCAATTCCTTTGGCAACTGCTGTGCCTCGAGCAACTCCTTATGTACGCGCACCACTAATACTTCTTCGTAGTAGGACCGGTTGAAGATTTCGATTTTTCCGCGCTCTGGAGCCGCCTTATGAGCTCGCCACAGATAATCGTGGTCCAGCTCCAGGTGCGAAGGGGCCTTGAACGAAGTAACATCGCAGCCCTGTGGATTGATGCCTGACATTACATGCTTGATCGCGCCATCTTTTCCCGCGGCGTCCATGGCTTGAAATATCAGCAGTGCAGCCCATTGATCCTGCGCGTAGAGCTTTTCCTGCAAGTGCGAAAGAAGTTTTATGCCCTGCTGCAGCGTATTCAGCGCTTTATCCTTATCCTTCATTCCGCCGGTATCCGCCGGGTCGTAATCTTTCAGGCGAAATTTTTCGCCATTCGCAACGCGATACGGCCGGGAGATTTCGGCTGCTTCTTTGACCAGTTTTTTGAGCTTCATAAGGAATCGAGTGTAATACGATCCACACGCCATTCGAAACATTGGATTGCCGAACAGTAAAAAAGGCCCGCTCCGAGGAGGCCGGAGCGGGCCTTTCAATGAGCCTCCAACTGTTGGCCGCGCTTCGCTCGCTAGTCTTCGAGCGGCTGTCCCGTCGCCGGGTCCAGGATTAACCGGCCTGCTCTTGGTCCATGATTGAAGTCAAAGAGGTTATTTAAGGTTCCCGCGATGGCATCCGTGGAACCACCTCCGAGACGACCAAGCTCCCAGTTGTCCTCAATGAACCGCAGAATCGACGATTGATCTGTGATGGTGTCGTCGATGAAGTTCGGCTTTGCCCAGGGCGAAACCACGAGAAGCGGCAAGCGAGGACCGAAACCGCACCGGCCATTCTGCGTGCCGCCGCTGATGTCATTTGCCTTTGGCGAACCGCAGTTTCCCGGTCCCAGGAGTTGGTCGTCCAAAACATCGGACTGATTTACGATGGTTCCCATCTGGTGATCATACCAACCATCGGAATCGTCCCAAGCAATGATCACTGCGGTTTCGTTCCACACCGGGCTCTTCATCAGTGCGTTGATGGTATCGACGACAAAGATCTGCTCGTCGATCGGATCGGAATAGCCGGCATGTCCATCCTGGTATGCCCCCGCTTTCAAGTAGCTTACGGCCGGGAGACGCCCTTCGTTTACAGCTGTGAAGAAATCCTGCAAATCGTATTGATGGTTGGCTCGATCGGACTGGCCAATCATGGCCGGGCTGCTTGGGCGAAGATGATGGATGTTTGTTGTTTGCGGATAGTACATAAAAGGCTCGTGATGTGGGATATAGTCTCCCGCGTTGACGACTGCATCGTCGCCGGCGAGGCCGGTGTGATGCTGGCCGCATACGGCCCGCCCACTTGCGTCCACGCCGGTCGGCGCGAATCCGCCTTGGAACCAACCCCAGGTGATGCCTTTCGGGTTGAGCAGGTCGCCGACGTTTTTGCCGGAAACGGTAATCTGGTTCACGGTTTGAAACTTGGGATTCGAAGCGACGCAATCATCCAGCAGCGGCCGCGGATCGCCGATCACCGCGCCAGTGGTAGCGCCGTTCGCGATGTTGCCACTCGCGCTCGATGGCTTCCCATTGGGCCGTAGCGGCGCAAGCGTCCCAGCGAAAGTGTTCCCGGCGATCAGGTTTAGCGCGCCCGGCGTCGACGGCCCAAACGTCGTTCCCCAAGAGTTGTCACTCATCGAAAAGTTTTGCGCGTAGTTCCACATGGCCGTAACGGTGTTGCCGTCGTAGTAGCCCATAGTGCTCGCGGGTCCCAGGACCGCGTCATTGCAGCTTAGCTTTTCGACAAATTTGTCCATCAAGCCGCCATCTGCTGCTGCTTGTTCGTCGCCGTAGTTGTGGTCCTCGTCGCAAGTTACAGGCACGCTCGGTGGAATTCGAAAAGGATTGGCCTTGTTCGGATTGTTGGTGATAAGCCCGGAAGAAAGGAGCGTGTTGGATTCCGGGGTTCCTTCTTTTGCGTGGAAAGGAGTTTCCCCGGGCAGGTTGAAGGCATGAGGGTACGTCCCAAAGTAATGATCGAACGAGACATTCTCCTGAAATATCACCACAACATGCTTGATCGGAGTTTTCGTTGGGAAATCATGCGGGCCCGCATATGCGGGTGTCACAGGCAACAGAGCCGTGGCAAGTGCGACGAGCGCTGCCACCGGTTTGGCGAAGCAATGACGCATATCGTTTTATCTCCTTGGAGGACATCGTAAGTGGCGTGGGCGCACACCTCCCGAGCCGGGACATTTCTTGAAGGCACACTGGTCACACCCGCATAGTTTTCTAGGCCAGTTCTGTTAGCCGTAAATGAATGGAACGTCAAAAGGTAGTCGCAAATCGGCCCATGACGTATAGAATCGTCACCGCACACGACCTACCTAATGGCCATTCAACTCGCTCGCAAATTGGGGCTGCGCGATTACTTCTCGCTTGCCTTCGGCGCCATGATCGGCGTCGGCTGGCTGGTCCTGATGGACGATTGGCTCGGCCGCGGCGGTCCGTTCGGCGCGATGCTGGCGTTCGCAATCGGCGGCCTGCTGCTTCTTCCCGTAGGGTACGTTTACGGCGAATGGGTCAAGCGATTGCCCGACGCCGCCGGTGAAGCTGCTTACACCGCGCAAGTTTTTCCGCCGATCGTGAGCTACTTCACGGGCTGGATCATGCTTCTCGCCTATTTGATCGTGTGCCCGTGGGAAGCGGTGGCCGTGGGAAAACTAGCTGGCTATTTGATTCCGTCCCTGAATTCGTTCGAGATATATCGCATCGCGGACCAGCCGGTGTTTTTGCCGCGTCTCTTGCTCGGAATAATAATGACGCTGTTCCTGGCCGCGCTGAACTATCGCGGTATTCGAGCCAGCGCCACTTTCCAGGTTTTGGCAACGACTGCGGTGCTGGTTTTCTTCGCCATCGTCGCGATAGCAGGCGCCCTGCACGGCTCGGCCAGCAATTTTCATCCCGGCTTTTCCGCAGCACCGCTGGTTTCTATTTTGCTGGTGCTGCAGATCGTTCCGTACTTCATGACTGGGTTCGAATCCGTCCCCAAGGCCGCCGAGGAGGCCCACAAAGAATTCCGTTCGCGGGACTTTTTCCGAGCCATAGTGTTGGCGCTCTTTGTCGGCGCGGCGTTTTATGTGACTGTCATCGCGGCCGTTTCGTATGTGGCGCCATGGCAGACTCTGCTTGGCAAACGGTTCGCAACTGCCACCGCATTTGGGCAAGTGATGGGAGCGCAATGGCCGGTTCGTCTCATCCTCATTGCTGCGATGTTTGGCTTGTTTCAATGCTTCAATGGAAATTTCGTTGCAGCCAGCCGCCTTCTGTTTTCTTTCGGCAGGCGCGGGACGATTCCAGCGCGTTTTGCCGTCATCCATCCGTCATTTCAGACGCCATCAATCGCGATTGTCGGCGTAACGATTGCTACCCTCGCGGGCCTCGTTCTTGGCGACTCGCTGCTCGTTCCCGTGACCGAAGTCGGCTCGATGGCCTGCGCCACCGGCTGGTTTGCGGCAAGCATTTCGCTTTTCCTGGTTGAGACGCGTCTTGGAGTGCGACTCGTCGCGGCGATCGGAGCAATCGTGGCATTACTCCTCGTCGCTATGAAAGTCGTCCCGAAATTCCCCGGACACTTTTCCCAGGCAGAATGGATCGCTCTCACCATTTGGCTTCTGATCGGAATTGCAATGCATCTGAGCCGCCCAAGCCCTACAGCAAAGGTTCCCTGAACCGCTCATGTATACTTTTCAGGAACAAATTTCCAAATCCATATGATTCCTTACCTTCACCTCGGCCCGTTGAACCTGCCCACTTTTGGCTTGATGGTTGCCACCGGCTTGCTAGCCGCTTCCTACATTCTTCAAGCTGATTTTCGCCGCCGAGCAATTCACGCCGACGCGTTCCTTGTCATCGGCTTTGCGGGTCTGGCAGGAATCGTCGGTGCTCGGCTCTATCACGTCCTCGAATCGCCCTCCGAATTTTTCGCGAACCCGTGGCCGCTACTGATCAGCCGCTTCGGCTTTGCCTGGTTTGGCGGATTTCTTGGAGGCTTTGCGGCGCTTCTGCTCTTGGGTAGGCGCGAAAAAATTCCGACGCTTACTCTTCTTGATGCGTGCAGCCCAGCAGCCTGCGTGGGTTACGCCGTCGGCCGAATCGGTTGCCTGCTCAGCGGCGATGGCGACTATGGCGTCCCCACCAAGCTTCCCTGGGGCATGAGCTTTCCTGATGGTGTCGTTCCGACTACAGAAACATGTGCGCAGCAAGGTTGGCCCGCGGATTGTCGCGTTCATCCCACACCGCTTTACGAATTTTTTGTTTGGATGCTAATCGCTTACGTGTTGTGGCGAATCGGCGGGTATGTGCTGAAGCACAAAAAGCCCGCAGGCTTGGTCTTTTGTGGCTATCTCGGCCTTACAGGTATCGCGCGCTTTCTCGTCGAAATCATTCGCCTCAACCCGCGCTCGTTCTTCGGCATGTCCAACGCCCAGGCCGCTAGCGTAGCGTCCGTACTGCTCGGTGTTGTGCTGTTCTTTATTTTTGTCAGGAAACCTGCAGAAGCTTCGCCGCGGCCTGCTGCCAAATAACTGCAGCCGGATAAAATTGGCCCGTCATTGCGTTCGGGATGACGACATAGACCGAATCTGTCAAGGATCTGATCGTTGGACCAAATTCTATTGTTTATAAATCACGCCTTCCTTCATCACAAACGTCACATGCTCCAACTGGCGGATGTCCGCGATAGGGTCGCCGTCCACCGCAATTAAGTCCGCAAATTTTCCAGCGCGAATTGAGCCAAATTCTTCCGGCTTCCCGATCAACGTCGCCGCGCTTATTGTTGCCGACTGAATCGCCTGCATCGGCGTCATGCCGTACTTCACCATAAACGCGAACTGGTGCGCTGCGACGTCATACGGACAAACTCCCGCGTCTGTCCCGAAAGCCATCTTCGCGCCGGCTTTGACCGCCTTCGTGAAATTCCGTCGCTGAATCTCGCCCAGATCACGATCATGTTCCAAAAAATCCGCCGGAATGTTGCCTGTCTTCCCGGATGCCTGAATACATTCGTCGTCGTAAATATCCATGTCCAAATAGGTTCCGTGTTCTTTGGCAAGCGCGATGCCCTCATCGTCAATCAAAGTCACGTGCTCCACTGACGCCACTCCAGCGCGGATCGCATTCTTGATACCCTGTGGAGCATGCGCGTGCGCCGCGACTCGCAATCCAAAATTATTTGCTTCGCTAACCGCAGCTTGCAATTCTTCCAGCGTAAATTCCTGCGCGTTCGGATTGCTCCCATGCGTCAACACCGCGCCCGTCGAGAGAACCTTGATGTGATCCACTCCGTCATGCGCCAGCAGGCGAATTTTCTGCCGCACTTCCCACGGACTATTCGCCTCGCCATAATTAAAATCCCACGGAAGCTTGATGTCCGCAGCAAACCCGGTCATCGCGCCCGCTCCGCCAGTGATCGTGATATACGCTCCAGCCACAAACATGCGCGGGCCCACGATGTAACCGTTGTTGATTGCGTCGCGCAACGCAACATCGTTCAAAGCACGATACACGCCGACATCGCGTACCGTCGTAAATCCCGATTCCAGTGTCATCCGTGCGTTAGGAACCGATTCCAGCACAACTTCCGACGCCGTCCGCTTTAGTTGTGAAACAGGATCACCGTTACCGCCGTGCGCGCCATCCGCCAAATGTGTATGGCAGTCGATTAATCCCGGCAATACCGTCTTAGTCGAAAGATCCAGAATCCTCGCGCCCGCAGGAATCTGCAGGTCAGCGCCCACCGCTGCGATTTTCTTCCCGCGCAGCAAAATTATTTGCTTTGCCAGCACCCGTCCATTCTCCACATCAATCAAGCGCCCGACCTTAATCGCAGTAACAACCTCCGGAGCGGGAGTTTGTTGCGCTGACGCGATACTCGCAGACGCGAAAATAAGTCCCCAAAAAACAAAAAGTCGCATTTTCACACCAGCCTCTTTCGGCCGTTCAATCACGCAGCGTCATCGTGACCAACGAACTCCGCTCGCGCATGATAGTCGTCCGCTCGACTTTCTTCAATTCCGCAAAAAAAATGACTCCGAAAATCCGGAGTCATTTTCAATACTCAATCTTAGCATTCCGTCGTAGCGGCCACCTTCAGGTGGCCATCTTCATCATATGTCGCTAAATCATTTGCCTCAACACATACGTCAAGATCCCGCCATTCTGGTAATACGCCACCTCTTCCGGCGTATCCACACGCGCCACCACGGTGAATTGCTTCGCGGTTCCGTCGTCGTTCATCACCGCAACGTGAATATCAATCCGCGGCGCAAGAGCCGTAACTCCGGTAATCTCAAACGTTTCTTTGCCGGTCAATCCAAGCGTCGCTCGATTCGAACCCGCCTTAAACTCGAGCGGCAGAATTCCCATCCCCACCAGGTTGCTGCGATGAATCCGCTCGTAACTTTCCGCAATCACTGCGCGTACACCCAGCAACTTCGGTCCTTTGGCCGCCCAATCGCGCGAAGATCCCGACCCGTATTCTTTGCCTGCCAAAATAATCAGCGGCACCCCAGCTTCCCGATATTTCACCGAAGCATCATAAATACTCAGCTGCTCGCCGCCCGGCTGATACCCAGTCCAACCGCCTTCCGTCCCCGGTGCCAGTTGATTCTTCAACCGGATGTTCGCGAACGTGCCTCTTACCATCACTTCGTGATTTCCGCGCCGCGCGCCGTACGAATTGAATTCATGCGCCTTCACGCCGTTTGCGATCAAATATTTTCCCGCGGGAGAATCCGCGCCGATCGATCCTGCCGGCGAAATATGATCCGTCGTTATGCTGTCGCCCAGTATCGCCAGCACCCGCGCGGCGTGAATGTCCGCCAGCGGCGCAGCGGTCTTTGACATATTTTCAAAATATGGCGGTAACTTGATGTACGTGGACTTCGCATCCCACTGATACAAATCGCCCGCCGGCACCGCCATGCCCTTCCAATGTTCGTCGCCGTCATACACCGCCGCGTACTGCTTCTTATATTGTTCCTGCGTTACCGCTTGCCGCACCGTAGCTTCCACCTCCTGCGGCGTCGGCCAGATTTCGTGCAAATAAACCGGCTTTCCCTCCTGGTCATTTCCCAGCGGCTCCGTCGTCAGATCCACATCCATTCTTCCCGCAAGCGCGTACGCCACCACCAGCGGCGGCGAAGCCAGATAATTCGCGCGTACCAGTGGATGAATCCGTCCTTCAAAATTGCGATTGCCGCTCAACACCGCTACTGCGACCATATTATTTTCTTTAATCGCCGCGCCGATCGCTTCTGGCAGCGGACCGCTATTGCCAATACACGTCGTACAGCCGTAGCCCACCAAATTGAATTTCAATTTATCCAGATATTCTGTGAGTCCGGCCTTCAGCAAATAGTCCGTCACCACTTTCGAACCCGGCGCCAGGCTGGTTTTCACCCACGGCTTTACCTGCAACCCGCGTTGCACCGCTTTCTTGGCCAACAATCCCGCGCCCAGCATTAAGGATGGATTCGAAGTGTTAGTGCAGCTGGTAATCGCCGCAATCACTACTGCTCCGCTCGACAGGTCGAACGAATCGCCATTGTTTCGCACCTGCGCATGCTTTGCGGGCGAACCCTCCACAACTTTGGTGAACGAGTTCTTGGCCGCATGCAGCGAAACGCGATCCTGTGGACGCTTCGGTCCCGCAATCGTCGGCTCGATCGTTCCAAGATCAAGCGACAACATGTCGGAAAACGCCGGATCAGCCGTTTCGTCCGTGCGGAACAATCCTTGTTCCTTGCAGTACGCTTCCACCAGCGCAATCTGCTCTTGTGGCCGCGCGGTAAATTGCAGATATGCCAAGGTCTCTTTGTCGACCGGGAAAAATCCCATCGTCGCGCCGTACTCCGGTGCCATGTTGGCAATCGTTGCGCGATCCGGCACGCTCAACGTTGAAAGCCCAGTGCCGTAAAACTCCACGAACTTTCCGACTACACCTTTTTTCCGCAACATTTCCGTTACCGTCAACACCAGATCCGTCGCCGTTGCGCCTTCCGGCAATTTTCCGTGCAGCTTGAATCCCACCACCGCCGGAACCAGCATCGAACTCGGTTGTCCCAGCATCGCCGCTTCCGCTTCGATACCGCCCACTCCCCATCCAAATACGCCTAGCGCATTCACCATTGTCGTGTGCGAATCAGTTCCCACCAGCGAATCTGGATACGCTTCGAACCGGCTACCTGACGGCACCGCGCAAACCACCCGCGCCAGATATTCCAAATTGACTTGATGACAAATTCCCGTCTCCGGTGGCACCACTTTAAAATTCTGAAATGCAGTTTGTCCCCAACGCAAAAATGCGTAGCGTTCCACGTTGCGTTGAAATTCCATTTGCGCGTTCAGCCCAAACGCGTTCACCGTTCCGAATGCGTCCACCTGCACCGAATGATCGATCACCAATTCAGCAGGGAACAGCGGATTGATTCGCTTCGGATTGCCGCCCATTTTCTTGACGGCTTCGCGCATCGCCGCAAAATCGACGATCGCCGGCACTCCCGTAAAATCCTGCAGCAAAACTCGAGCCGGCATAAACGCGATTTCTTTTTCGGCGCAGCCGGGTTTCCAGGAAGCCAGCGCTTTGATGTCATCTGGACGCACGAACCGCCCATCTTCATTGCGCAGCAAATTTTCCAGCAAAATCCGCAGCGAAAACGGCAGTTTCGCCATGTTTTCCGAAGAAAGCTTCTTTTCCAGGTACTCCAGCCGATGAATGTCAAATGACTGCGCGCCCACATTCAATTTGTCGCGCGTTCCGAAAGAATTTGCAGCGGAGATGGCCATGTTGCGGTCCTTTCGTTGCTCCCAAACCCACTATGATAACCGACTTCGCAGTAGCGTGCCCCCCTCGCACCAGAAGAGATTGGAGGACATAAGAAGGACATCGTCATTCCGAGCCAGCCCGCCACAGGCAGGCGAAGCGACGAGAATCTCTCCTCGTTTTTTCCAACTTCAACACCGCGCTATACTGTCCCTGCTGTGAAAATTCTGCTCCTGGGAACCTACGAATTGGGCCGCCAGCCGTTTGGCCTTGCCTCCCCCACCGCATGGCTTCGAAAACGCGGGCATTCCGTCCGTGCACTGGACCTCTCGCGTCAATCGCTCGACGAATCCGCGTTAAGCGAAGCCGAAATGATCGTTTTCTACCTGCCAATGCACACCGCCACGCGCCTTGTGTTGCAATGGCTCCCCACAATCCGAAGACAAAATCCCGACGCGCACTTATGCGCGTGCGGCTTGTACGCGCCGCTCAACGATTCGCATCTACGAGCAGCCGGATTTTCCACCATTCTCGGCCCTGAGTTCGAAGCTGATCTCGCGCATCTGGCGTACGCATTATCTACAGGCCGTCCGCCGCAGCAGTCTGAATGCCTCGACATAAAACTTCCGCGCATCCTGTTCGAAGTTCCGGACCGTTCCGATCTACCCGCTCTCCACAAATATGCACACGTCGTTCTACCAGACGGCACACACAAAACATCGGGCTACACGGAATCCTCCCGCGGCTGCAAACACCTCTGCCGCCACTGTCCGGTGGTCCCAGTGTACGAAGGCCAATTTCGCATCGTCCCTCAAGAAGTCGTCCTTGCCGATATCCGCCAGCAAGTCGCAGCCGGCGCAGAACACATCACCTTCGGCGATCCCGATTTCTTCAACGGCATCACCCACGCCACGCGTATCGTTGAAGCGCTGCACGCCGAGCATCCACAACTCACCTATGACATAACAATAAAAGTCGAGCACTTGCTCCGCCACGCAGACGCCCTTCCGACACTCGCCCGCACGGGCTGCCTGTTTCTCACCAGCGCCGTAGAATCTCTCGATGATGACGTGCTGCTCAAACTCGCAAAGGGCCACACTCGCGCCGATGTTCTTCGCGCTCTTGCTCTCTGCAACGATGCGGGTCTTGCTCTGCAGCCGACTTTCGTTCCGTTCACTCCCTGGACCACTCGCGAAACTTATTGCGATCTTCTGGAAACCGTCGCAGACCTCAGTCTCATCGCTGCTGTACCGTCGATACAGCTAGCCATCCGCCTGCTGATTCCCTCGCGCTCGCGCCTGCTCGAACTTCGAGAAATCGCAACCCTGGTCGGCGATTTCGACTCCGAAAAACTGGTCTACCCGTGGCGCCACTCCGACCCCGCCATGGACGCCCTCGCGGAAAGCGTTTCTCGCATCGTGGCCGAGGCCGAGAAGAGAAGGGAGTCGCGCTCGGAAACGTTTGCACGCATCTGGGAAGCTGCGGCGCGATTGCGAGCAAGCCCGATCTCGGAGAAATTTCGCCACATCGCATTACCGCTGCGGCCTGCTCCCTACCTCAGCGAGCCCTGGTATTGTTGAGCAGAGCCGACCGAGGACCAGTTGGTCCCCATAACGAAATTCAGCGGCACGATAGAATCCAGCGAAGGCTTCGTGTAAAAAGTTTTCGCCGTCATTCCGAGCGGAGCGAGCCTGCCTGCCGCAAGCAGGGAATCTCTTCGTAGTATTAATCTAGGCGGATCTGGACCCGCTTGCAGTGCTGAACATAATGCCTATACCACAAACAAAAACCGTCGCGCTCTTCGCCGCCAAGCTCGGCTACCAAACCCGCAGTTTCGAATCCGCCGCGCGCAAACTAAACGTGCAACTCGCCTACGTCACCGACCGTTGCCACGAACTAGCCGACCCCTGGAACGACAACGCCATTGCCGCCCGCTTCGCAAATCCAGAAGAAGCTGCCGCCACAGCGATGCAATCTTTGCGCGGCAAACCGCTCCACGCAATTCTCGCGCTGGGCGACGCGCCTGCCGTAGCCGCCGCCTACGCTGCCCGCGGCTTGGGCCTGCGCGCCAATCATCCCGCCGCAGTCGAAGCCTGCCTCAACAAATTCCGCATGCGCGAAGTCCTTCGCGATGCCGGCAACTTCAATCCCCCCAGCAATTTTTGGTTTCGCCGCATTCCACTTTCGCCCGAATCAGAACCCGCTCTCCTCGGCATTCAATTCCCCTGCGTCATCAAACCTTTGTCGCTTTCGGCCAGCCAGGGCGTCATGCGCGCCAATAATCGCGAAGAATTTCGCCAAGCCGCCTGCCGCCTCGCACACCTGCTGGACCGCCCCGATCTGCGAATGAAAAACCCTTCTTCCCCTCGCGAAGCCCTGGTCGAAGAATATATTCCCGGCGTGGAAGTGGCAGTCGAGGGCATCCTCATCGATGGCGAACTGAAACTCCTCGCCATCTTCGATAAACCCGATCCTCTCGAAGGACCATTTTTCGAAGAATCCATTTATGTCACGCCATCGCGCCTGTCATCGCAACAACAATCCGCGATTCTCGACCGCGCCACCCAAGCAATGCGCGCCATCGGCCTGACGCACGGCCCGGTGCACGCCGAATTCCGCATCAACGAACGTGGCGTCTGGCCACTGGAAGTAGCTCCGCGTCCGATAGGCGGTATGTGCGCCGCATCGCTGGCATTCAGTTCCGCGCAATATTCCGAGCTCATCGTCCTAGAAGAATTAATTCTGCGCCACGCCATCGGAGAGGACATCTCAACCTGGCAACGCGAGCACTCAGCGTCCGGCGTGATGATGATTCCCGTTCCCGCGAGCGGAATTTTCGATCAAGTAGACGGCGTCGAGGAAGCAAGAGTCACGGCTGATGTAACAGATGTACAAATCACGGCCCGCGTCCACGACGAAATCCTCGCGTGGCCCGAAGGCTCGTCCTATCTAGGTTTTATTTTTGCAAAAGCAGAAAGCCCGGCAGCCGCCGAACGCGCCCTACGCGAAGCCCACTCCAAACTACACTTCCAGATCCACCAAACTCTCCCAGTAGAACATCCCGTCACCGGAAAAGTCCTGCGCTGATACGCGTTCTGTAGGGTCTCTCCCTCGTTCTTGCAGTTGTAGTGGCCGCCTGCCTGCCGCACGCAGGGTCTTTAATTCTTTGTTTGGAACTGAAAACTGACCACTGATTAACTGAAAACCTTCTTTAGCCCTTAGCCTTCGGCGCCACATAACCCTCCGGCAACTTCGCGCCCTCGCCAAAAAAGAACTGCTCCAATTGTTCTTCCATGATTTTCTGCGAATTTGGATCCAGAGGATTCAACCGGTACTCGTTCATGATCATCTTCGAATGTTCAATCCACAATTTCCACGCGTCCTTCGAAACATTTTCATATACGCGCTTTCCCAGGTCCCCGCGCCACGGCACACGGTCCAGCCCCGGCAAATCCTTGTCAAACTTCACGCAATGCACCATCCGCGTTCCGGGCGCAGCCGGTTGCGTCGAAGGTGTTTCAGGTCCGCACGAATCGTTCGCCACATCTTCCTCCTCGTGCTCTGCACGAATCTTTACCTTACTTCATCCCCGCCCAAATTCCCAGCCAGCTCGCAGCAAAGCAGTAAGTCAGTTTCCCGTTTTGCGCGCTGGTCAGGCGCTAGGCAAACCAGTATCGTAAATGCGAATGTATACTGGTGCTCTGAAATGTTCCGACTGTTGACTTTCGTCTTCTGCGGCTTGGCGATTCCGACGCTTCTTGTTTGGGGCTACTTCCTCTGGGCAAAGGACAACCGCCGGGAGCTTCCGCATTGGCGAATTGGAATAGGGTTAACAGCTATCACTTATTTTCACAGCCTGGTCGATTCAACTTTTTGTTTTGATTCTCTTCTTCGGTCACCTCGATTGGCCGGGTTTCCAGAGCTTCGGATGGTATTGGGGTCATGTTGAGATTTACCTCTTACCGCTCGCTCCGTTGCTAGCGCTTGCGTTGAGAGACCTTCCCAGGCTGCAAGTTTCACCGCTGGCATACTTCTGTACGTGCTCGCGGCCTCCTTCGTTTATGCGTGAGGTGCCGATTACCGGGTGGTTGGACATTCGGAAACTGACCCAGCGTCCCCAGCCCCGCGTGATTCGCCACCCGTTCCCGAACTGAAGTAGAATCCTCCGGCGCACATTCCGATCCCCCTGCGAAAGGACTTTTGCAATGCCTCGCATCACCACACTCTTCTGGGACATCGGTGGCGTCATCCTCACCAACGGCTGGGACCGCAACTCCCGCAAAGCAGCCTCCGACGCTTTTAATCTCGACTGGGAAGAATTTCAGGACCGCCACGACCTCAGCTTTCCCGCATTCGACGCCGGACAAATCACCATCAACGAATACCTCGACCGTACCCTCTTCTATCGCCCGCGCAAATTCACTCGCGAAGAGTTCACCGCTTTCATGTTCGCGCAGTCCAAGGAATATTCGGGCTCCCGCGCGGTTCTCGACGCCGTCGTGCAAACCAAAAAGTATTTCGTCGGCGCCATCAACAACGAGCCTCTCGAACTAAATCAATACCGCATTGAAGCTTTCAACTTACGCAAAAGTTTTCAGGTTTTCTTCAGCTCCTGCTACGTCCACTCCCGCAAACCAGAAGAAGGCATCTTCAAAATCGCTCTCGCCGTCACTCAGCGCCAGCCCGAAGAATGCGTCTTCGTCGACGACCGGCCCCTCAATCTCGAAAGTCCTCGCCGCCTCGGCTTCTCCGTTATTCACTATCAGTCTCCAGAGCAGTTGCGAACCGACCTGCGAATTCTCCAGGTTGAGGTATAGTTTTTGAGGCGTGTACCAGGCCTGTTTTGCCGGTCCGGTTCGAGGAGAATACATGGCTGCAGAGTCCATCTCAACCAATCCAAGTTACGGCGGCGTTTGCGATCCTTGCGCCATAATTCTGTTCGGCGCGTCCGGCGATCTCGCCAAGCGTAAAGTTATTCCCGCCATGTTCGATCTCGCCGTGCACAATTCTCTCGGCTCAAAATACGCCATCGTTGGTTTCGCGCGCACTCCGATGAACGATGACAGTTTCCGCTCCGCCACCGGCGAAGCCGCAAAAACCATGTCCGATATTGGTCCTGTCGATCCGGCCAAGTGGAGCGAGTTCGCGTCCAATCTTTTTTACACCCACGGCGATTACAAGGATCAAGGCGCTTACGCGCAACTTGCCAAGTGCCTCAACGAGCTGGATGCGCAAAAGGGTCTCGGCGGCAATCGTCTCTTTTATCTTTCCACTCCGCCCGAAGTGTATCCCGATATCGTTGAACAACTCGGCCGCGCCGGCTTGTCGCGCCCTACAAATTCCAAATCTTGGGTCCGCATCATCATTGAAAAACCTTTCGGCCGTGACCTTGCTTCCGCCCACGAACTGAACCAGATCGTCCACAATGTTTTCGAAGAGCAGCAGGTCTATCGCATCGATCACTACCTCGGCAAAGACACTGTACAAAATCTATTAGTCTTCCGCTTCGGCAATGGCATCTTCGAACCGCTCTGGAACCGCAATTACGTGGACAACGTGCAAATCACGGCGGCTGAAACGCTCGGCGTCGAGCGCCGCGGCGGTTTTTACGAAACCGCCGGCGCTCTACGCGACATGATCCAGAGTCACGTTCTGCAACTCACTTCGCTCGTTGCTGTCGAGCCGCCCGCTTCCTTTGACGCCACCGCCGTTCGCAACGAAAAACTAAAAGTTCTCCAGTCCATTCGTCCCTTCGATCTGGAAATGGTTGCCCAGTCTGTCGTTCGCGGACAATATACCGGCGGCACCGTTGGCGACAAATCTGTCCTTGGTTACCGAGAGGAACAAAACGTCAGCCCGCAATCCCGCACCGAAACCTTCGTTGCCGCTCGACTGCTCATCGACAACTGGCGCTGGGCCAACGTTCCGTTTTATCTCCGCACAGGCAAACGTCTCGCCAAGCGCACCACCGAAATCGTCATCCAATTTAAGCGTGCCCCGCACATCGTTTTTCGTGGCCGCGAAGCTGAAGCCAACCGCCTTATCCTCAACATCCAACCCGATGAAGGCATTTCCATTTCTTTCGGCGCCAAGCGCCCTGGCACCGAAATGAGCATCGGCAACGTCAATATGAGTTTCAGTTACCAGGAAGGATTTGGCGATTCATCGCGAAGCGCGTACGCTACCCTGGTCAACGATTGCCTGCGCGGCGATGCCACACTTTTCGATCGCGGCGACAGCGTCGAAGCCGCATGGTCTCTGGTCGATCCAATTCTCGACGTCTGGAGCGCCGCCAAGACCGCGGCCGTTCCCAAATATGCGTCCGGCAGTTGGGGGCCGAAGGAATCCGATGCCTTGCTCGAACGCGATGGCCGAAAATGGCATATTCCCTAGAAATTCCTCCTTCCGTCATTCCGAGCGAAGCGAGGAATCTCTCTTAGTTTGGGCGCGCCACTTGCGATGCCGCCGCGTGCATCTATAAGATACGTCCTGCAAATTTTCCTCGCGGAGCATCGCTGAGTTTTCTGTTTCATTGTGTTTTGGGGGATCTCGTGATACTGGCCGGTGACGTCGGCGGCACCAAATGCAACCTCGCGCTTTTTTCTGAAAAGGCCGGCAGGCTCACTCCCGTTTTCAAGCAGCGCTTCCGCAGCAAGGACTTCGCCACCTTCGATCTCATCGCCAAGGAATTTTCCCGAGTAGCCGCCACGCATCTCGGTGAGGAAAAAATCCGCGCCGCCGGTTTCGGCATCGCCGGTCCGGTCATCAACAATCGCGTGCGCGCCACCAATCTTCCCTGGACCGTTGATGCGGCCGTACTTTCCTCGGAACTCAGCATCGAACACATCATTCTTCTGAACGATCTGGGCGCCTGGGGCCACAGCATCGAATATCTCGATCCGGCCGACTTCGCGGTTCTGAATCCTGGCTCTCCAGAAATCAGTGGCACGCGCGCGTTGCTCGCTGCGGGCACCGGCCTGGGCGAAGCTTTTCTCGTTTGGGATGGCACGCGTTATCAAGTCGGCGCCTCCGAAGGCGGCCACTCCGATTTCGCTCCCCACACCGAACAGGAAATCGAATTGCTTCGCTTCATGCTCCGTCGCTATCCGCAAGTCAGTTTTGAGCTGATTCTTTCCGGCCGCGGCTTCCGTACCATCCACGAATTTCTCGATCCATCCGTAAAGCACGCTACTTTCTCCGACCCCGACGCCGACCCCGCTCCGGAAATTACCCAGAATGGCCTCAACAAGACTTGCCCGGTTTGCGTCGCAACCATCGACCTGTGGACCAACATCTACGGCGCTGAAGCTGGCAACCTTGCCCTTAAAGTCCTGGCCCTGGGTGGCGTCTACGTTGCCGGCGGAATTGCGGTAAAAATTCTGGAAAAAATGAAAGACGGCGCCTTCTTCAACTCCTTTAAGGACAAATGGCATTTCGAAAAACTCCTCGCCAATATGCCGGTCTCCGTTATTCTCAACGAAAACGCCCCTCAGCTAGGCGCGGCCTACGAAGCCCTGCGCTTGCTGCAAAAATAAGGTTCCAGCCGGGGTCTTGGCATCGTTCTCCGGCATCGCTGCGGCGGTGGCCGGATTTCTCATGTGTCATTCCGTTCGGCGTATTGCTTCACCGCCGAAGCCGTGGGCACAATTTCCTCGCTTACTAGCCCGCTTTCCTCCTCCTTGTTCACTACCTTTTCCAGCGCCGCATACAACTCGTTAGTTCGAATTGGTTTTGACACATATCCGTCCATGCCCGCTTCAAGGCAGCGCGCCTCATCGCCTTTCAACGCATGCGCCGTCATAGCGATGATCGGGATATGCTTACCGGTCTGCTTTTCCAGTTCTCTGATTTTTGCTGTTGCCTCGAAACCGTCCATCTCCGGCATTTGCACATCCATCAGGATCACGTCGAAATCTTCTTTTTCAAGAGCCGCCAGAGCTTCGCGCCCATTTGCCGCCATGGATTACTTCCGCCAACGTGAAGCCGTCCATCTCTGGCATCTGACCATCCAGCAGTATCAGCGGGAACGGATGCCCCGTGCTCTTCGCGATTTCCATCGCTTGCAGCGCCGTCTTGCCGCTGTCTACCACCGTCGGTTTCATGCCCCACCGGCCCAACATTCCGTGCAACACCCTTCGGTTCGTCGCGTTATCGTCCACGATCAGTGCATGCAAGTTTCGCAGCCGTTCCGGGGGGCACCGCTAACTTTCGCGCGGTTCGTTCCGTTTGCACTCCTAGGTTCACCACGAATTGAAACGCGCTCCCTTTCCCGGGTTCGCTCTCTACCCGAATCCGTCCGCCCATCATTTCCACAAGCCGTACGCAAATTGTCAGTCCCAGGCCGTGGCGGGCACGCAGGTAAAGCGAGCAATCTGCTTACCGATCTTCAGGATGTCGAATCGAAGATTCCGGCTCCCTCCGGAAAGGATCTCAGCGTAAGAACCATCTCAACCGACGAAACACTCGCCACCATTTCCTGCAGGCCTCTTCTTCCTCCTTGCTACTCTCATCGCATGGCGTGGCGCACACTTACGCTGGATGAATGGAAGCCCGTTTCGCGTCCCGTCGCGCTGGTCGCCATCGCCTTCTATCTTCTCTTTCTGTTCTACGCCGCAAACAACCGTTCCGGTTTTCTCTTCTTGGACAACGCCAATCTTATGATTCACGAAGCCGGACACCCACTCTTCGGCATTCTCGGCGGCGGCGCGGAAACCGGCTTCGGCCATACGCTTATGGTCCTCGGTGGCACGCTCCTCGAACTCATCGTCCCACTTGCCTGCGCCGCTTATTTCTTCTTCCGTCGCGAATCTACCGGTACCGCCTTCTGCGCGTTCTGGTTCTTTGAAAACTTTCTCTACATCGGCACCTACATGGCCGACGCACGCACCAGCGCGCTTCTTCTCGTCGGCTCCGGCGACAGCGACTGGGAAGCCCTCTTCACTCAGTGGAATCTGATGCTCCACGACACGCAGATCGCGCACGCCACACGCACTTTGGGCTGGCTAGGTATGCTGGCTTCCGTTGCCTGGTTCGCATTTACCCTGAGCCCCGAAGGGTATCGCGCCTTCCGCCGCCCCTCCGAACCCCCGATGTAGCGGCGACCTTTTTACCCAGCTGTCTCGCGGGGTAGGTAGCCATGTTGGCTCCGCTTTTGCCGCGACGGGATTACCGTCTTGGTCCGCGCACTGCGTTGTGGATCTAAATCCCCCGGCGACCGAAAATTCTCATGTATTGAATTGACTTCGCATCCCATACCGCGTAGCGTCCGTCTTGCAAACTGGCAAAGCAGCTAGTTAGGAAGCTGTTTCTCCTCCTAATCGGGTTCTTTCTCTCCATTCCTAGAGTGGTGTTGTTTTCTTTGCCCCAATTTGCCAGGCTCGGGTCAATTTTTTCAAAATTTCAACGATGAATACGAAAAGGACGCCTATGAAGAAAACTTGCATGTGGTGTTTAATCGGGTTGCTTTCTTTGGCAAGCGCAGCATGGTCGCAAGCACAAACGGCCGGCGGCACGGAGAAGGCAGTCGTGGCTCTGGAACAGCAATGGCTCCAGGGACAAAAGGCAAATAATCCCGATCTAATCGCCCCGCTACTCGCCGACAAAATTGTGGTCACCGAGGCCGACGGACAAGTCCTCGACAAGGCTGGGATGCTTGCATTTTACAAGAAAACAAAATGGGACAGCGCCGAGTATACCGATGTGAAGGTCACCGTATTTGGCGACACCGCCATCGCCACCGGAGGCTTCAAAGGGAAGGGCACCGATGCAGCGGGAAAACCTTTTGATAACAATGAGCGCTGGACCGACACCTGGACGAAGATGCCCAGCGGTAAATGGCAGTGTGTCGCCAGTCATGCATCGCTGGCAAAAGCGTAAGCAGCCTATGACACCTGATCGAACTGGCCGCCTGTAACCTGGGCGGCCATCACTTTATTCCTCAGTCCCTTTTCCTGGCGTTTTCCCACCCGTTCAAGCGAGCCCAGCTTCTGTCTTACCGGTCGCGCCGGCCATCGCTCATGTGTTTTCTGAAATTGTGCGCGATCTGATTCTCGTAAGCGGCTTCGGTAACCGCCTTTTCTATTTCCAAGCCCGACAGAAATTTGAGGCTTGGTTTCAGTTCCGCTTTGGCGTCAAATGCCAACTTTGCCGCTGGACGTGTAAGTTGGCCGTCCGCATCAGCGTTCATACTATTCGTCGTCCACAGGCGCACCAGGAGTTGTTCCTGGTCCCTTTCTGGACCGTGCCGCCACCGTCTAATAAAGTTCATGGCGCAATTCCGCCTTCGATTCGAGCTATACCCAGCAATCTGAAACTTGTGTGAGCTCTAGACTTAAAGCCATGCACGAATGGCGTCAACTGTACCGAGGGCTAGAGTTGCGAACTGGCCACACGAACAGGTGCAGGTGCAGAAAGGAATCAGCAAACCAACTCATCAGTCAAGTATCGAGGCCCTTTATCTGCGGGAGCGAACCTTCAGCCGCATCGCCTTGCGCCGACGGCAGGCCGCCTCTTGTCCGGTAATTCGGGCTTACCAGATGGGCACTAGACGTGCACAAGCTGCGATTCGCGGTATAGAAACCTCACTGGTGGCACCCCTCACGTTAGGAAGGATCAGGTGGTGCGTGACGATAGAAAACCCTTCACTGCGACAGGTTGCAGTGGCAATTCCAATTTTTGGGCTTTTCAGCGCTTGAACATCGCTCGCATTTACTGCTTCCTTCGGATGAGCACAATTGTTGCCTATCCTCTAGAGCGTATCGAGCCGAGCCCACTGAACCTCAGTAGCGGCCTCAGTTCTTTTCAGCGAAAGGTCATGTCGCTATCTTGCTACTAGCTTGCATGAGTCGAGGAACGTAAACTAGGAAACATCGTGATCGAGCAAAAAATTAATGAATTCTTTGGTGATGCCGAGTCTACTGGCTTTGGAACGGGATGGTGGAGTGGGATTTTGTCAGCCTTTTTTGGATTTCTTTCGTTCGGCGGAGTGTTGTGCCTGCATTTTCCTCAGCTACTAAGCTCTCCTGAACTGCGCACACATTATCCAATGCACACCATGCGCGTTCTAATCCAATGCCTCATCGTGGGGGCAATTTTATTCGGAGTCATTTCTTCGATTCTGCGCAAGAAAAAGATTTTGGCATTGGCTGGAATGTTGCTGGCCATCGCGGCAACGGCGCTGGGCGGATCAAGTGTACCGATTAACGAAACGCCGCACGGTGGGCTGGCAATCGGCCTGGACTGGTTTTTGCTTGATTTGTTTTTGATGGCATTGATCTACGTGCCACTCGAAAGACTTTGGCCGCAGTACCCAAAACAAGGAACATTCAGGAACCAGTGGACTTTGGATGTGGTTTATTTCATGTCCACTCATCTCCCTCTGCAAATTTTATCTTTTCTGGTTTTATTGCCCGCTACCCAGGCCACTAAGTATCTCGGCGTTCCGGTTCTTCAAGAATCCATCGCTCGAATGCCCTGGTTGTTGCAATTTGTTTTGGCCGTTGTGGTTGCGGACGTTGCTGAATATTTTATTCATTTGGCTTTGCATAAAGTGCCCTTTCTATGGCGTTTTCATGCCGTACACCACTCTTCGAAGGCGCTTGATTGGATCGCGGGCTCACGCTCCCACTTTGTAGACGACACACTTGTGCGCGGATTTATCCTTGCTCCTCTCATGCTTGGATTTTCGCAATCGATCATCCTGGCATATCTGATTTTTGTCACCCTTCACGCTACTTGGACTCACTGCAATTTCGGTCCCAATGCTAAATGGCTCGAAAAGTTTTTGGTTATGCCCAGATATCATCATTGGCACCATACTTCTCAAAAAGAGGCCATCGACAAGAACTTTGCTATTCATTTTCCGTGGATTGATAAACTTTTTGGAACTTATTACTATCCGGATAAATGGCCGGAAAGTTATGGCCTAGCCGGCGAAGAAATTTCGCCCAACTTTCTTGGGCAAACGATTGAACCATTTACGAAAAGAAAAAGAACACCCTAAAAATCTAGTGCGCCTAACGGAACGTCCTTGGGTAACTCTGCACCCTTCGTCGTTGCCTTTACCAAGCCAAAATGCTTCATAATTTTGACGGTCACAAATCCAAAATCGTATTCGGATTCGTCGTGGCTTAATCGCAAAAGACCCGGATAGTGGTGATGGTTATTTTGCAAACAAGCGCTAAAGGTTGCCGTTACCGGTAGCCACTCGCCAATGTTCATGGCGTTGTCGTCTTCGTCGTGATACCGCCGGTATCCAAAATTTCGAGTGTGAGTCCAATAATTTTGGATCATATTTACCCACGCTGCAAAAATTCGCATTCCTACCCACATCACCAGCGCAAATTTCAGATCTCCAACTAACTTCCATAAGAGATAAAAGCTAAAGGCTTGCGCAAGTATTGCAAAAAACGGGTTGGCAACGACCCGAAAAGTCTGGGATTTTAAAATCTCGTCGCTGGCCAAATTTTCAATGCATTGGTACGGCATCAAACAGAGATATAAAGTTCGCCAAAAACCATCGCCTGAAAGTTTATTGGGATCGCCAGGATGGTCAGCATGTATATGATGCAATCGATGGCGATTCACCCAGGCGATCGGATCTACATAGAGCCCGAAGGTGTTATTCACGACAGTGACGACTTTTATGAACCATTCCTTATAGTCGAGTGAACGATGAGCGATTCCCAAATGAAGAACATCGGCCAAATACAACCCGCCGAGAAACCAGCAGAAGATAAAATAAACTCCGCCTATCAACATTCCAGTCCAAGGTCCCAATTGAGTAGGGGCGAAATACATACAAGCCAGCATGTAGGCAAAAATAATCGAATAGCCCGCGATGTTGTATATTTTCATGATGACTCCCCGTGGGGTCATTCAAACAGAAATTGGAGCTCCTTTCAAATAACAAGTTAAAGAAGATAAAGTCCATAGCCCGCAGTTCTTCAACCGCCAGGGTATTTTGCGGTGTCCACAGACTCAGCGGCTGCTTAAAGCGCCGTTACCGGACAATGCAATTTCGCCGCGATCGAGATCGTGGGCCTGTTCCAATTACCTCGGAAAATCTCGTCAAACCTCAATTACCATGGCCAAGTCGCGCCGTCGTAGCCCAGGAATTTCCCCGTCAGCTCCATCGGATTCCCTTCGAGCACCTTGCGCATGCCTCCAATGCTCTGCTCCGGCGTCAGCGCCGCGTTCGCGCCTCCCATGTCCGTCTGCACCCATCCCGGACTGAATATCACCACGCTGATTCCCCGCGGCTCCACTTCTTTCGCCAGGATCGACATCGTCATGTTTAACGCCGCTTTGCTTGTCCTGTATTGATAGGCGATTCCAAACTCGATCGTGGACCCTAACGCTTGCAGTGAGCCCATCCCCGTGCTGATCGCGACGATCTGTTTCCGATTGCTTGCCGCGACGTTTTCGATCAGCGCCTCTGCCACCCGGATCGCTCCCAGCACGTTGGTTTCGAAGGACTCGCGCCATCCAGCAAAATTGAGTTCGCCAAGTTTGTTTCCGTTTCGCGTATAAATGGCCGAGTTCAGGACCAGCAAATCTACCGGCTTGCCACCCAGAGTTTCCGCTAACTGTTTAACTGATTCATCCTTCGTCACATCCAGGTCATACAAAGACACATTTTTTTTCCTTGCTAACTGCTGCAATTCCTCGCTACTTTTCGGATTGCGCGCTGTCGCAATCACGTCCCATCCGTCCGCTGCATATCGACGCGCAAATTCCAACCCTAGTCCGCGATTTGCTCCGGTAATCAAAACACTCGACATGATCGGTCTCTCCTCAGTGCGCCAAATTTCTGGCGGAACAAGAGCAGGCGGAAGTTCTTGTGGATATCTGTTCTAGCGCGCATTTTATTTGATGCTCTATGCCTTTTTTCGTCACCTGGAAACCTTGTGCATTACCCCCAGCCATCGGCTAGTGCCCGATAAACGCGCGCTAACCGGAGAAGTGATTCGAGGAAGGAGCGTCTAGAGTGACTCGCTTGTCGGGCATGCAGCTGCGTTGTGGGAGGAGACGAAGACTAGATCGAGAAGAAAGTCATTTCGCGTATGGAGCCGGAATCGATTTTTCCAAGATGATGAAAACCTGCACCTGCCCGGAAGCTACCGTTGCAGTACTCATCAGGATCGGGCGCCAGCCCTCCGCCGACAGTGCCGCAAGTGCTGTTTCAATCGCTGGAGCAGCGTCGTTAATGATTTGGTACTCGTGCGTTCTCTCCATATATGTGTCGCACCGAAGCACGGCGAGGCTATTGGTCGCCGCATTTTTATTCCAACTGGATTTAGAAACTGCTGATTGCGGCCGCTTGTGTATCGTAGACATCGAATACCGTAAGCAGCCGCGTCACTTGCATGACATCGTGGAATTTTTTCCCCAGATTGCAGAGACGCACGGAGGCGCCCTGAGTTTTCGCGCTGACATGCGCAGCGACCAATGCGCCCAAGCCCGAGCTGTCGATATATTTAATGTTAGCCATGTTCAGAACGATCTTCTTCTTACCTGCGGCGACGAGGCTCTTCAATTTCTCACGGAGCGAGTTGCTCTCTTCTCCCAGCACAATGCGACCATCGAGCTCCACCACAGACACGCCATCTACTTCGCTGTTGGTCATTCTTACGGACATGCTCGTACCTCCGCGGCTCGGCAAGAAAGATGCAGAACGGCCACTAAAGTAGAACACACCGGCGAGGGCCGATATGTTCAGAAAAGCACAGTTTTGCAGTCGGCCCGGTTACGTCGCTGTGCCTCAATATTCGATCAGCGCGCTTGTCGGAAGCTGGTTCTAAATGTCCGGGTAATGCGACAGCATACAAACCTATCTAGCATTTGGACGATCGCCCGATACCGCACAAGTGGCTGCTTAACGTGTCGTTACCGGATATGTGACTCTCAAAATTTTGAGGGGATTTTCCTGCTAGTCTTTTCCTCGAAGCTCCGAGAGAGCTCCATCTTGGGCGAGCTTGCCGCTCGATACAGAGGAAGAGCGTGGCAATTCGTTCCGTGACTTTACAGGCGAACGACGATGCGCTAACGGTGTGCGCAATCAGCCTGCTGGCGGCCATTCTCTCCGACCTACTGCACGAAGGTTTGGGTCATGCTGCGACGGCCTTGCTCACCGGCACAAAATCGGGTCTATTGACGACCGTCGCATGGTCCAGCGACTTCGATTCGCGGCTGGTGGCCGCCGGGGGAACTCTGGCCAATCTCGCAGCCAGCATTGTCCTTTGGATTGCGCTACGCAAGGCGAAAAGCGCGTCAGTTCGATGGTGTTTTTTTCTGCTGACAAGTTTCGCGTTCAACCTTTTTGAGGGCACTGGATATTTTCTCTTTTCTGGGGTCACCAATTTCGGCGATTGGGCGGAAGTGATTGCCGGGTTGCACGCGCATTGGCTATGGCGGGCGCTCCTGGTCATCGTTGGAATGGCGTCTTACTTCGGGGCCGTGCTGGCGGTGGGCATCGCAATAGTGCGGTACGTTGGAGTTCCGAGGAGCGAATCTCGTCGCTTGCGGAGACTCACGCTCATTCCTTACTTTTCAACGCTGATTCTTGTGTGCACAGCCGGACTCTTGAACCCGATTGGTATCCAACTGGTGTGGCAATCTGCCCTGCCTGCAACGGCGGGCGCGAAGTCTGGGCTTCTGTGGTTGAGGTACTACATTCCGAAAGGAACCGTTCCCAAGCGGCGACCAGATGGCATTGAGAGAAGCTACGTGTGGATCACGGCGGCAGTAGCCCTGTCGCTGCTTTTTGTTTTCGTGTTAGGGCGTGGGATTGTTCTGCATCGTTAGATTTTCCTCGCATCACATGGGCGTACGACGACCCGCCAACCTGAATCATTGCCCCATCAGACCCACACTCAACTCCCGATTAACGCTTACCGGGCAAGCGGACTCTCTCGAAAAGCACATGTCCGGCTAACCTTCGTGTTGGTTGGCTATTTAATGCTCTCTTATTCTTTGCGTTTGGCCTCGGTTCGGCCACAATTGGGGCGTGGAAGGAGCTAATTCCGATGGCGATTGATATTGAACACCTGAAGCACTTTCAGTCGGAACAACTTGAACAGAAGAACATTCAAACCTCAGCGAGGATCCCTATTCACACCAGAACGATCGAATGGGCGCTCATCGAGATCGTCATCCTCTTAACGGGAATCAATGACAGTCTCAAGCGGATGACCGACAGACCTTAGCGCCGAGCCAGTTTCCTCATGCCTCTGCTCGCGCTGGCTTTCGGTAGGGACGCGGGTCGAGCTTACCATCAAGAATCTGAGATTCAGCCAACCACGCTGGTCAGTGATTGCATAACAATGTCGGCTCCTTCGGAGCCGGTCATTCTATTCTGACTATCGTGACTACGAAGAGGAGCCGATCCGACGCTCCTACCTTTTACTTTTGTACTTTTTACTTTCGCCGCATCCTCATGCCTCGACCGCGCGACTGTGAGAGACTTGCACCCATGAACACCAAACCTCTCCACCTCGACGTAAACGAACAAATCGAATGTGCGCACACCCTCGCCTCCCGCTTCTACACCGATCCCGCCGTTCTCGAAATCGAAAAGGACAAAATCTTTCGTCGTACCTGGCAGCTCGTCGGCACGCTCGACCATCCCTGCCGCGAAATCAATGGCGTTAAGAAAACCATTTCCGATCCTGAAACCTATTTCACCGCGGACGTTGCAGGCGAGCCGCTCCTCGTCGTCCGCGATAAACCCGCTGCGGCGGGCTTGCCTGCCGTGGCAGGCAAGCAGGGAATTCTCCGCGCTTTCAGCAATGTCTGCCGGCACCGCGCTGGACCCATCGCTCTCGGCAGTGGCTGCAAAAATGTCATGCGCTGCCAGTATCACGGCTGGACTTACGCGCTCGATGGCCGCCTCATCGGCACGCCCGATGCCGAAGGTGTCAAATTTTTCGATCGCAGCACCATGGGCATGTTTCCGGTGCGCCTCGAAACCTGGCAAAAATTTATCTTCGTGAATTTCGATCCCAATGCAGAAAGCCTCGCAGCGTATCTCGGAAAAATTCCGGAGCAAGCGCATGGATTCCAATTCGCAGGATTGCAGTCCGCCGAACGCCGCGACTACGTGATCAACTGCAACTGGAAGGTTTACGTTGACAACTATCTCGAGGGCTACCATATTCCCATCGCCCATCCCGGACTGATGCGCGAAATCGATTACGCGCAATATCGCACCGACACGTTCCGCTACTATTCGCAACAGTTCGCACCCATTCGCGCCATGAAGGCAGAAGATGTCAGCGAACGTTTTTACACTCCAGGCGCGGGTCTACAGCAAGCCCTCTACTTCTGGATCTTCCCCAACTTGATGCTCAACATTTATCCTGACAATATTTCCACCAACATAATCGTCCCGCTCTCAACCGAAAAAACGCTCACGATTTTTGAGTGGTTTTTTCACGATGCCGATCAAGCCAAAACCCGTGAACGCATAGAACGCGCCATCGCCTTCAGCGACGAAGTACAGCAAGAAGACATCGCCCCCTGCGAGAACGTCCAGCGCGGCCTGCGCTCCTCCACCTACGACCGCGGCCGCTACTTCGTAAAACGCGAAAACGGCGTCCACCACTTCCACATGCTCCTAAGCGAATTCCTGGGAAAGGAATTCCCCAGCAATCAGAGCCCAGAGATCAGTCAAGCAGGCTGCTCGTGATGTCGACTCTTCATGTAGCGGCGGCTTCTCGCCCTGACGAAGGAAGGGTTATGCGCTGCTCTTTCTTTTTGTGCATAGCGGCCGCCTGGCCTGCTCCGACCTTGTCGGGGAGGCGGGCGTCTTTTGATCAGGGCTTCGCCGGTGCTGGAGCGGCAGTCGATGGAGCAGGCGCCGATTTCTGGAAATCGAAATTCACTTTAGGAGCGGTGCGCGCGCCTTCTTCGGTTTTGAAATAAGCGTCGTTGCGCGTAAAGCCGCCGATGCTGGCCACCAGGCTGTTGGGGAAAAGTGAAATGTAAGTGTTGTAGTCCTGCACCACTTCGTTGTAGCGGCGACGTTCGACAGCGATTCGGTTTTCCGTTCCGGCAAGTTCGTCCTGCAGGCGGAGAAAATTTTCGTTGGACTTGAGTTGCGGATAATTCTCGGTGATCACCAGCAGCCGGCTCAGCGCGGAATCTAGTGCGCCGTTGGCAGCGATTTTATCAGCCGGAGTTCTTGCTCCGATCAGCGCCGAACGGGCTTGCGCGATTTCGCTGAACACTTGCTCCTCGTGCACGGCGAAGCCCTTAACGGTGGCAACGAGGTTAGGAATTAAATCGGCGCGCCGTTGCAGAACCACATCCACTTGCGCCCAGGAGGCATTCACTGCTTCGCGCTTTATGGCCATCTGGTTGCGCCGGCCAACGTAAGAGCTGCCCAGGATTAAAGCCAGGATCAGCAGAATGACTACGATGACTATGCCGATTTTCATGAATCTTCTCCTTTTAAGTACAAACCCTGAAACCCTTGAAATCGTAGTTCAGAATTTTTGTTTTTTGACGCGTTGCCATTCGCGTTTGGGTACCAGCGCATCCAGCGCGTGAATCACAAATTCGACGGCTTCCAGATATTTGCCGTAGGCGCGGGTAATTTCAGAATGTGCATGATTGTCACGCAGCGAACGTCCCAACTCGAACGCGGAAGCCGACGCGCCCGTCAACTCTTCGATCCTTTGATAGACGGCGCTTTTATCGGGGGGAACGTCTTCGCCCAGCGCAATCAAAAAGTGGCGCAGCAGAACGGTGATGCTGGAAATGGACTTGCCGTAAACTTCGCGAAGTTGCTGTTCGTCGTCCGAAGCGCGCAGAAAATGGTCGCGCAGTTTCTGCAGCGCGGTACGCAGTTCGTGCTCCACCTGCGCACGGTGCAAATTCATCGGTACTTCGATGCCGGCAACGGGATCGTCGCCAAAAAGCACGCGATGCGCTTGCCCGATGTCCAGCAACTCGATAGCAAAGACATCGGCGGAGTGAATTAATTCCTCGTGCGTGAAAATGCGCAGTGCCGGTTCGCGCAGGTGCCCGCTCCACCAGCGAATGACGGAAGCGATGCGCGAAAGTTCCGCGGCTTTCGCGGATTTCAGGACGCACAAAAGATTCAAGTCCGATTTTTTCGCGTGAAAATCGCCGCGCGCCGCCGAGCCGTACAAAATCACCGACTGCAGGTTCTCTCCCGCGGCTTCCTGCAGCCTGCGTACGACTTCCGTTAATTTTTCTTCGCGTGCCAGCATGCCATCCTTCTTTAGCTCAGGGTTTGTAAGTGCAAACCCTGAAACCCGATCTACGCAAAAGCGCTGAAAAACATTTCACCAACTGCCGGAAGCCCCGCCTCCACCGCTCGATCCGCCGCCAAATCCCCCAAAGCCCCCGCCACCACCGCCGCCTCCGCCAAATCCCCCGCCTCCGCCCCAACTGCTCCCACCACCTCCCCAGCCGCCACCGCGGCCACCACCTCCGCTCATCAGAAACGGAAGCAGCCACCAGCATCCGCTCATTCCGCCGCCACGGCCTCCAGTGCCGCGCGAGATAATGGAACCAAAGATCCTGAAAACTATGAAAAGAATAATCAAAAATGCGAATGGGCTAATCGGGGAGCCGCGCCGCTGTGAAGCGTTTGCGGCCCTGCGAGCAGGAGGCTGACCGGAGAGGGTGACGCCTTTTTCGTCGGCGATGTATTTTGCCAGTTGCCAGGCGGCGACGTCCACTGCCGAGCCAAAATCATTTTGTTTCAGGAAAGGAACCATGGCGCGACCGGCATCGCCGGCGCGCGCGTCGTTGATAATCGGCTCGATGCCATAACCGACCTCGATTCGATACTTGCGATCGTTGGGAGCCAGCAGCAGCAGAACGCCAGAGCTCTCTTTTTTCGAGCCAACACCGAGATGTTTGAAGAGGTCCACGGCGTAGTCTTCCACGGGACGGTCGTCGAGCGATTTGACGGTGACGACGGCCATTTGCGCGCCGGTTTTTTGTTCGAGTTCTGTGCCAAGCGCTTCCAGACGTTGTTGGGTGGCTTGCGGAATAACGCCGGCGAGATCGGTGACGTAGCCGGTGGGAGAAATCTTGGAAATATCATCGGCGGAAATGCCGAACGCACCGAAAAAGAACAAAAAGAAAATGCAGAAGATAGATGAACGGGAACGTGGCATGGAGAAATAAAACAGATCCTCTTGCTCTGTGAGCGAGTTTGGAGCGACTGGAACAAGCATCGCGATTTTCCAGAAAAAGTGCAAGCGCGGTTCGATGAAAGCGGCGAATCGGCGCGCAGCGAATAGCGTGCAGTAAGGAGCGAGCCTTGAGCAGCCGCTTGAACAAAACTTCGGCGTATGGCAGAAACGTGGTTTAATCAGTGCGCTTTTGCGAACGACGACCAGTGGATTGCGGAGGAACGCGCGTGCAGAACACGAATTTGGCGAAAAAGCGTAAGCGAGTGGCAATGAATACGGCGTGGATGGCAGTTTTGCTCCTGACGTGCGCAGTGCGAATCGGGGCGCAGGCCAGGCCACCGGCAGATCTGGACGCGTTTGTAGAGCGGTCAATGAAAACATTTGATGTACCCGGAATGGCTATCGCCATCGTGAAGGACGGAAAAGTGGTGACGGCGAAAGGCTATGGCGTGCGCAAGATGGGTGAGGCCGCGCCGGTGGATGAAAACACGCTGTTCGGAATCGGTTCGAACACTAAGGCGTTTACCACGGCGGCGCTGGCGACACTGGTGGATGAAGGGAAGATTTCGTGGGACGACAAAGTATATGAACGGCTTCCCGGATTTGAAATGTACGACCCGTACGTTTCGCATGAAATGACGATTCGCGATTTGCTGACGCACCGCAGCGGCATGGGTTTAGGCGAGGGAGATCTGCTCTTTTGGCCGCACACGACATTCACGCGCGAAGAAATTATTTATAAGCTGCGATTCATGAAGCCGGCCTCAAGTTTCAGGAGCAAGTTCGCGTATGACAATTTGCTGTACATCGCCGCGGGGCAGATTATTCCGGCAGTGACGGGAAAAACGTGGGAGCAGTACATTACCGAAAGGATTTTGCAGCCTCTGGGAATGAAAACGACTACGCTGAGCAACGCGCAGTTCCCGGTGGGGGCAAATTTTGCCTGGCCGCATTCAAAGCTTGGCGGACCACTACGCCCGATTGATTTCGTGGAGTTGGATAACGCTGCTCCTGCTGGCTCAATCAATTCATCGGTGGCGGAAATGGCGCGATGGATGATGCTGCAGCTGAATCATGGAAAGTTTCCAGAGAGCGACAAGCGATTATTTACCGAGCAGAGGTCGCAGGAAATGTGGTCGGCACAAACGATTTTGCCGACGCGGGAGCGCAATGGACCGTTGGGAGAGATCTCGGCGAAGTTTGCGGCGTACGGATTGGGTTGGGGCCTGCGCGACTACCAGGGAAGAAAGTTAGTGGGACACACTGGCGGCGTAGCGGGATTTGTTTCGCGAGTGATGCTGGTGCCAGAGGAAAAGTTGGGAGTCGTGATTCTAACCAACGCCGAAGAAGGTTTTGCGTTTGATTCGATATTGTTCCATGTGCTCGATAGTTATTTCGGCAGCGGCAAGACGGATTGGATCACGGTGTTGCATGACGCGAACGAGTCTTCGCGAAAGGAAGCGGAAGAAGAAGTAAAGAAGCAGGCCGGTGCACGGGCAAGCGATTCCAAGCCGTCGCTGGCTTTGGAGAAATATGCGGGGAAATATGAGGATGCGTGGTACGGGCCAGCGACTATTCGATTGGAAAATGGCAAGCTGATTTTTTCCCTGGACCATACCGCTACCGCTGTTGGGGATCTGGAGCACTGGCAATACGACACGTTCAAGGCGCGGTGGCGCGATCGAACAGTGGAGGATGCGTTTGTGTCGTTCAGTCTGAATGCGAATGGAGAAATCG
>WNFH01000102.1_pt1 | contig 50999 bp, 54 predicted proteins | sample 5400411 | NCBI WGS metagenome assembly WNFH01 (sample SAMN13153347, study PRJNA577476) | soil metagenome | isolation source: 200 cm saprolite under Douglas fir tree site 2 hole 3 | place: USA:California | collected 2015-04-18 | reverse complement strand
GGCCAATGCCGCCGCGGACCCCCCGAGTGGACCAGCCACCAGGTAGCCGATGAAACCCGATGTGATCACGATCGGGCCCGGCGTAATCATCGCCACGGCCACGGCGTCCAGGAATTGACGTTCCGTCAGCCAATGAAATTGGCCAACCACTCCTCCATAGAGAAATGGCACAATCGCCAAGCCGCTGCCAAACACGAAAGCTCCGGCTTTGAGAAAGAATAGAAATACGGAGGCGAGCATGCCCGCCGAAGCGGTTCCCAGCAGCCCGGTGAAAAGTCCCGGCCCCAGGAGCGCGGTTCGGACGGGACGTGCTTCGAAGTTGGGCGGAGCCTTCACGAACATGGCGACGAATCCGCACAACACAAACAGCCAAACAACCTCCGACTGTGTCCAGACCGTCGTGATCGCAAGGACGCTGAATAGGACCCACAGCAGATAGTCCGTGCCCAGCGTCTTCTGAATCAGCTTCCATGCACTTCGCACGATGATGGCACTCACTGCTGCCCCGATGCCATAGAACAGTCCCTGGATCCACGCCAACTGCCCGAAGTGCACGTAGAGCGAAGCCAATGCAAGAACCATCAGAAACGAAGGAAGAACAAAGGCGGCGCCCGTGAGCGTGGCTCCCAAGGTGCCGCTGTGCACCCATCCAAGGTACTTCGCGAGCTGAGCAGCCAGAGGCCCTGGACACAGTTGGGAAAAGGCGAGGCCTTCGAAATAGTCTTCCCTCGAGACCCACTTCTTCCTTTCTACCAGGTCTCTCTGCATGTAGCCCACAAGCGCGATCGGTCCGCCAAACCCAAGCGCTCCCAGCCGGAGAAAATAGAGCACCAGCGCTCGCAGCGTTGGCTGCGTGCCGGTGCTCTCTCTCGACTCTGGGTACGCCCTCATCACGTTTACCGAACGGACGTGTTCTAGTGCGCGCCCCCGTGAGCCGCGCCGCCTTTGCCCAGCTCATCAAGCGCCGACTTGAATCCTGTTGCTAGCTTTTCGGCCGGACCCCTGCCCCAGTAATGCAGGAAGATCACCACTGGCCGGTCTCCGGTCATGTGGTGGTGAATCGCGACCACGTCCAGACCGTTCTTCCGCAGGGCTTTCAGAACCGGCGTAATTTCGTTTTCGAGCATCGCGACATCGCCCGCAATCGCCGCGTCCTCCTGCGTACCCACGAACGCCGCCCACGTATTGAGCCCCATGCGCGCGTTGATCACGGCGCCGTGCTCCTTCATGCCCAGGTCGTCTCTTCCCACGGTGATCTTGTAAACCGGCCCCGTCTGCTCGCCATCGTGGCCTGCGATCTTGGCGAGCTTGACCGTGTCGAGCGCTGTGCCGCCGGTGCTCGCAGGAGCAGCCGCTTCGGGTTTTACGTGACCAATCAAATCGAGCGCTGGTTTTACTCGGCGCGCGAGGTCTGCTGCTTTGCCCATGCCGTGGACGTGCATGAAATAGACGTGCGGGTCGTCCCAGAAGAAGTGGTTATGGAGCGCAGTCACATCGATTCCGTTGTCGAGCAGGGCGGAGAGAATCGGATTTACCTCTTCCTGCAGCAATACCAAGTCGCCCATTATCACATCCGAACCATCCGACGCTTTAGTCAAGGCAACCCAACCTCCGAAGCCGAACGGAGTCGGCGTGGAGAAGCCCTGAATCGTCATCTTCAAATCGTTGCGCGGAATATTCACCTTGAGAACGCCTGCTTTGAAGTCGCCCTTGCGGTCCAGTGCTTTGAGAACCTCCTGATAATCACTCGGAATGTCTTGCGCCAAAGCAGCGACGCCGGATAACAGGAAACAAATGCTCGCGAACAGGATTACCATTCCTCTTTGCTTGAAAAGATGCATGTGACCAACCTCCTTGTGTTGGGTTTTGAAAAATCGAGAAATCAGAGTTGCTGCTGCTCCTTCAATTGTTGACAAACGTACTCGTACAGGGCGTCATACATCGGAAACTCGCGCGCCAGGCGCTCCTCGTCACTGATTCCGGTAAGTGCAAAGCCTTGAGCGATGGCGCGCAATCCAAGACTTTCGGGGGAGACGTGTTCCTGCCCCTTCACGTCAGCCCCTCGGACGATCAGCGCGAGGCTGCGAAGCGCCGGGTCCGTCAGTTTGTAATCCTCGAGAATGGCTTCAAACGTACAGCGTTCTCCCCGGTGATTCAGCCTCACTTCGGGAAACCGGGTTGCATCGAAAGGAATCGCTTCTTCCTTCCGTGCGGTGTCGAGGAGCTGGTCTTCGGGTACGAAAAGGAACTCCGCTTGAGGGTCCACGAAGTGTCGAATGAGCCACGGGCAGGCAACCCGGTCCACTTTCACGTTGCTTCGCGTGATCCACTTCATGCTTGGACTCTCCCTTGGGGGACTACCTGTTTAATCCAACTTTTCGGACACGGTCTTCCACTCATCGCCCTTTGTGAGGGTAACGTCGGCGACCGGATTACCATCCTTGATCGCAGGAAAGATGCTTACCGCGCGAAATCCTGGGTTGCCCTTCAGAACTTTGACGAGAGTTGCGTGAAGCGACTGCTTTTCCTGTATTGTGGTCGACAACGACCTCCGAAAATGTATCGCCTTTGGCCGTGTAGACCGACAGTTGCAACTTACCGTCTTCGATCTCAAATTTCGCCGAAATGGGTTTGCCCGCGAGCGCGCTGGCGGACACGCCTTGTTCGAGTGATACTTTCGACGCGGCCACCGCCTTCGCGAGCTCGGCGCGGTCTTTGTCTTGGGACCACAAGCCTGGAGTGACGACCAACCAGACGATCAGCAACCCCACAACTACTGCTTTTCTCATGACATCCTCCTCAGAGTTTTCCTAGACGAAATCGCCGTGCGCGCCTACTTGGCAGTCACACGCAAATCATCAAAGTATGTAACCGAGTCGGCCTTGGTCCACAGACCGACTTTGCCTGCATCTTTGAACGTGTCGTCCTTCGCTTCGATCTTCTTCATGCCGTCGTAGTAGCAGATGATTTTGTTCCCGGCGCACTCAACCTTTAGCTCGTGCCACTCCCCCGAACTGACCTTGAAATTTGCACCCGCAAATTGTCTCCGGCTCCCGTTAATGACGTGGTACAGCCGGTAGTTGTCCTCGAGCGCGTTCGCGCGGACGATGTAATAGTTATTCGCATCCTTCAGCCGGAACACCAGTCCTGCGGCGCGATCCACTTCTCCTGCCACCGCCTTGAACTTCACACTCAACTCCAGATCCTTGAAGCTTCCTTCGTCGGAAATGAGCAAGGGAAAGCGATAGTCGGTTCTGTCCGTTGAAGTTTGAGCGACTACATTCGGTTTCGAAGGCGCCGTCGCATCTGCAATTACCACCCACTTTCCTTCAGAACCTTGTCCTGTTCGGGCGCTGTGGAACTTCCCTGGCATCGTCCCAGCGTTGTCGTTGTCAAAATTATAGGTAAGTGACTGCCCGGAAGATTGAGGTGGTGCAGACGCCTCCGGCGGAGCCGCGTAGGATGAAGCTAATCGCCCTTCCCGAGACACGAAAAGTGCCACGCTCACCAAGAAAACTGCCGCAACGACCATGACGACCAATACGCTCGTTTTCATCGCATTCCTCCTTGCTTCGCCTGCGAGTCCCAAAATGCGTCGAGAGACAAAACGGCGAGTCGCAACTCTTTCTTAACCGACAGAGTGATAGAGCCCTTCCACTAACTCCATTCCGCGTTCAAGAAGCTTATTGTCGGGGACTCCTTGCTTCGCCCAGCCGTTCAGCACGGCATCAACGCCGAAGCCTTCTTTACGGCCGAACTTCTCATCCAGGAGATCCGCGTCGTGAATGATTTGTCCGATCACTCCAACCGTCTTGTCGCGAATTCGAAACGTCTTTTCCAATGTCTCGAACGTGCAGTCCTCCCCGCGATGGCCGAAACCTCCGTGAAACATGTCGAACGGCACTGCTTCGTGCGGGATCTGGGTTTCTGACGCAAAGGTGAACCGCGCTTTTTTGTCTATGAAATTTCGAATCAACCACGCTGATGCCGACCGGTCGATCCCCGGCCGCTTTCGAGTGACCCACAACCTGCTAAGGTATTCTCGCGGATTCACCTTGCCTGCTTCCCGGTTGGAAGCGGGAGATGCGTCCACTCGCGCAAACATCTCTTTCACCCGCTCCTGAAGCGGGCTCTGGAAGAAGTCGATCTCGACAATTTCACGAAACCGTGTCCTCAGGCGGCTCACTTGCTTGGGTGAATGCCTGTGGAGCGCGGCAGAAGACGGCTTTTGCAATTCACCGATCAACTCTTGGTATTCGCGGGCGCGCGCTTCAGCAAAGCGTCCTATCAACTGGGGCGTAGACAAATTGTCGATGGATTGCACTTTCACAACGGAAGCCTCGCCGGCATATTTGCGAACCGCCGCGGCCAGCCACTCAAACCGTTCCTGATTTGTCGGACTGTTCGGCAGCAAGTATCCGGAGTTCCCGAGCGGCACCGCGCCATAACGCTGCAGCTTTCGCCAGATCTCAACCCGCTGGCTTGCCCGTTTCGTTGGCAAAGTGAAGGTCAACAGCAACCACGGCGCGCCGATCTCAGGGCGAGGTACAGTCATTTCATAAAAATGTTATATATGTAACGGAGGGAAGTCAATCCGATGGAACAATCGCGCGCCGCCGGCAGGATTCCTTCCGTATTTCTTCTTGGAAAGAAGTCACGACGGGAGGCATTACTTCCGCAGTTCGAAATGGAGAAAAGATGAGCTGCCGCCGGGTCGTTTCCGATTTGGAAAGGCCGGCTCTTTTTTGTCAACGATGAAAAAAGGTCAAGACTTCGCCGGATTGTGGCCATTCTTGCATGCCGAAACGGGAGAGCGTAAGTGCGCGCAGTCGGTTACGCCGCCGCGCCGCCCGACTTCGCTTTAGTCTTGGTATTTTCTCCGTCGCGTTTCAAGTAGCGATACAAGCTTGTGCGTCCAATTCCCAGAATCTGCGCCGCGCGCAGCCGGTTGCCCTTGCATATATCCAGCACGCGCTGAATGTGAACCTTGCGCAGCTCCCCGGGTCGCAGCGCAGCACCTGATCCAGAAATTCGTACCGCCGCATTCCCGGCATGTGAAAATCCGCCAGCAGCAATCGGCATCTCCCCCGCTTCACCAGGCGCAGCGCTTCTTCCGGATCCGTAGTTGGAATCGGCTCGTATCCCATCTCTCCAATCACGGCAGCCAAGCCTTCCAATTGCCCTGGATCTTCATCCAAAATGCACGGCGTCAGCGCCATCCTCGGCGCAGCAATCTCTACGTTCTTGTCGAAATGCCAGTCACGATGCCCCTTACACGGCATCTTGACTTCCACAACCATCTCTAACATGCAGTCCCGCCCGTTTCGAACATTGACAATCTTTCCAGGCTCTCGAAACACCCTACCTCGTGAAGAATCAGCTTCTTACCGCCCCTTTGCGTTTTGCATTCTCGCTTCCCCTTTGCCTCTCACTCCGGATTTCTTTCCCGAGGCGCCTCCGCACGCGCCAAAACGCTCTCGCCTCGCGCACCTCGTCTCAATTCGGTGCAGGAATGACCACTGCTTTCCCGCCTTGGCACGAGCAAACCGCAGCGGGTGTGTGCGGAATTGGAGCATCAAAACTGGCCCGGAATCAAAAGCTTCACCGCGAAACCTTCCACGTAGGGATATAGCTGGCGAAAGGCAACCCAAGCCAAAATGAGCCCGAGCATGGCGAAGTTGTTGCCGCGCAGCCAGTCGAGATACTTTTGGGCGCGATTTTCGCTCATGAACAACATGATGACGCTGCTGCCGTCGAGCGGCGGCGCGGGCAACAAGTTGAACGTGCCGAGGAGCAGATTCAGCGTGAAGAAAACAAGAAGCACGACGCTGGGAAAATCCCGGTGGCCGGTGGCTGGATCGCTGCCGATCCAATGCATCGCCGTGCCGAGACGGAAGCCAATCACTGCGAGGAACATCAACAAATAATTTGTAGCGGGGCCCGCGAGAGCCATCAACGCGGCGCGGTGAGGATGGCGCCGCTCCCAGTGCGGATCGTAGGGCGCGCTGGCCCAGCCGAACATGGACCGCGCCACGATGAAGGAAAGAATAGGAATCACGACCATGCCCCAGGGTTCGCGCTGGATGTGCGGAACGGGATTGAGCGTGACCTGGCCGCTCGAGGCTGCAGTGGTATCGCCGCCGAGCTTGGCGACGAGGGCATGGGCCGCTTCGTGGCACGTGGTGGAAAAAAGGAATGCGATGTACCAGATGAAACCAAGAGCGAGCAGTTCGGTTGAGAGGTCCGGCATCGAGGCAGACTTGGTTTTCTCCGAGCCAGTAGCGTAGAGGTTGCGGGCACGGTTTGCAAGGGCAGGGGAAGGTTGGAACGTTTCCACGTTTGTCACAGGGTCTGAAGGTGGGAGAGTTGAAAGAGTTTCAGAATGGGAATTGTTGGTATACACCCCGGTTGTTTTCGTATCAGTGGCAAATACAGGACTTACGGCGGATAAGTCTGTATGAGTGGCAAGTAAAGGACTTAACGCACTTGAGTTTTCAGTGGTTTGCGGGCGACTCGTATGAGTGGCAAACAAAGGACTTACAGAGATAGGAGGACGGGCGAATGGGGGAACAGCGGCCATGGAGTGACGAGGGAATCGAGGGCGAAGATTTTGATTGCCAAACACGTGGAAGGATAGCACGCAGGCATCAACTGGTTAAGAGTTAAGCAGAGAACGGAGAGAATTGAGGATTGAACGGCACGGAAAGTGGGATGAGCGGTTCGTGCGGGCGCAAAACGAAGCGAAGAATCGCCCACCCTTTCATGAACCAATTCAGTTTGCCACCCGCCGAGATTCACTTCAGGCAGTGGGACAGCGTTCTGACGGATCGAATCGTTTCACCGCAGAAATTCTAGGGCGCGGTTTGGCGGGGAAAGACTTGCGTGCCGGACTGGGAAAATTCGAAGCGGATGAGCCAGTCGCTGGGGACGCTGTGGCCATTCACTTCAGGTGCCGTGAATTCCCAGCGACGGGCGGATTGGAGAGCCAGATCGGCGAAATACTTGCTCGGCCCGGGGGAATCGAGTTCGGCCTGGGAGACATTTCCCGCCGGCTCGACGTGGACGCGGACCGTCACGCGGACTTTGCCGTGAATGGTGCCGCGAGCTTTGTCGGAGACGTCGGGCAGGACCTGTTCCAGGACTTCACCGTGCGTGGGAGAGGCGGCGGAGGGTTTGGGCGCGTTGGCCGATGGAAACGTGTCGGTCCTTAGCACTGCCGCGGCGGGAACAGGAGCCGAGGCGGACGAAGTGCGCGCGGGAGCAGACGAACTGGGCGGGGATGTCAGCGCGGGTTTTTTCTCTGCGCTGGCTTTCAGAGAATTTGGCGCGGGTTTTGCGGGCGGCGATGTATCGCGATGCGCGGGCTGGCCCGGGGGTTTTGGTTGAGAGGCAGGTTGCGCGGCACCCGTTGAAGCGGAGGAGGAAGACTCCGGGCGATGACTGAGGATTTTCGGCAGCGCGATCATGGCGACAACGACCAAGATGACGCCCGCGAGAGGAACAACGTAATTTGGAAGCACGAGAGTTTGTTTCGGCTGCGTGGTGCCTTGCGGGCGCGGCGATTGTGCTTGCGGCGCGGGTGATTCGTACCGGGGCGTTTGCAACTTTGCCCTGGAAAGCGCAGGCACAGAGGAAAGAGGAACAGCCAAAGGCGAAACAGCCGCGGTCGAAACGGACCGAGCTGATGCGGTCGCCGCCATGGCGGTTGGACTCATGCGCGCGGCGATTTCCGCGGTAGTCCAGCGGCGCCGGGGTTCGTAGACGAGCGCGTGGCGCGCGATGTCGAGAAACGGCTGCGGCAGCGCGTCCGGTACGGCGGGATCGGATTTCGCCTCAGGCAACACAACAGGCGCCTGCTGCGTGAGCACTTCGACGAGGGTGACGCCGAGCGACCAGACATCGCTGGCCGTAGAAAGGCCCGAAGTTGCAGCTTCAGGGGCGTTGTACGGGCTTGGGCGAGCGATCGGCGCGCGCGGCTCGGCGATGGAAGCGAGAGTATCGCTGGAAAGCTTCAATTGATCGGATGTGGCGAGAATGTTGGAAGGCTTGAGGTGGCCGTGAATCAAACCTTTTCCGTGGAGATAGACGAGAACGTCGAGAACGGGCTCGAGCACGTCCCGAGTTTCCGCAGGGGTGAGGGGGCGCTGCGGGAGAATTTGCGAGAGATCCTCTTCAGCGAACTCCATCACAACGTAGAGAAAATTCGCATCTTCGAGGCAGCAGCGGCCGAAATCCAGGAGGCGGAGCAAGTTGGGATGGGAAAGTTGTGCGGCGAGGCGCCAGCGCGAGAGCAGAAGCTCGGCGGTGGCGGGCTCCGCGTGAATCAGCTTGATGGCCGCCTTTTGCGGCTGCGAATCGCCGTACTGAGTGAGGAACACGGCGCTGTGCTCCGAACTCGCCAACAACTGCTCGAGCGGGAATTCGTCATCGACGATTTGACCTTCGAACTGCTTCCAGGTGACGGCCATATTGCACCCCTCGCTGCGCATTCACGCAAGCCGGTGGATCGGGACATTTCTACCTTCACGGTCTACGACCGGTGAAAGAGCTCCGTGGCGTCTGAGGCAAGGCTGGATCGTCGAGTCGAGTGAATCGCAGGCGCCAGGGGCCGGGCGCTCGTCGTCCTCATTCTGGCACGAAATGGGCGTGAAGGGGGAGAGCCGTTCTTATCGGTAATCGAGCGGCTAGCGGCGGGGATGGGAAGAGCGCTTAGGGCGGGCCCCGTGGGAAGAAGCGGCGTGGATCAGGGACTGACACGCGGAGATGCAGGCATGGCGAAAGTCGCGGGAGATTTTTTTGTGGACGTCCGAAGAATGAAGCAGGGCGGCGGTGCCGTGGAGGAGCGCGACGAGGGAAAGGGCCAGGCGAGTGTGGCGGTCAGGGGCGCCACCAAGTTGCGCAGTGAGCTGCCGTTTGATGAATTCGAAGGATGGCATGTGCTCTTTGCGAGCGAAGGCGATGGCCCAGTCTTCGGAGATAAGGCGGTAATCATTGGGATGGGCGGTGAAGAAATCGAGGGCCCGACTGCAGGCCTCCGATACGGAACGCGAAGGCCGGATGGCAGAGAAAAGATTGAGACGGGCGCGGCGGCGAAGGAGGGTGAGCAGATCGCTCTTGTGCGAAAAGCGCTCGTAGAGCGTGGGGGTAGTGGTGCGAGCGGCGCGGGCAACGGCGCGCATGGTGAGGGCTTCTTCGCCGCGTTCGCTCCAGATGCGATACGCGGCATTGAGGATGCGACCTTCCAGAAGAGCATCACGCTTGCGAGGCATGCGGTGACCCTCCCGGTCCCGGGGGGGGGCTGAATTATATCCTTTACAGCGTTAAACCAACAGTGTATAAATAATCGAGCCCAGATCGTCCCTCCGCTGGCCCCAGCCAGCAAAATCAGAAAACGGGATCGCTCAAAAGAGGAGTGAAGAGAGGTTATGTTTCGATTTCAATATGGTGTGACCACCAAGGCCAGCCGGGAGCGCACCTGGGAGATTTTCTCCAACTGGCGGCGTTGGAACGAATTTGCGAACATTTACGGGCAAATGCACTGGCGCGAAGGCCAGCCCTGGGAAGCGGGGAGCCGGCTGGAGATCGAAGTCGTGCAGCCGGTGAATACCGTGGTGAGCCATGTGATCACCAACTGCCAGCCCACGCGAAAAGTGGGTTGGATTGACCACTCGCTCGGAGTGGTGCTGGCGCAGTGGGTCACGTTCGAAGAAGCCGCAGCAGGCGGGACGCGTGTGCACACCTGGGGAGACATCGTCCATTCCGGCGTGAAAATAGCAGGGCAAACGGCGGAGCACATCATCACCAGCTTTACGAAAACGTGGTACGAGAATTTTCGCGCGGCGTGCGATCAAATGGTCGCAGTAAGCGGCGATTGATTTCCCTCATCGATTTCCCATAAGAATTAGTAGAGCGGTCCAAGGCGGAGGTGCGTTCGTGCGGGTTTTCCGTTGGCATTCGCACAGGAACCCAGCATCAACGCGATCAACTGATCGCAATTACGGATTGGCTTCGGCGAGAAGCGCCAGGGGCATTGTTCCAATCTGGCACTTGCCACCGCGAATTTCCGAACACTGAAATCTTGTCCAGACTTTCAAAACACGAAACCATTGATAACAAGAGAGATAGCGAGGAGGCGCTCGCCTCGCACTGGTCAGTTGCGTGCAAACCATTGAGCGGGCGGGTGTCGATGGTCAGGCCTTCCAGCAGGTGTTTACGAAGGCGGTAATCGACGGTCACCGAGGGCCTTGAAATGATGTTCGTTCGAAAAGGATCCATTCAATGCAAACTGACCCTGGTGATTTTTTTCGCCAGCGTTCTGGGGCTGAGCTTCACATGCCTGGCATTTGAACTGTACGAAAGGGCCATCTTTCGTTCGGCGATGACCAGCGAGCTCTCGACACATGCCGAGATGCTGGGGTTGAGCACGGCAGCTTCCCTCTCGTTCAATGATCGAAAGTCCGCATAGGACATTCTTGCGGCATTGCAGGTCGAACCCCATGTCGTCGCCGGCTGTTTCTACGACATCCACGGAACCATCTTTGCGGAGTACCGGCGTGCAGGAGTGGGAAGCGATTTCAGTATGCCGGTCTGGCGGGCAGACGGAGCGTTCCTTGGAGCAGAGACACTTACGCTTCACCGCAGCTTTTCCTCGAACGGCGAGAAAATCGGGAGCATCGCGATTGTCTCGGATTTTTCCGAATTTCGCGCCAAAATGAAGCAATTCAGAGAAATCTCCGCCGTAGTGCTAATCGTCTCCATTTTCGTAACGGCGCTGATCTCCTCTCGTTTGGTTCGGCTTATCACCGAACCCATCCTGCAACTAGCAGGGATTGCCGGCAGGGTATCCGCGCAAGAGGACTACACGCTTCGCGGGATTCCCATGGGCGATGACGAAGTGGGAACACTGGTGTCTTCCTTCAATCAGATGCTGGAGCGGATTCAGCAGCGCGACGCGGCGCTGCAGGGCGCGAAGGAGGAACTCGAACATCGCGTTCAAGCGCGGACCGAAGAGTTGCAGATGGAAGTTGTGGAACGCAAGCAGGCCGAAACAGAAATGCGCCGGGCGAAAGAGACAGCGGAGAAAGCCAGCCGGGCGAAGAGCGAATTTCTTGCCAACATGAGCCATGAGATCCGCACGCCGTTGAACGGCGTCATAGGGATGACCGATCTGGCGCTGGAGACGCAGCTTACTCCCGAGCAACGCGAATACCTGGAAACCGTCAAGATGTCCGGCGATTCCTTGCTCGGTGTAATCAACGACATTCTCGACTTCTCCAAAATCGAAGCGGGAAAGATCGACCTGGAAGCTGTCGATTTCCATCTCCGCGATTGCCTGGAGACAACGTTAAAGTCCCTGGCTCTGCGCGCGCATGAGAAAGGGCTGGAACTCCTGTGCGAGGTGGCACCGGAAGTGCCGGAAATGGTGCGGGGAGATTCGAGCCGGCTGCGGCAAATCGTAATCAACCTCGTGGGCAATGCCATCAAGTTCGCGAACCAGGGAGAAGTGGCGTTGAAAGTAAAGAGCGATGGCCCGGAAGGTGAAGAGCTCTTGCTGCGCTTCACGGTAGCGGACACGGGAATTGGGATTTCCAAGGAGAAGCAGGAATCGATCTTCGAACCCTTCACGCAGGCGGATGCTTCCACGACGAGGAAATTCGGAGGAACCGGATTGGGGCTGACCATCTCCTCGCGCCTCGTGGGGATGATGGGCGGAAAAATTTGGCTAGAAAGCGAAGTGGGCCCGGGAAACGAGTTTCATTTCACGGCGCGGTTCGGCGTAGCGCATACAAAAACGGGCGCAGGGGAAGGGATCACGCCAACGGAGAACCTAGGCGGCGTAAAGGTTCTGGTCGTGGATGACAACCGGACGAACCGAAAGATCCTGGAAGGGATGTTGAAGCGCTGGGAGATGAAAGTGACGTCGGTGGAAGGAGGAGAAGAAGCGCTGGAGGAATTGTCCGCGGCCCGTGGAGCGAGAGAGCCGTACGGCCAGATCTTGACGGATATGCACATGCCGAAAATGGACGGCTTTGCGCTGGTGGAAAGAATCCGGCAGAGGCGGGAGCTGTCAACGGCCACTATTATGATGCTGACTTCGGCGGGCCATCGGGGAGACGCGGCACGATGTGAGGAGCTGGGAGTTTCCGCCTATTTGCTAAAGCCGATCCGGCAGTCCGAATTGCGAGAAGCGGTTGCCCGGGTTCTTGGGACGAAGGAACAGGAAGGCGCGATTCCGTTGATCACGCGGTACTCGTTGCAGGGTTCGCAGGAGCCTTCGGCTTCGTTGCGCATCCTGCTCGCGGAAGACAATCTCGTGAACCAGCGGCTGGCGGCGCGACTCTTGGAAAAGAGGGGTCACACCGTGGTGGTAGCAGGCAACGGGCGTGAGGCGCTCAAGGCATTCGAAAACGAGGATTTTGACTTGCTCTTGATGGACCTGCAAATGCCGGAAATGGATGGATTCGAAGCAACGGTGGCGATTCGGAAGAAGGAAAAAGACAGCGGGAATCACTTGCCGATCGTTGTGCTGACGGCGCACGCCATGAAAGGGGATCGCGAGAAATGCCTCGCGGTAGGAATGAACGAATACCTTACCAAACCGATTCGCCCGCAGGAACTCGACGAGCTACTGGAGATCTACGTGGCACGGCGAAAGGGGGCGGCGAATGAGGCGGAGAGAATTCTCAGCAAGAACTAGCACAGCGAGCCCTAGGCCGCGAAATTGCCTGGAATTAAATAGACGCCGCGACAACCGCATGTGCGCTTGGTCTCATGCCCGTTTGGATGAAGTCTTCTTAGCGGACGTAACTGGGAGGAGCAGGCCTTTGGGGCCGCTGACGAAAGGATTGCCGCGCTCGTAGAAGCGAAGGAATTGATCGGCAGCGCGGGTAATGCCGATTCGAACGCTCTTGACGATGGCGCCGATGGGATGCTTTGTCACGCCGAGCCAGAGCGCGCCGGGAGCGCAAAGATCGATGCCGTCGTGGCAGCGGTCGATTTGAAAAGCGGCGGCAAGGCGGCCGGGGCCGCGCGTTAGATCGAGAAGGCCAGTGGTTTTGCGGTTCCGCTGCATTAGCTCAATTCCATCGAGAGGCTCGAGAGCGCGAATGAGAATCGCCGCGGCGGTGCCAGCGGGCTCGCTGACGACGTTGAGCATGAAGTGCGCGCCGTAGTTGAAAAAAATGTATGCATGACCAGGAGCGAGATACATGGAGCGAATGCGTGGCGTGGGCCCGCGGAAGTGATGACCCGCGGGATCGCCGGGAGGGTATGCTTCCGTTTCGACGATGCGGCCGCTGAGGCGTCCAGCGGGAAGATCGTGGACGATCACTTTGCCGATGAGAAATTGTGCGAGTGCGACAGTATCGATAGGAAGTTCCGAGCGGCGAAGGCGACGGGTGGAGAATGCTGGATTGCGTTTGTGCACGGTAGAAATTGTTTATCGGCCACTTGAGCCGCTGGAGCGGGACAGGAGTTTCTGCAGGTCTTCGGCGGAAACGAGGTCGTGGTATTCCGCATGCTTCCGGATAAACGTGGCAACGTAGGGGCACAGTGGCACGACGCGGAAATGGTTGGCGCGTGCGAAATCGAGCCCGGTACGGGCAAGTTTGGTGGCGAGGCCCTTGCTCTCAAGGATCGGGGGAACTTCAATATGGTTAAAGACGATACGGTCCGGAAAGCGGCGATAGGTGAGGAGTGCACGCAGGCCGTCGACTTGCGCTTCAAAGCGCTGAGCTTCTTCGTTGTTTGTGACGGTGATGCTGTCGAGGTTTAGGTTCACGAATCACCCTGCGGCTTTCCCCACTTTTTCATTCCGGAAATAACTGAGTGCGCCGGAAGGACATTCATCGACTTGCTGGATAATGCGCTCGCTGGATGAGCCGGCGATGTTGATCCACGGGCGGGCGTGAACGTTGAAAACTTCGCCCAGGCCCTGGACGCATTTTCCGGAGTGGATGCATACGCCGGGCTTCCAGACCACCGTGATTTCGCCGTTGCTGTAGCTCTTGTCGGAATCGCTCATACGTTCCTCCGAGTGACGGCGGGATTCTATCAGGGAAATCGTAAAAACTTAGGGATTTGCGGAATCGGGAGGTTCGTTGTTGAAGAGACGGACCAGCTCGGCGTGATCAATCACGACAACCGGATCGCGCTGGATCGCCTCAAAATATTTTTTTTGGAAACTGTCGCCGGATTCCGTCGGGACAAACATCTTTCGGGCCAGAGAAATGGCCGTGCTGGTGTACTCGGGGGTGACAGGCTCCTTGGCGGCGAGAGTTTCGTCGATGCGCACGACGAATTCGGAAATGTTATGGAGCCAGGCGAACTGCGCGTGGTCGATGACCAGGCGGAAGAGCTCACCGGTGTTGACGGCGCCGTGCTCGCGCTCGTAGTCGCGGCGTTCCATGTTGAGAAGGGTCTTGTGGAGCTTGAGGAGCGCCAGGCGTAGAGTGATCAGTTTCTCGCGTGCCGAAGAGTCGCCGTTCCCAGGAGATAGATTGGAGTTCAAATAATCCATTGGTTGCTGACTCATCTATTGTGCGACAGTCGGCAGAGAATTTCAAAATGAACGGCGAGAGGAAAGAACTAGAGGCACCTAATCATGATAGCGTTTTTCGCCGACGGGGAGCGCAATGGGGAGGCGATTGCCGGGCGGCGGAAGCGGGCAGGTCGAAAAAGGAGTGTAAGCGCAGGGGGGATTTTCCATGCGATTGAAATCGAGAACAAGTTCGCCGGGTTTGTCGAGGCCGTTGGTGGGAAAACCGGTGTAGAGAAAGCGGCAGGCGGGGTACGTCGTCTTGGTGCTGGTAGTATCACGCAGGATGAAAAATAGCTTGGCGACGGCGGGATCTTCGAGGACCGGTTCGATGCGAAATGTTTTTCCGGCGAGGGTGAATTCCGCGGCGCCGGGCACGGGCTGATCGTAAGTTGTGCCGACGAGCGTAGCGAGCGTGATGGTCTTTGCTGGAGAGTAGGGAATCCACTTGGCCGTGACGCGATAAGCAGCATCGGGCGCGTACCATTTCAGGCCGTGGAAGCCGACGATGGATGGCGAGTGGGAATCCTTAATGCGCAGAGCGAAGCGCGCTCCGCGGCGGATCACGTACATATTCAGTGTGCCGATCGTCAGATGAGGAGAAACCCTATCATTGTTGGCTTCAGCGCGCAGGGGCTGCGGCTTTGCAGGCGAGCCAGCAACAAGAAAGTCTGGCAGGAATCCACCGGGCGGCGGGTTCAGAGTGACGGTCTCCCCCTCGAGATGAAGAATCGCGAGATGCGCGGGGCTGCCCGCGGCGAGATGAATCTTGTTGTCTGCGGCAGAGCCGAGAGAGTTGTCGCCCGGCTGGAGCCATTCGAGGCCGGTGAGGGAGAGCCAGCCGTCGGGCTTCAAAAGGTCTGCGACATACTTCGCGCGCCATGCGGCGAGGTCTCTTTTCCAGGAAGTCTCTTGCGAGGCTGCAGGTGCAGGTAGCAGCGCGAACAGAAGAGCGATGAAAGTCAGGCAGGCCGAGCGGTTTCTGAAGCGCATGAGGAAGTATAGCGTGGAAGGGAACGCGCGGAAAAAGAAGATGAGTATGAAAGAGCATGCCAGCCGGTGTGGCAGATTATTGGGAGGCGAGGCTCGCGGAAGTACGGGCAGATTACCGAGCAGCAGAAATTTTCGTCCGTAATACCGCTAATTCCAACTAAGTATACGGCAAGTCGTGAAGGATGTGTAGCTTAGATAAATCGATTTTTTAATGCATTTGAGCCATTCTTTTTGTTGCCGGAGATATAACCGGGAAGCCCTTTTCCTCGTCAAAACAAAGGTAATCAAATCATGCTTTCCTTGGCGGGAATGAAGGATCTTGATTCGCTTCCGCGAGGCAAGGACAAAAGGAAAAGAGAATCTATGACAAGAACGAAATCCATCGCAAACCTGCTGACCCTTTCGCTTTTGCTTGCAGCTAGCGCCGTCGCAGGCAATACCAACAAGGGTACGCTGAAGGTTGCCGAAACCGTTTCTGTCGGCGGCAAGCAGCTCACCGCCGGTCAGTATCAAGTGGAATGGGCCGGAAGCGGCTCTAATGTTGAACTCACTATTTCCGGCGCAAGGGGGACGGTAGCCAAAGTGCCGGCGCAAATCCTTCCGCTAGAGAAAGCCGGTGCGGCGAGTGGGTATTCCACTAGCACCGACCAGGCTGGTAACAAGACTCTGACGCAAATTTTCTTCGGTGGCAAAAAGTATGAGCTTTCCATCGGCGAAGCGTCCGCGGCAACGGCCACACCTTCCGATAACAGGCCGGCGAGCAACTAACCTCGTCGTTTTTCTTCTCGGCGTTCGTAGTTCAATAAAAAGGGACCGCACCGCGGTCCCTTTTTTTGTTTAGGTGCGGCAGTCACAGAGGCTCTCGGGCATGCCCTTGGCTGTAATAGAGATTCGCAACTTTAAATACTGTGATGTGATCAGATGTGATCTAACAGAACGGGCTCCCATGAGTGTATGATTTGGAGCGTTTTGAGTCGGTGGAGGGTTGGCCTCTTCGTGAAATGGATTGAGTCTATTTCCCCGACCGATTGTAATTCCCCACAACAGTGCTGGTTTTTAGAAGCGGAGGAAACTTCATGATCGTCGGAGTTCCGCGCGAGAGTTTTCCCGGAGAGCGGCGCGTGGCGCTGGTGCCGGCAGTCATTCCGAACCTGACGAAAGCCGGTTTGCAGGTTGTGGTAGAAGCTGGCGCCGGATTCGCGGCGGGCTATCCGGATGCCGACTATGCGGCCAAGGGCGCGAAAATTGTTGCGAGCCGCGCCGAAGTGTTCGGCGCGGCCGATATCGTGGTACAGGTCCTTTGTTACGGATCTAATGACAAAACCGGCAAGGAGGATGTGCCGCTCTACCGGCGCGGCCAGGTGCTGATCGGATTCTTGCGGCCGCTGGGATCGATCGAAACCATCCAGGAAATCGCGGCGAAGGGAGTGATTTCCTTTTCGGTGGAATTGATGCCGCGCACGACGCGCGCGCAGAGCATGGACGTACTTTCCTCGATGGCGACCATCTGCGGGTACAAAGCCGTGGTGCTTGCCGCGGATACTTCGCCGCGAATCTTTCCGATGCTCACCACGGCTGCGGGGACGATTACTCCGGGCCGCGTTCTGGTGATTGGGGCAGGGGTGGCGGGTTTGCAAGCCATCGCGACGGCGCGCCGGTTGGGAGCAGTTGCTTCAGCGTACGATTTGCGGCCTGCGGCGAAAGAGCAAGTGCAAAGCCTCGGTGGACGATTCGTCGAGCTCCCCATCGAAGCCAAAGATGCCGAGGACGCGCGAGGGTATGCGCGGGCGCAGGACGAGACATTTTATAAACGCCAACGCGAGCTGCTGGGAAAAGTCGTTGCGGAGAGTGATGTGGTGATCAGCGCCGCGGTCATTCCCGGAAAAAGACCGCCGATTCTCGTTACGAAGGACATGGTAGCAAGCATGGCGCCGGGCTCCGTGATTGTGGATTTGGCGGGCGAGCGCGGCGGGAATTGCGAGCTTACGCGTCCCGGAGAAATCGCCGTGGAGCACGGCGTGACGATTATCGGGTGGTTCAATTTGGCCAGCACCGTGCCCTATCACGCCAGTCAGATGTACGCGCGGAACATCACCGCCTTTCTTCTCCACCTTGTGAAGGATGGGAAGCTGCAGCTCGATTGGGAGGATGAGATTGTGCGCGAAACGCTGCTTACGCGCGGCGGAGAAGTGGTCAACCCGCGCGTCAGAGAATTCTTCTCCCTGCCAGCCCTGCCGGCTGCGCCAAAGGAGATGGCAAGAACATGAAGATGGATCTGCTCACCAGCCTTTACGTTTTCATGCTCGCCGCTTTCATCGGCTTTGAAGTGATACGCCGCGTCTCTCCGCTGCTGCACACGCCGCTCATGTCCCTGACCAATGCGCTGGATGCCATAGCGGTCGTCGGCGCGATTCTACTCGCCGGTGAATATCACGCGCACGGAGCGACGCTCGCAAAAGTCCTGGGAACTATCGCCATCGTGGCCGCGACCAGCAATATCGTCGGCGGTTTCCTGATTACCGACCGCATGCTGAAAATGTTCAAAGCCAGCGGGCCGAAGAAATCATGACCAGGCTGCCCGGCATGGAACAGATCATCGAAATCACCTACCTGATTGCCACCGCTCTTTTCATCCTCTCGCTCAAGTGGCTCAGCTCTCCGAAGACGGCGCGCCGCGGAGTTTTTGCCGGCGAGCTGGGCATGTTGCTGGCCATTGTCGGGACTCTGCTGTACCAAGGCATCGTGGAATACAAATGGATCTTCATCGCACTCGTGTTGGGTACGATTATCGGCGTGCCGCTCGGCGAAGTGGCCATGACCGCTGTGCCGCAACGGACGGCGCTAAGCCACGCGTTTGGGGCGCTGTGCGTGACGCTCGTCGGCACAGCGGAGTTCTATTTGCGCACGCCGGATGTGCCGCGCTTCATGATGGGTGTGCTCTCGCTTGAAGTAATTCTCGGCTCACTCACTTTCACCGGCAGCTTGATGGCTGCGGGAAAACTACAGGAGCTCCTGCCGCAAAGGCCCATTACTTACAAAGGACAGAACATCGTCAACCTCGGACTCCTCGGCGTGGCCATCGTTGTCGCAGGCATGCTGGTAGCTCATCCGGAAAAGACGCAGCTCTTTCCGCTGATTATCGGCATCCCACTTTTGTTCGGCGTGATGATGATCGTCCCCATCGGCGGCGCGGACATGCCCACGGTGATTTCTCTCTTGAATTCCTACGCAGGACTCTCAGCGGCGGCGATGGGTTTCGTCCTGGACAGCAAATTATTGATTATCGCCGGCGCACTCGACGGCGCATCTGGTCTCATTCTTTCCGTGAATATGTCGAAAGCGATGAACCGCTCATTTTCAAACGTGCTCTTCGGCGCGTTTGGGCAGGAGCAGGCGTCTGCCACTGGAGTGCAGGAAGCGCGGCCGGTGCGCAGCGCGACTCCCGAGGAAGCGGCCGCGATTCTCGCCGCGGCAAACAAGGTAGTGATCGTTCCCGGCTATGGAATGGCCGTGGCCCAGGCCCAGCATAAAGTCCGCGAACTGTATGACGCACTGACGAAGCGTGGCGTGGATGTAAAGTTTGGAATCCATCCCGTCGCCGGGCGCATGCCGGGCCACATGAATGTCTTGCTCGCCGAGGCAGACATTCCCTATGACAAGCTGCTGGATATGGACGAAATCAACGGAGATTTTCCGCAAACTGATGTGGCCCTGGTGATCGGCGCGAACGACGTGACCAATCCCGCGGCGCGCACGGACCCAAACAGCCCGATCTACGGCATGCCCATTTTGGATGTAGACAAGGCGCGCACCGTCATGGTGATCAAGCGCAGCATGGCGGCCGGATTCGCAGGGATCGACAACCCGCTCTACTACCTCGACAAGACCCTCATGCTCTTTGGAGACGCAAAATCCTTCGTAGGCTCGATCGTGCGCGAGCTCGGCGGCGGCAACGAATAGCTTGGCCTCGCAGCGAATCGATCAAAACTCCCCAAGGCTTTCGCTCAGCGATAAGACGCGTGAATCATTGCGTACCTGCATCTATTCGTAACGCAAGGCCACGATGGGATCGACGCGCGTTGCCCGCCGCGCGGGAATCGAGCACGCCACCACCGCCACAACGAGAAGAAGCGCAGCTACGCTCAAGAACGTAGCCCAGTCGCCGGGCGTGACGCCGAACAACAAGCTCGACAAGAGCCGCGTAAGCGCCAGCGCGGCGACAATGCCGATGGCAACGCCCGCGAAAGTGGCAACAATCCCCTGACGAAGCACCATTCTCAAGATGTCACGGCGTTGTGCTCCAAGCGCCACGCGAATGCCGATCTCGCGCGTGCGTTGAAGAACCATGTGCGAGATCAGTCCGTACAAGCCCACGACCGCCAGAATCAAAGCCAGCGCGGCAAAACTCCCAATCACATAAGAAGGATACCGCCGCAGAAAAACTGACGGGGATTGATTGGCGATTTGTTCGAGCGATTGTGGCTGGATCATCGGCAGTTGCGGATCCATCTCATGTAATGCCGCGCGCGCGGTTCCGACAAACGCCGCGGGTTCGCCAGCCGTACGCACCAGGTAACTCACGTAAGTGGAAGGCCCCTGATCGTTGGCCGTGTAAACAATAGCCGGCGGAGGCGCAGCGATATCAATGGAAGCGGTGTCCCCGGCTACTCCGACGATTTCAAGAAATGGATTCTGCGCGCTGTACGTAAAACGAATCCGTTTGCCAATGGGATTCTCTCCAGACAAGTAGGCTTTGACGAAGGCGCGGCTCACGACCACGGTGCCTGGAACATCCTGCTTATCGCTTCCGTTGAAGAAACGGCCCTCGACAAGTGGAATTTTCAAAGAGGAAAAATAGCCCGTGCTTACCGTGATGATTTGGCATTCGTCTTCCTGCCCCAGGGCTGTGGTGCGGCCCTCAACCACAAATCGAATCGTGCCGCTCCCGCCGCTCGCGGGAATGCCCGAAGTCTGCCCCACGTCAATCACGCCCGGCAAAGAACGGAGGCGCTGCGTGAATTCGTGATCGAAGCGAACCGCGGCCGCGCTGTAGTAGGGCGGAGTCTTGTCGCTCGGATAAGCAGAATCCGGCAGATTGACGGAGAAGGCCAGCACGTTGTGAAGATTGAAACCCGGATCTTGCCGAAGCAGCGCATGGAGGCTCCGAAGCAGGAGTCCGGCACTGACCAGTAGCACCAGAGAAATCGATATTTCGGCAATGACCAGCGCATTTCGCAGACGAGCCTGACCTCCGCTTGTCCCGCTTCGCGATTCATCTTTCAACACATCGTTCAAAGACGTCCGCGAAGCGTGCAGGCCGGGCGCCAACCCAAAAAGTATTCCAGTGAGCACCGTGACACCGCAAAGAAAGACCAGCACGGGAACGTTGATCCCTGCGTTGCGCAGGTAAGGTGTGGACCGCAACAGAGATTCCGGAATGGCGGCGATCAGCAAATCGACGCCCCATTGAGCGCCGACAAGTCCAACGCTTGCGCCGACGAACGAGAGCAGCAAGCTTTCGGTCAGCAATTGCGTGAGCAAGCTTCCTCGGCTCGCCCCCAGCGCCGATCGCACGGCAAATTCCTTGCGCCGCCCGATCGAACGCGTCATCACCAGGTTGGCAACGTTGGCGCAGGTGATCAGCAGGACGAATCCTACGGCTCCCAACAGAATTAGCAGAATGGGCCGGACCTTGCCCACAACCTGTTCATTGAGGCTCTCCATCACAAAATATACCGAGCTGTTTTCTTTCGGATATTCGCGTGAAAGCCGCGTGCTGATGCTCTGCATTTCCGCTCGAGCCTGCTCGGGAGTGACGCCCGGTGCGAGCCGCCCGAAAACACTGAGCCAGCAGAGACTGCGGCGCGTTATCGGATCACCTGTCTGATGGATGGGCACCCAAACCGGCGCGGAGCGGCCGGGCGCAAACTCAAAGTCACGAGGAAGTACGCCCACGATGGTGGCTGGCTTCCCGTCGATACGGATGATGCGCCCAATGACGTTCGGATCGGCGCCAAATTCGGTACGCCAGAAGCCATCGGTGAGAATGGTGACATGCGGGCCATCGGACCGCATTTCATCCACGAGGAAGTCGCGTCCGAGGGCGGGTTTAACGCCGAGAGTCGAGAAGAAACTGGGTGTCACCTGCGCGGCGAAAGTGTTCTTGGGTTCCCCCGTGGCTGCTATCGTGAATGCGTCGCCGCTGTAGGCCGCGAAGGATTGGATGCTCTTGGCCGCGCGCTTCCAATCCAAGTAGTCTGGATAGGACACTTGAGCGCCGCTCGTGGCGTAGTCCGCTTGCGTGCGCGCCTCGCCCAAGTGGAAGAGCATGCCGGGTTCGCGATAGGGCAACGGGCGCAACAGCGCTGAGTACACTACCGAGAAAATCGCCGTGTTCGCGCCGATGCCCAGCGCCAGCGTCAGCACGACAACCACGGCAAAACCGGGGCTGTTCGAGAACGCTCGGATGGCGTAGCGCAGGTTTTGTGTCAGCGTGCCCATCGGCAGACCTCCGAATACAATCAGACTGCATGGGCAAGTCGCCGGCCATCTTTCACCGATTGCGCCGCTGAGCACAAAAGACTTAGCAGCCGCGAAAACGCGTGGTGGTGGAGACTTGTGCCCGCTAATGGGATAGAGAGTACGGATTCGGACAGCCGCCGGCGCAGCTCCGTCAACCGCTTGCCTCCGCTATTTGGCGTCGTGGAAGATGATCCCCAGGGTGTAGCGCGTCCCGCGGTGCACCCGGCTGACCCCGTGCCGTAGGTTCACGCGGTAGTAGCCGCGCGAGCCTTTCACCGGCCGATAGCGCGTTGTAAAAAGGATCGCCTGTCCGCAATCGGCAAGAACCACTTGCGGCCTGGACTGCGCCCGCGGCTGCTGCTCGACCAGGATAAATTCTCCGCCCTCCCAATCGCGCCCCTGCTGCCCGAGCAGGAAAACCATCTGCAGCGGAAAGCTGATTTCGCCGTAGAGATCCTGATGCAAACAGTTGTATCCGCCAGCCTCGTAGTGGAGCATCAGAGGCGCAGGCTTCGTCTGCCCGGCCTTGTGGCAGAGCTTCAGGAACGCTGCATGGTCGCGCGGATATCGAGGAGTATCTTCATCGATGGCCTCCGCCCAGTGATTCGCGACCTTCGCGAGATGCGGATACGCACCGGCCCGGAGTTCTGCGACTATTTCCGGAAGGGGATTCGCGAAATATTTGTAATCGCCGATTCCAAATCGATACCGCTCCATAACCACCTGGCTGCGAAAATTGCTTTCGTCGCCGTAGAGCGACACAAGTGCGGCACATTCGCCCGGCGATAGAATCGGAGATGTCACCGCGTAGCCGCGCTCAGAAAGCGATTCCGCCGCCTCTTTCCAGTCCAGCGTATCGATCCTTTGGGTGATGGATGGAATCTCGGATTTTTTCCGGGCTGCTTCTGGCATGGTGCCTCTCCCCGCAATCGGTCTGCACGCAATCAGAAATATGAATCCAAGCGCGCCAGCAATTCTATCCACTCTGCGCCGTCAAATTCTTGCTATAGTGAAGGCCTGCGAACGGTTCTGGGAGGCCCTCATGAGTGAGACCAGGTCGATTACAAAAGGTTCCCGCAGAGCGTTTCTTCAGGTGTCGGCTGCGGCCACCGCGGCGATAGCATTCCGTATTGCTACCGAAGCATCCCTTGCAGCGGAGGAGCGCAATGTTTTTCACGCGGGAGCGGTAGTGATCGACGCGAATGAAAACCCTCTGGGCCCGTGCGACGCCGCAAGGAAGGCCGTTGTGGATATGGCGCCGCAGGGCGGCCGCTATTCTTACTGGTTGAAAGAAGAATTCGTGAAGACATTCACGCAGATGGAGGGCCTGAAGCCGGACTACCTCCAGGTTTTTCCCGGTTCGAGTGAGCCGCTGCACTTTTCCGTGCTGGCGTTCACCTCGCCGGCAAAGAGTTACGTCACCGCGGATCCCGGCTACGAAGCCGGAATGCGCGCAGCGAAATTTTCCGGCGCCCGCATCGCCAAAACGCCGCTCACAAAAACGTACTCGCACGACATCAAGGCCATGCTCGCTGCTGGGCCGGACGCGGGTCTGTTCTACGTCTGTACGCCAAATAATCCGACCGGAACGATGACCTCGCATTCCGACATCGAGCGCCTCTTGGCCGAAAAGCCAAAAGGCTCGGTCGTTCTGGTGGACGAGGCTTACATCCATTTTTCCGATGGCATTTCCGCCCTCGATTTGGTTAAGGCGGACCGGGACGTCATTGTGCTGCGCACTTTTTCCAAGATTTACGGAATGGCGGGGCTGCGCTGCGGCATGGCCATCGGGCGTCCCGATCTATTGGCAAAGCTGGAAAGCTACGGTGGCTGGGGCGCGATGCCCATCACCGCCGTCGCTGCTGCAACCGCGAGCCTGAAACATGAGCATCTCGTTGCTGAACGCAAACAGTTGAACGCCGCCATCCGCCAGAAAACTTTCGAATGGCTCGACCGCCAGGGCTTTTCCTACGTCCCCTCCGAATCTAACTGTTTCATGCTCGACACCAAGCGCCCCGCAAAAGAAGTAATTGACGCCATGGCCGCCCGCAATGTGTTCATCGGACGCATCTGGCCCGTCTGGCCCACCTACACGCGCATCACCATCGGCACCCAGGATGAAATGGATGCATTCCAGTCCGCCTTCCAAGCCGTAATGAAAAACGCGAAGACCGTGAGCTACGCACCTTCGTTGAACAAGCGCCGCTCCTATCCCGATGGCCAGTCCTGGCCCATCATTTCTGCTTGATTAGCAGCGATGCAAGGACACCATCAGCTGCAATGCCGTTGCTGAAACAGCCCTAGAGGCGACCCGCTGGCAGAACGTGAAACCGTTTCTTCCCCGCCAGGCGATACGTCGCAAAATCCGCTTGATCTACGGTGAGGATAGCGCTAAGCGACTCTCTATTCGCCAAATGAACCAGCGTCGCATCGGCAAAATCCATCGGCCGGTCCCAGTAGCGTGACATTAGCGCGCGCACCTCTGCCAACTCCGCATCCTCGATTGTGCCCATCACGATCACTCCTGATCGCACGAACTTCCATGCCGCCTCCATAGCCACCCGGTTCGCACCCGTCATGTGGAACGTCTCAGTGAAGACTGCTTCTGACGTGAGCAGCGGCATCCGCAATTGAGCAAAAACAGTTTTGCACGCCGCATGCCATGGATCGCGGGAGTCCAGCAGGGCCAGGATCGCGCCGGTATCAATGAGCGCGCTGGCGGCCATATTTTCCCCGCAGTCGCCGGCGCACGGTCTCGCGCACCCGTTCGGCATGATAGGGACCGAGTCCGACAATTGTGCCGAAGCATCGTTCGGCGGCGGAGTGGAGCTTGCGCTGGGTTTTCTTGTCGTCCCCCGGCTTAGCGGCGTTCTGCGCGAGCCAGGCGCGTGCTGCCTGCTCCAGGACCGCCGAAAGCGGCGCGCGACGCAAGCGCGCGGCGCGCTCCAGTTCCCCTTTTAGGGCGCCGCTCAACCGCCAACTATAGACTTGCGTCTTCATGCACTACAGTGTAGTGCAAATTGCTTCCGCACGCAACGCCTCCCGGCAGGGCAGCGTGCGCTATAAAGCAGCTGTTCTCAAGTGTGTGCTTCTGACGTCAGCGTTTTCGGCGATTCATTTGCCACAGGGCCATGGAACTGAGCGGTTTCCGTCGAGCCGGCCAGAGCCGTAGTGGAGGAGTTGCCGCTAGAAACGGCTTGGGCGATTTCATCGAAGTATCCGGTGCCGACGAAGCGCTGGTGCGTCACCGCGCGGTAACCGAGTTCCTGCGCAGCAAATTCTTCCTGCTGCAGTTTCGAATACGCCGTCATCCCTGCCTGCGCGTAGCCCCGCGCAAGGTGGAACATGGACATGTTCAGCGCGTGGAACCCCGCCAGCGTCACGAACTGGAATTTGTAGCCCATCTTCCCGAGTTCCTGCTGGAAGTTGGCGATGGTGACGTCGTCGAGCTTTTTCTTCCAGTTGAACGACGGCGAACAGTTGTAGGCCAAAAGTTTCCCTGGGAATCTTGCGTGAATGGCCTCGGCAAATCTCTTCGCTTCTTCCAGATCGGGATGAGAGGTTTCGCACCAGATCATGTCCGCATACGGCGCGTAAGCGAGGCCCCGCGCAATGGCCGCGTCAATGCCACCGCGGAAGTGGTAGAAGCCTTCGGGAGTGCGCTCCCCGTGGATGAATTCGCGGTCGCGCGGGTCAGCGTCGGAAAGCAGGAGGCCCGCGGAATCCGCGTCCGTGCGCGCGATAAGTATCGTCGGCACGCCGCAGACGTCCGCAGCTAGGCGCGCAGCCACGAGCTTCTCAATGAATTCGCGTATCGGCACGACCACTTTTCCACCCAGGTGGCCGCACTTCTTCGATGACGAAAGCTGATCTTCGATGTGCACGCCCGCTGCGCCCGCTTCGATCATGGCTTTCATCAGTTCGTAGGCGTTCAGCGAGCCGCCGAATCCCGCTTCCGCATCCGCGACGATCGGCGCCAGCCAATACGTGTCGGATTTTTTTCTTTCCGCCGATTCAATCTGATCGGCGCGAAGCAGCGCGCGATTGAGGCGCTTCACCAAGTTCGGCGCGGAATCGCAGGGATAGAGACTCTGGTCCGGATAAACATCTCCCGCCGTGTTTCCATCCGCCGCCACTTGCCAGCCGCTCCCGTAAATCGCTTTCAGTCCGGCCTGCACCATTTCAATGGCTTGATTCCCCGTGATGGCGCCCAGCGCCGGAACATAAGCGTCCGTGTGCATCAAATTCCAAAGCCGCTCCGCACCCAGGCGCGCCAGCGTGTATTCGATCTGGATCGAGCCGCGCAGCCGCAAGACATCCGAGTAAGAGTAGGGCCGCGTAATCCCAGACCACCGGGGATCGGTGCTCCAATGCGTATGAGGCTGATGCTTACGGCCGTTCCCATTGCTGTGACCGTTGCCGTTGGCGCCGTTGCTTCCGTTGGATGACATTGAATGCTCCTTGCTTTCCAAATCTCCTCAGTTCACCGGGAAAACTGCGACCATTCCTTTTTATGCAGGATTGAATTCGGACTTGCGAATCATTTCCTCACTGATCCTTCGAGCCTCGCGAAGCATGGCTGCCGCTGGTTCATTGCCGCCGTTCGCGGATTCACGCAGCAACCGGTCCAGCTCTTCGTCGAACAATTCGTGAATCAATTCCGGCGTGTGCCGAATCGGCAGGTCCGCGTCGTCGAGAATCTCGACGATATTCGAATGCCGCACGCGTTGCGCAATCATCAGCCGGTAAATGCGATCCGTCGCCAGATCTTCCATGTAGCCATCGAGCAGGCTCGCGCCTTTCCCGTGGAGCACTCCGTTGCGGTAGCGAATGACCGTTCGAATCGCCGCACGCGTGCCTGCAAGCGTGTGTTTGCCAACCCCAGCCGGAAGCGGACGCAGTTCCGGATGCTTGTTGGAGTCCAAAGGACGCGCTTGAAGCTGGTTGGGTACCGGGAATTGCGAAACGGCAATTTCGTTTTGATCCGGGTGACCCGTCCACGCCCCGTCCATAAGTGAGTTGGATTCGTTCTTCTTATCCTCTGCGAGGGCGTTCAACGCGCGTGAGTTTAGCCCGGCGTCTTCACGGTTTGGAAAGAGCGCTGTCATTCCCCCGATGGCCAGCATGCCGTGCTTGTGGCAGATTTCCGGCAATAGATTGCGCAAATTCTGGAAGAAGGCCACGTTGTGCGGGATAGTGTTGCGATCGGGCAGCACCCACTCGGGATTTTCGAGATTGAAATGGATCAGGCTCGCCATGTAGTCCCAGCGGCCGAGATTCAGCCCAAGGATGTGGTCCCGCAAATTCCAGGCGAACTCTTCCATCTGAAACGCGAGAGGATGCGATTCCACGAGCGCCATGCACTTGATCGCGTTTGAGGGCAGCCCTTTGAGGCGCGCAATCATCTGGAAGAGATCGCGCCACCAGAGAGCTTCGTCGGCCGACTCGGATTTCGGGATGTATATGCACAGCGGATGTTTCAGCGCGCTGAAATCCACTTGATAGGCCACCATCGCGACGTCGAACAGTGATGCTGGAATCAGTTCGCCGGATAGAACGCCTGCTTGGTGTATGTGCAAGCCCCGTGGCCGCGTGAAAATCACCGTGGCGCTCGGATTGATGCCGACGGTCTTGCTGCGCTTGCGGTCGAAATACGTGAGCCGCCCCGCGAGCGCCTCGAGAATGTTCTTGATCCCGCGCGAATTGTTCTCCCAGGCATTGGCGTTCGAATCTTCGAGATCCAGCATCACGCCGGGAGCACCGGAATTCAGCATTTTCACAACCAAGTCCGCATCGTCGGCGGGACCAGTCATTTGATTGCGCTGATCCGCGCACCAGGCCGGCAGTTCAATCCGCCAGGAGTTTGTGGTCGCCACCGAAGGCGGCAAATAATCCGGTAGCTTGCCCGCATGAGCTTCCGCGAGCGCATAATCGCGCCGCGCAATCAACGCGCGCTGCCGCAGAGTGAGCGCGGCATGCAACGGAGCAAGAAACTCCAGAAATCCCTCGGGGAGGTCGCGGGCGGGATCGAAATCAGGGGGCGCGGAATTGACCGGCACCATGCGATTCGAAAAGGGCAGGGGAACCTTCGCTGGATCCGGCTTGCTGATCGCGGTAGCCATGGTCGCGTCCAGGCCTTTCCGTCAGAATTCTGACGAACGCTCGTCGCGGAATAGCAAAGGCAATTCGAAGGCCAATCGGCTGGAAACTGCACTTCCTAAGGCCCGTTCGCTCAAGGAGATAAAGGAGCGCCTGCCGCGCCGGGAAAGAAATGTGAAGAGATGCGGTCCATGTGTCGAAAAAATTGCACACCAACGGCGACTTCTTTCCTTCGCAAGCTTGCCATGTTCAGCATATTGAACATATGTTCAGAGTCCCATCCCTCTTGCCTGGAGCCCTGGCGGAGTCCCAAACACACTGTTCAATATCCTGAACAAGTATTCTATACTTGGGACTTCAGCTTTTGCATGGATCGGAGGCGCCATGGCTACCTCGGATGCAAGCCCGGCAACCGCCGTCGAACGCGCCCTGAATATTCTCGAAGCTGCCGCGCAGCGCCGCGACGGCCTCACCAATTCTGAAATCAGCCGCAAACTCGGCATTCCAAAAAGTTCCGCCAGCTACATTCTGCGCACTCTGGAACGGCGCGGCTATTTGCGCCGCGACGCGGAAACCGCGCGCTACCGCCTCGGGCTGAAAATTTTGAGTCTCGGCGGTGACGCCCAGGGAAATCTCGACCTCGCCGATGTGGCCCTGCCGTTCATGCGGGCTTTGGGAGAAAAAATTCACCTCACCGTTCATCTTGCAGTCCTGGATCAGGGCGAAGCGGTGTATATCGAGAAAGTGGAGGCGCCGGGATTTTTCAAGGTAAACACCTGGGTGGGGAGGCGTATGTTTCTGCATTCCACGAGCGTTGGAAAATGCCTGATGGCCTGGCTGCCGAAACAGGAAATCGAATCGATTGTGAAGCAGCATGGCTTAAAAAAGAGAACTCCGGAAACGATCACCAATATGACTAAGTTGCTGGCGGAACTGGAACACGTGAAGCAGGCGGGGTACGCCGTGGATGACGAAGAGAACAGTCTGGGTGCGCGCTGCCTCGGTGCGCCGGTGTTCGACGCGGTGGGAAATGTGGTCGCGGCAATCGGAGCAAGCGGCACGCTGACGCAAATGGATGAATCCAGCATGCCGAAAATCATCGAAGCGTTGAAAGAAACCGCGCGGCGCGTTTCGCGCCAACTGCTACGCAGCGGCGCCGCGGGGGCCGCCTAGCCGGCGGCCCCTTCGACGGATCGTTTTCAGCTGCTGATGATCAGGTTATTTTTCACGGAAAAAACATTCGGAACCTGGTTGGCCCGAATGCCGGCGAGATTCTTGTCCGCTTCGCTGTCCACCACTCCTTCCAGAGTGACGTTGCCGTTTTTCACGATGATATGAACGGAAGGCACGGCCTGAATGGAATAGCGCGAGAGGCCGGGGTCACCATAGATGGCGCGGTAAAGTGCGCGGCGAAGCTGATCATCCATCGGCGATGGAGGCAGAACCTCGATGTTGTTCACTACCGTGGAAACTCCTTCAATGCCTTTCACAACGCCCTCGGCGTCCGACTTCAACGTCGGCCGCGTGACTTGGCCGTACAGAGTTACTTTGTCACCTTCCACTTTGTAAGCGAGATTGTCGAATACCGAGTACCACGGTAGCATCACCAGGCGGTGCCGAACTTCATTGGCTACACTTTTTGGTTCACGCTGCTTTTTCTCGTCCCTTGGCGGGGCGGCCGCGTAATTTGGCAGTCCAAAAACCGGAGCGCAAAGCAGTGCGATAACGAATAGGGCCCGGAGTTCCTTTCTCATAATGTCCTCCTGGACAAACGTTCCATCGTGCTTCGACCAGTTAGATTCAAGATGTAAGGCAAATGGGTGCACGGTTCCATGCCGTGGGTGGGTGTTAGCATAATTCTTATAAGGCCTGCAAGAAGTATAGAATTGCATCGAGGACCGAAACTGTTTGAGAGCAGCGGAGTTGGACGGATGCCGGCTGCGGCCAAAGGAGCAGGGAAGTGCTCGTCATTGCACATCGGGGAGCATCGGGGCACGCGCCGGAGAACACCATGGCGGCGTTCAGGAAGGCTGTGGCCATGGGGGCGACGTTCATCGAGACGGATTTGCAGATGTCGCGGGACGCACACTTCGTAGCCATCCATGATGCGACGGTAGACCGTACGACGAACGGGCAGGGAATCGTGCACGACATGACGCTCTCCGAATTGCGGCGTCTGGATGCCGGTTCGTGGTTCGGAAGTGAATTCATGGGGGAACGGATTCCCACGCTGGAAGAGCTTCTGGCGTTTTCGAAAAAGAACGACGTCGTGTTTTATCTGGAGATCAAGCCGCAGGGATCGTGGGGCGGAGAACATGCGCTGATCGGCGCGCTGAGGGAATCGGGCGAAATACCGCGGGCCGTGGTGATTTCGTTCGATCCGTCGGTGGTCTTGAAATTGCGCAAGATCGAGCCAACGCTGATGACGGGTTTGCTGTACGACGGGCAGATTGAAAAGCCACTGGACAAGGCGATCGAAGTGGGAGCACGGCAAGTTGCGGTGCGGGTTGACCTGGTGACGCCGGCGCTGCTCAGCGCAGCGCGAAAGAAAGATTTGCAGGTGGTTTGCTGGACGGTGAACCATTCCGCGCACATGCGCGCGCTGATGGCCGCGGGAGTGGACGGAATCATGAGCGACTATCCGGACCGCCTGGTGGCAGCCGTAAAACAAGTAACCGAACCTGTTCGCTGATGTGCGGGTCCGCCTTTGAGATTGAGTGCCTGATACTTTCATGGCGTGGGATCCGCGCCTGGAACCAGCCGGGTTTGCAGAGCGGCGAATTGAGAGAGGGAGAGCTGCTCGGCGCGGGAGTCGGGGCGGAGATTTAGCGAGGCGAGAATTTCGCGAAGTGCGGCGGGCTTGGCGAGCGAGCGCAGGTTGTTCACCAGAGTTTTGCGCTTCTGCGAGAAACACAACTTCACAAAATCGAGAAAACGCGACTCGTCCGAGAGGCGGAGCTTTGCGCGCTCGCCGGGGAAGCGGAGGGTGACGAGCGCCGAAGCAACTTCGGGCGGCGGCGAGAAAGCATCGCGAGGAAGTTCAAAGACAAATTCGGGGCGCGCGTAGAGCTGCGTGAGGACGGAGAAGTAGCCGTAGTCGCGCGTGCCCGGTTGAGCGGCAAGGCGAGCTGCGACTTCGGATTGAATGACGACGTGAATTTCGTCGATGAGATCCGGGAACGTGAAGAGATGCTGGAGGATCGGCGAAGTGATGTAGTACGGGAGATTGCCGTAGATGAGGATGCGGCGGCCGGAGGCGATGGCGGCGAGGTCGGTTTCGAGGATGTCGCTGGGAATTACGTTGAGATTGGAAAATTTCTTTGCGAGGCGGCGGAGGCCGGCGATGAGAGTTGGGTCGAGTTCGATGGCGTGGACGGGGGCGCCGGCGGCGATGAGGTGCTCGGTCATTTCGCCGTGTCCTGAGCCAATTTCGATCCAGCAGTGTTTGTCATCCTGCGAGAGGGGCACGGTGGAATGCGGAGAGACGCGAATGGCGCGGGCGATTTCTTCGCGCCAGTGGAGATCGGAGAGGAAATGCTGGCCGAGGCGTTGGCGAGCCATGGATGGGAGATTGTAGCAGGGGACGCGAGTGGTGGCTGGTGACTCGTGGCTTGTGACTCGTGACCGGTGTCCAGTGTTCCGCGTCCCGTGGAACCAAAAGAGTGGTCCGTCTTGACCGGGTCGAATCCGCAGAGAGCCTCGCGGACTGTGAAGATGGTCTCCTACACCCCCCGTCGCGACGGAAAGAGTGTGGAAGTTATTGAAGAGGAAACGCCTAAAGAGCTGCCGTTGCGGAAAAGAGTTCATAAAAGTTAGAAAACAAAGGAGTTCATTGAATGGAACTTTTTTGCCAAATGGCAAGAGAGGTTCCCTCACTCCCGATGGTCGCTCGCGACAGACACCCTTCGTCGGGTGTCTGGTTAACCATAACACCCCATTCCCCCCTGTTCCTTGTAAGTGTTGTATCTAAAGGGCTTAGCTCTGCCGTAAGTTTTCCACCAGCGGAGGCCGCCGTAGAGGACGAGAAGAAGAAGAGCCAGACCCACAACCTTGCGGAGTATGAACTTCCACGTCCATTCGGCGGCGCCTCCCAAAGGCAGCATCATGACCGCAGGTAGAAGGGCTCCGAAAGCCACGAGAAAGCCGCCGAAGACGAGCATGGAGATGCGGACCTAGGGCCACTTGCGCCAAAGTCCAACGCCGGTAGCCAGCCCCCAGACGCCAAAGCAAACCGTCACACCGGAAAACGCGTGCATGAAATGTCCCATTTCCGCCATGGGCCGGGGATTGTTCCACATTGAGAGAATGCCCCCGAGGAGGGCGGAGCGCGCTAAAGACCATTACCTGGCTGGCAATGTCTTTCATCTTCCCGGAAAAGTCTGTTGCGCCGTTCAATCATTCTCCCCATGGGGCACTACAGCCGATTTTACCGTGGGGGGGAGTTGGGGGGACCCGGCGCAAACCGGTGGGTGTCTTCGAGGTAAGGTCAGAAGGCGGGACGAGTAGCGTGGCGGGCCGAGGAGGAAGAGCTCGATCAGAAGAAGCCGGTTCGGTGCTGCGCTGGGCGGTGAGGGAATGGGAGCCCGCTAGGCTCTTCGACTTTGTTGGTGGAGAGAGTGTGGCGTCCCTTCCGGCGCGCGTGTTTTCTGTGCTTCTCGCTGTATGTCCACTGAAGCAGGACGTAGTGCAAAAAAAAACAGCCAAGAATGCAAAACGCCAGGAAGATCGTAAGCGGCATAGGAGCCTCACCTGGACTGGTGTGAATGCGTAGCGCGGATAAGGAAAGAGTAGGAGCGGGAACCATAAGAAGTGCTGAGAGGTTTATGAGGAATTCGTTAGGAGAGTTCTCTGGAAAAGGCCCCCCGGAAATATGCCCCGATAGGATTGTGGTAGGTGGGATGAATGGAAGGAGGGAAGTGCCGCGCCTAGGGGTTGGGGATTCTGTTTGCGACGGTTCCCAGCCCTTACGGGCTGGGCTAACTTCTGACGCGCCTACGGCGCTCTGGAATCGGCTAGAATGTGGAGTGCGGAGGCTTGCGATGTCACACCGATTTACTGTGATCTTCGAGAAAGAGGCGGAAGGGGGCTATCACGTTTTTTGCCCCACATTGCCGGGATGCCATACACAAAGCGAGACGATCGAAGAAGGCGTCGAGAACATCCGTGAAGCCATCGGGCTGTACATCGAAAGCCTGGTCGAAGACGGTTTACCCATCCCTACGGAAGACATCTTAATCAAGCCGATTGAGATTCCGGCGTGACGCCGAAGCTACCCACGGCCACAGCAAAGGACTAGGTTCGTGCGGCAGAGCGATTGGGATTCGTGTTTCGGCGCCAGCGCGGTAGTCATGCAATATATGTGCGAGAAAGCGATCGAGCCCGCGTAGTGATCCCGATGCATAAGGGCGAATTGAAGCGCAAGACGTTGCGCGCCATCATCCAGGATTTGAAAATCACCGTCGAAGAATTTGGCAACATGTAGCGTAAAATAGGTGGGAAGTTGCGGATGAGGTTTGTGTGAGGGGGCTGTGAGAATTCTGTTTGTGGCATCGGAGGGGCTGCCGTTTTCGAAGACGGGCGGCCTGGCGGACGTGGTGGAGGCGCTGCCGAAGGCGCTGGTGGCGCAGGGCCACGAGGTGGCGGTGGTGTTGCCGCGGTATCGCGGCACGAAGACGACCGCGGTGGTGATGCCGAGCTTGACCATTCCAATGGGCGGGACGCGGCTGCGGTTTCCGGCGATTGCCGATGGCACGCTGTTGAATGGTGTGCGGTATTACTTCGTGGATGATCCCGGGTATTTCGACCGCGATGGATTGTACGTCGGCAGCAGCGGAGAGTACGCTGACAACGCGGAACGGTATACGGAGTTTTGCCGGGCGGCGATTGAGGTGGCCAAGCACGTCTGGCCGGCGGATGTGTTTCATTGCCACGACTGGCAGACGGCGCTGGTGCCGGTGCTGCTGCGGACGTCGTACGGAGATGATCCGCTGGTGAAGGACCTTCCGGTGGTGTTCACGATTCATAACATGGGGTATCACGGGCTTTTTGCGCCGAGTGTGCTCGAGGGCGCAGGAATTCCCAGGAGCCTATTTCATCAGGGGGGAATCGAGTTCTTTGGCAAGGTGAATTTGCTGAAGGGCGGGCTGGTGTATTCGGATTATTTGACGACGGTGAGCCGGAAATACGCGGAGGAGATTCAAACGGCAGGATACGGACACGGACTGGATGGTGTTGCGAGGAGCCGCGCCGACCGGCTGGTGGGAATTTTGAACGGGGTGGACTATTCGGAATGGGATCCGGCGAAAGATAAACTGATTGCCGCGAAGTATTCGGCGAAGGATTTGGGTGGGAAGCAGGTATGCAAGCAGGACTTGCTGGGGTTGTTCGGATTGTCGCAGGAACATCTGGGGCGGCCGGTGATCGGAATCGTTTCGCGCTTTGCGGACCAGAAGGGGTTCGACCTGATCGCGGAAAAAGCGCATGAATTGATGCGCGAGGAGCTGGTGCTGGTGGCGCTGGGGACGGGCGAGCGGAAGTACGAGGATTTTTTCCGGGCGCTGGCGGCGGCGTATCCAGGGCGCGTGGGCCTGAAGATCGCATATGACAACGCGATCGCGCACAAGGTCGAGGCGGGAGCGGACATGTTCCTGATGCCGTCGCGGTACGAGCCTTCCGGCTTGAATCAGATGTATAGCTTGAAGTATGGTACGGTGCCCATTGTGAGAGCCACGGGCGGGCTGGACGACAGCATCGACCCGTTTGACGTGGAACACGGGACGGGGACCGGTTTCAAGTTCAAGGAATATACCGGCGAGGCGCTCCTGTTTGCGGTGCGGCAGGCGCTGCATCATTATATGGATGAGCGCATCTGGAAGCGGATTCAGTTGAACGGCATGGCGAAGGATTTTTCGTGGAAAGGGCCGGCGGCGGAGTATGCGAAACTGTATGAAGCCGCGCGGGCCCTGCGAGGCTCAGGACAAGCTGCCCGCGGATTGGGGCAAGCTGCGCAGAGTGCGGGGCAAGCCCCTCAAGGATTGGGGCAAGTGAAAAGAAACCAAAAGCCTGCTGGAACATCTAATTAAGTTGATTTAGGAGAGGAAAGCGGCGGCCGAAGGGCAAGCTGCTGAGAAAAAGGAATATGGCTGACAATTCAATTCAGACAGCAACGGATGGAAATTTCGAAGTCGAAGTGCTTACGGCGAGCAGTACGCAACCGGTGATGGTGGATTTCTGGGCGGAATGGTGCCGGCCGTGCCACATGCTGGCGCCGACGGTGGCGGAGATCGCGCACGACTACGCGGGCAAGCTCAAGGTGATGAAGTTGAACGTGGACGAGGCCATGAATTCGGCGGGCCGGTATCGCGTGCAGGGAATCCCAACACTGCTGCTGTTTAAGAACGGGCAGGTTGTGGAGCAGATCGTGGGAGCGGTGCCGAAAGACCAAATCACCAAGGCGCTGGACCGGCACCTGGCCTAAAGCAAGATTCGAAGGATGGAGAAGGCGTGTCGTGAAATTGCGTGCGGCACGCCTTTTTGTTTGTAGGGGGTGGAGAGTTCGGCTTAGAGTGCTTCGGAAAAACTGGCGATGAGAAAAACTGAAAGCAAGATTGTTCGCTGCCCCTGGGCGGGGAATGAGCTGAGCATTCCTTATCATGATGAGGAATGGGGTGTGCCGGTGCATGACGAGCGGACGTGGTTTGAGTTTATGATATTGGAGGGGGCGCAAGCGGGATTGAGTTGGGAAACGGTTTTGCGGAAGCGGGCGAGGTACCGGGAAGTGTTTGACGGGTTCGATCCGGAGAAAGTGGCGCGTTATGATAAGAAAAAAGTGCGGGCGCTGTTGGCGGATGCGGGGATCATCCGGAACCGGTTGAAGATTGCGGCGGCGATTGGGAATGCGCGGGCGTTTTTGAAGGTGCAAGAAGAGTTTGGGACGTTTGATGCGTATATCTGGAAATTTGTGGGTGGGCGGCCGAAGCAGAATGCCTGGAAGACGCACGAACGCTTGCCGGCGAAGACGGTGGAATCGGATGCGTTGAGCAAGGATTTGCAGAAGCGGGGATTCCGGTTCGTGGGGTCGACGATTTGTTACGCGCTGATGCAGGCGACGGGGATGGTGAACGATCACCTGGTGAGTTGTTTTCGGTATAGGGAATTGTCTCGCTAGGTTGGCCTCGTAGGGCGCGCTTGCTTCGAAGGCGGGGCGAGCTTACGATTGGAACCTGCCGTTTCTTGGTGTTTTCCAAAAGCAGTTTGAGGGATGTGAACGAGAAGACGTTGAGGTGTGGTTGAGGAGTGGAAGGGACAGGCCCTTCGAGAGACTCAGGGTAAACAAGAATGCCTGTCCTACTTGAGAAGAGGGCCGGAATGAAATCGGTGGTGGTGGTGGGGGCGCAGTGGGGCGACGAAGGTAAAGGCAAGGTGGTGGACTACCTTGCGGGGTCGTTCGATTACATTGCGCGCGTGGCGGGCGGGCACAATGCGGGGCACACGGTCATCATCGGGAAGGACCGTTACGTACTGCAGCTGATTCCTTGCGGGATTCTACGGCCGAAGCAGCAGGCGGTGATCGGGACGGGCGTAGTTGTGGATCCGGCGGCGCTGGTGGCAGAGATTGAGACGCTTTCGAAAGCGGGAATTGAGGTGAAGGGGCGGTTGCACGTCAGCAACCGCGCGCACTTGATTTTTCCGTATCACCGGGAGCTGGACAAAGCCGCGGAAGGTGCGCGGGGAGCGGACAAGATTGGCACGACTTCGCGGGGGATCGGACCGGCGTACGAAGACAAGATGGCGCGGCGCGGGCTGCGGATGTGCGATTTGCTGGAGCCGGAGATGTTTCGAAAGAAGGCCGCGCACGTGGTGGCGGAGAAAAACCGGCTGGCGAAAGGCGCGTACGGCGCGAACATAGATTTTTCGCATGAAGTGGAAGAAACGCTGAAGCTGGGCGAAAAAATTCGCGGATACATTTGCGACACGGCGGAATTGGTGAACCGCGCGCTGGACGAAGGGAAGTCGGTGTTGTTCGAAGGCGCGCAGGGAACGATGCTGGACATCGACCACGGGACATACCCGTTTGTGACGTCGTCGAGCGCAACTTCGGGTGGTGCTGCGACAGGCGTGGGCGTGCCGCCGACGAAGCTCAAACATGTGCTGGGGATTTCCAAAGCGTATACGACGCGCGTGGGCAGCGGGCCGTTCCCGACGGAGATGCCGGACCTGGATGCGCAAGAAGTGCGCGCGCGCGGGAAAGAGTTTGGAGCGGTGACGGGCCGGCCGCGGCGCTGCGGCTGGCTGGATCTGCAAGTGCTGCGGTACGCGAAAATGATCAACGGAATTGATTCTTTGGTGATTACGAAGCTGGATGTGTTTGACACGCGGCGGGAGATTCAGGTTTGCGTGGGATATAAGTACAAGGGCACGCCGCTGAAGGAAATGCCGGCGCTGGCGGAAGAGTACGAGCGGGTGACGCCGGAGTACAAGACGCTGGCGGGATGGAATGAAACGACGTACGGCTTGAAAGACGGAGCGAAGCTGCCGAAGGCGGCGGTGGAGTATTTGCGATTTATTTCGGATTTTCTGCAAGTGGAGATCGGGATGATTTCCACGGGACCGGAGCGCGACGCGACGATTGTGCCAGCGGGGACGCTGCTGGCGCGGTGGCTGTGAAGAAGTGACTCGTGACTCGTGACTTGTGGCGCCGCGGTATCGGGTGCCAGACTCTACTTGAAATGCTCACCCTTGAAGAAGCACGCGGAAAGATAATCGAACAACTTGGGAAGCGAAAAGGACCATGCGCGACTACGGTTGTGAGCGTGTGGGAGGCGCTGGGATTGGTGTTGGCGGAGGAAGTGAAAACGGACCGGGAGTATCCGCCGTTTGACCGGTCGACGCGGGATGGATATGCGGTGCGCGCGAAGGAAGTTGCTCCGGACGCCAAACTGAAATGTGTGGGAGAAATCAAGGCGGGTGATACGGTGAGCGAGCCGCTCGCGGCCGGGACTTGCGTGCAAATCATGACGGGGGCAGCGATTCCACCCGGCGCGGACGCGGTGGTGATGATCGAGCACACGCAGCGAGAGGGAGAGGTGATGCGATTCGAACGAGCGGCGCAAGTGGGGCAAAACATTGTGCCGCGTGGGAGCGAGGCCGCCGCGGGGCAGACGCTGCTGAGGCCCGGGATGCGCTTGGGCTACGCGGAACTGGCGCTGGCGGCGCAAGTCGGGGCGGCGGAATTGAAATGCGCGAATAAGCCGCGCGTGGCGATCTTGTCGACGGGGGATGAGGTTGTACCGGTCGAGGTGGCGCCGGGGGCATTTCAGATTCGAAACAGCAATAGCGTTTCTCTGGCAGCGCAGGTACGGATTGCTGGTGGCGAGCCGGTTGCGTTGGGAAATGCGACGGACCGGGTCGAGGAGTTAGGGAAGAAGATCGAGCGGGGGCTGAAAGAGGACGTGCTGGTGCTTTCAGGCGGCGTTTCGATGGGGAAGTATGACCTGGTGGAAAAAGTTCTAAAGGCCATGGGAGCGGAATTTTATTTCGATGCGGTGGCGATTCGACCAGGGAAGCCTGCGGTTTTTGGGATTTGCCAGGGGAAACCGGTGTTCGGGTTGCCGGGAAATCCGGTTTCGACGATGGTGACGTTCGAATTGTTCGTGGCGCCGGCGATTGATTTGTTGAACGGGGCGGAGGCTCGGCCGCTGCCGCTGGTGGAAGCGCGGCTGGGAGAAGCGCTCCATGAGAAGCCGGGGCTGACGCATTTCCTGCCGGCGAGGGTGGAGTGGCGCGGAGGGGCGCCTGAAGTGAAGGCTTTGAAATGGCAGGGATCCGGAGACATTGCGGCGCTGGCAAAGGCGAATTGTTTTTTGGTTGTGCCTGCGGACCGGGACAAGATTGCGGCGGGGGAGAGAGTATCAGTGCTGCTGCGGAAGGATGTGGTCTAGGCGCGAGAATGGGGAAGCTTTCTCATTACGGGAAGCGGGGCGAAGTGAGCATGGTGGACGTGTCGGCGAAGGCGGTGACCACACGGACGGCTGAGGCACGAGGGTTTGTACAGATGAAGCCGGGAGTGGTTCGGGCCGTCAGGCGGCTGAAGAACCCGAAGGGGAATCCGCTGGAAGTGGCGCGGATTGCGGGGATTGCGGCCGCAAAAAGGACGGCGGAATGGATACCTCTTTGTCATCCACTGCCGCTCACGCACATTGATGTGACCGCACGGCTATGCAAGAATGGCGTGGAAGTGCATTCCAGTGTGACGACGGCCGCCCGGACGGGTGTGGAGATGGAAGCCCTGGTAGCCGTTGCCGCCGCAGCCCTCACGGTCTACGACATGTGCAAAGCTCTCGATAAGGGGATGGAAATCACGGACATTGTTCTCGTCCGCAAGACGGGCGGGAAGAGCGGGGATTTCCGTCGAAAAGGCGCTCCGTCGAAGGGCAGAGAATGAGTGCGGCAGGCGGAAAATCCGTAAAGTTGCTGCTGGCGGAGGATAATCCGCTGGTGCGCGAACTCATCGTGAAAGGGCTGGAACCGTTCTGCGAGGTCGAAACTTCCTCGGACGGCGCCGATGCTTTGCTCAAAGTCATTGATGACCCTCCCGACGTGATCCTCTGCGACTACAAAATGCCGGGGTTGGACGGACGGCAACTGTTTGAAAAGCTGCGGGGGCGCGAGGCGACCAAACACATACCGTTTTTGTTCATGGCCAGTCGGCCGGACATCGAGGAACGGCTGCGGCCGCTGGTGGACGGCGTCGAGGATTTCATCCCCAAGCCATTTTTGGTGAAGGACCTGGTGCGCGTTACGAAAAAGGTGGTTGACCGGCTGCACCTCGAAAAACTGCAGAAGAAGGCGTCGCGGCCGGGGGTCATCCAAGGCCGGCTGGAAGAGATGAGCATGATCGACCTGATGCAGTCGCTGGAAATGGGGCAGAAGTCGTGCCGGTTGATGGTGCGGCAGGGCGGCACGCAGGGCGAGCTGTATTTTGCGGCCGGGCAGTGCCGGGACGCCAAGGTCGGCAAAGTAGAAGGCGACGACGCGGTTTACAAAGTGGTGTTGTGGACCGAGGGCGAATTTGAGATCGATTTCAATGCGGCGAACGCCTCGACGCGAACCACGACGACCCGGAATACGACGGGCCTGCTGATGGAAGCGATGCGGCTGATGGACGAAGCCAACCGCGATGCGGTTGGAACGAAGTGAATCTCTTCTAGAAACCTACCCGATGCGCGTAGCGGTCCTCACCATCAGCGACACGGTAGCCAAAAACGAACGCGAAGATTTGTCGGGGCCGGCGGTGGTCGCGTTTTGCCGGGGGCTGGGGTGGGAAGTCACTTCGGCCTTTATCGTGTCCGATGATCCTGCAGATATTCGCGAGCGGTTACGCGTCCTTGCGGACTCTGGGCAAGTGGATCTACTGCTGACAACCGGTGGAACGGGGATTGGCCCGCGGGACAACACTCCGGAAGCAACGCAGGCTGTGGCGGACCGCATCGTGCCCGGAATTTCCGAAGAGATGCGGCGCAAAGGCCTGGAGCACACCCCGACGGCCGTGCTCTCGCGCGGCACGGCGGCCGTGAGAAGCAAGACGCTGATCGTCAATCTGCCCGGAAGCCCCAAGGGCGCAGTCGAATCGCTGGAGGCGATAGCACACCTTCTGCCGCATGCGATAAAGGTCTTGAACGGCGCGCGACACGATTAATCCTACCTAGCGGGGAATGACAGGAAGAATAATTCGGGACGGATGCTTCTTGCTGTGGAAGATTTTAACCATGCATGGAACCTGGCGCGAAGCCTTGATCTCGGAATTGCCCGTTTGGAGATTGCGGGAAAAGTGCGGAAAGAAGGCACCGGAGATTTGCACGCGAATGCGGTGCCCGGCAAGGAATGTATTGCTGGTCAGCATGCGGTCCAGATTCAAGCGGGTGATGCTCTCGGACTCGAGATATTCGGGTTGCACGGATTCGTTACGGTAGCTGGCGCGAAGAACGTCGAGGCCTGGACTCATCAGATTGAAGGTCGTGCCGTCAGGCGCGACATCCAGAAGGCCCACCCAGAGATCGAGGTCGCGGCAGCCAGCGGAAAGATAGATCTCCGCGTGAATCGGGCCGGTCACTTCCGTGTTTGCTGGGAGCGGCTCACTGTCAAACACAAGGTCGTCCTCACGTCCCGCAAGAGCACGATAGTCGTGCGCACCGTAGGCGGTGTAGGGGTTGGTGAGAGGTTTAGCCGGGTCCGAGCGAAAAGTGGAATTGGCGTAAGTTTTTTCAGGAACGGAGCGCTCCAAGCTCCCGGTCCGGTCGCCGGCGGATTTCGTGGCCAGGTAGAACGATTCTGACCGGGCGCGCTTGAGAGGCCAAGCGTCTTCGTCGCGCCAGATGTTTTCTCCCATCACAAAAATGCGGACGCGCTTTTCATGGTCCACGCCGTTGTCGAGCCCGCGGACGTAGTGATCCATCCATCGGAGGATGAGTTCGTCGTAGTTGATGGCGGCGGTAGGGCCGAAGTCGCGTTCGCCGGAGCGGGATTCCTCCTGACCGCCGTGGGTCCAGGGGCCGATGATGGTACGTGTGCGGGGATCTTTTTCGCCGCGGCGCGTAGCGAGAAGGCCGTTGAAATTGGTAGTGGCGCCGTCGGGGCCGTAGGCTTCGTCATACCATCCCGAGAGGTTCAGGACCGCCGTATGGACGCGGTCATATTTATCGCGGAGCTCGGCCCAGTCCCACCAGGGATCGGCGGGGGGATGTGAGAGCCATTCGTAATAGAAGGGTGCGACATCCTTCAGGTCCGGAAGCTCGCGGAGGGGAAGAAATTCCTGCAAGCGCTGATGTTCTTGCTCCCAAGCGGTTGCCGCTTCCGTGCGGGTTTTGGGGCCGGGGAGATTTTTCCGGCGGCGGATGTCGGGAGCGATATTGAACCAGATCCAGTCGAGCCAGGAGCCGTCAAAGGCGCCGCCGGAGTAGAAAAAATTGCGCGGGGTGGAGAACGTCATGGCGGGAGCCATAGCTTTCAGGTGCGGGGGATTTTCAACGGCGGCGAGCCATTGGGCCGCGCCGGGATAGGAGAGGCCAAAAGTGCCCACGTTGCCGTCGGACCAGGGCTGTCTCGCCGCCCACTCGATCGTGTCGTAGCCGTCGTTACCCTCATTCCAGTAGGCATTGAACTCACCGTCGGAGGCATAGCGGCCGCGGACGTCCTGGACAACGACGGCGTAGCCGCGTGCGACGGCTTTTTCGAAAGTTTTGTGATCTCGAAGTGCAGATTCCTTGTTGTAGGGCGTTCGATAGACGAGCGTTGGGAAGCGCCCGGACTCGGCGGGGAGCAAAACATCGGCGCGGAGAATTACACCGTCGCGCATGGAAACCGGAACATCTTTTGAGATTTTGTGGGACGGATCCGTGGCGGGCGACCGCGGAGTTCTGGCAAGAAAGGGAAGAGCGCCTGCCGCGAGGAGCACGGCAGCGAAACAGATTGCGCGCCAAACTAAAAGTGTCAGATTGCTCCGGAAAAACTTCCTCACGCGCAGCATTGTACTCGAAGGCAGGATGAAACGGTGGTTGACGGGCGCGAGCAGGTCGTCAAGAATGCTTGCATCATGACACAGAAACTAACAGACATGCGACTCGCGGTATTGGGGACGGGAAAGCTCGGCGGAATTTTGCTGCGAGCCTATCTGAAGCAAGGGCTGTTTGCACCGAAAAACGTGAGCGCGACGGTGAAGCACGGCGAAAAGGCCGCGGCGCTGGCGAAGGAGCTAGGCGTTGCGGTAACGACGGAGAATCGCAAGGCAGTGCAGGGAGCGGACATCGTGTTGCTGGGCGTGAAGCCGCAAGTGGTTGGAGATGTGCTGAAGGAGATCGCGCCGAAACTGACTGCGAAGACGCTGTTGATCTCTGTGGCGGCGTCGGTGCCGACGAGCTACATCGAGCAGCGCCTGCGCGGGAAAGTGCCGGTGGTGCGGGCCATGCCGAATACGCCTTCGACGGTGGGATGCGGAATGACGGGCATTTGCCGCGGGGCGCATGCGGGGGCGGAACACTTGGAGACGGCACGGGCCATGTTCGATGCGGTGGGCCGGACCGTGGTCGTGGATGAGAAAAATATGGACGCGGTGACCGGGCTTTCGGCGAGCGGGCCGGCGTTTGCGTACATTATTTTGGAGTCGCTCGCGGAAGCCGGGGTAAAAGTGGGCCTGCCACGGGACGTCGCGACGCTGCTCGCGGCGCAGGTGACCACGCCCGCCGGCTGCACGATTGACGGGATTCTGGAGCTGGAAGAGGGCAAGTTGCGCGTGACGCTGATCAAGGCGGTGGTGAAAGCAACGAGCCGGGCGGGCGAACTGCTATTTGAGAAATAACGGGTAGTTGCCCGCGTTCGAATTGATGGTAGGATGCTGCGCGTGAGGGGGCCATGCCGAACCAATACCTCCCGGTACTGATTTACGCGGCACTGGTGATCGCGTTTCCTGCAGTGACGCTCATTGCGGCAAAGCTCATTCGCCCCACGTCCACGAACGTCGGCGCAAAACTGAAACCTTATGAATGCGGGATCCCGCCGGAAGGAGACGCGCGGCGGCGGTACTCCGTGCGGTTTTATATCATTGCCATGATGTTCGTCATCTTTGACGTGGAGACCATGTTCCTGATCCCCTGGGCGATTTTGTACAAGGGGTGGGTAGCGGCGCATATGGGCCTCTTTGCGCTGACCTCGATGATGGTATTCCTGGGGATCTTGCTCGTCGGATATTTGTGGCTGTACAAGAAGGGCGCGTTGGAATGGGCCTAGCCGAATCGGAGTGTGAGCTTTCCGGCGCGGCTATTTCCGCAAAGTGGTTCTGATTGACGAGGTCCGCGGCGTGTGTTAGAAACGCGGCGTTCCATTTCTTGACAGCTCCGCCGTTGTAGATTGTGAATGCGGAGCCGAACCTTGTATTTAGCAACATCCGGGGTCCATGGCTCACGAGCCGAAGGAACCACAACCACCCGCAGTGCCCACGGGCGAGCAGCCCGCGAGCAAGCCATCTCCCGTCTCAACTCCCGCTGCAAAACCTGCAGACGCCGGTGCGCCGACTGTTCCTGCAAAACCTGCGGCGCCGCCGGCTCCTCCCAAGCCTCCCGTGGTGCTGCAGACTCCACTAAATAATGAAATGGTGGCGCGGTATCGGGCCAAATTTGGCGCGGCCATCGCGGATGCCATCGATGACCGCAAACAGGCGATTCTTGTCGTGGAAAGCGGGCGGCTGGCAGAGATCGCGCTGTACACGCGCGACGAAGAGAAATTTGAAATGCTGTCGGACCTGACGGCGGTGGATTGGCCGAAGCGGGAAAAACGATTTGATGTGGTGCTCAATCTCTATTCGTTTGCGAAAAACGAACGGCTGCGGCTGAAGGCACAGGCTGCTGAAGGGGAAGAAGTGCCGAGTGTCGTGGGAGTCTGGGTTGCGGCAAATTGGCTGGAGCGGGAAGCGTTTGACATGTTTGGGATCATTTTCTCCGGCCATCCGGACCTGAAGCGGATTCTGCTGCCGGACGAGTGGCAAGGCTATCCGCTGCGGAAGGACTACGACATCCTGCAACAGGACACGGCGTGGGTGCGGGAAAATCTTGGAATCGAAAGCGGGCAGTGAGATCGGCCCGGCTGTGAAAAGGACACGACGCTGACTATCGAAGCCACAAACGATCGCAAGACGCTGCTGGGGGCGGAAGAACTGGTCATTAATATGGGCCCGCAGCATCCGTCGACCCACGGCGTGTTGCGCGTGAAGCTGAAACTCGATGGCGAGCGGGTCATCGGGTCGGAGTGTGTGATCGGGTATTTGCACCGCGGCGTGGAGAAAATCGCGGAGAACCGCACGTATCAACAGTTCGCGCCGTACGTGGACCGCATGGACTACGTGGCGGCGGTCAGCAACGGGCTGGGATATTGCGAGGCGATCGAAAAACTCTTGGTGGCGGAAGCGCCGCCGCGGGCTCGCGTGATTCGAACGATTCTTACCGAGCTGCAGCGGATTGCGAGCCACTTGCTTTGGCTGGGAACGCATGCGTTGGATATCGGCGCGCTGACGCCGCTCTTCTACTGCTTCCGCGAGCGGGAAGAAATTCTGAAGATTCTCGAAAAGTATTGCGGGGCGCGGCTGACCACGCACGCGTTTCGAATCGGCGGGTTGCAGTACGAAGCGTATGACACGTTTGAAAAAGATGTGGAGCGGTTCTGCAAGGATTTCGAATCGCGCATCGTGGAATACGAAACGCTGCTGACAAACAACCGCATCTGGATCGGGCGCACAAAAGGCGTGGGGATCCTGACGGCGGAAGACGCCATCGCGTTTGGCGTGACCGGGCCGGTGCTGCGAGCCAGCGGCGTGAAGTGGGACATTCGCAAGGCCATGCCTTATGCCGCTTACGACCAATACAAATTTGAAATTCCCGTGGGCACGACGGGAGATACGTACGACCGTTACCTGGTGCGCATGGAAGAGATGCGGCAGTCGCGACTGATCTGTTTGCAGGCGATAGAAAACATCCCGCCGGGGCCGATCATGGCGAAAGTGGGTAAGGTGTTGAAGCCGCCGCCGGGCGAGGTCTATCACGCGATCGAAGCGCCGAAGGGTGAACTGGGATATTACGTGGTGAGCGACGGAACGGTGCAGCCGTATCGCGTGCGGATTCGCCCGCCGTCATTCATTAATTTGCAGGCTTTCGATCGCATGGTGCGGGGACACCTGGTGGCGGACGTAGTGGCAATTATCGGAACGATCGACATCGTGCTCGGGGAAGTGGACCGCTGATGCAGGCTGCGGCTCAAGCGACTCTGGATTTCTTGAAGCTCTACTGGGCGTCGCTGCTCTGCGGGGTAGTCATCGTCGCGGTCCTGCCGTTAATCGTTGGCTACATCGTATTGGTCGAGCGCAAATTGATGGCGGACATGCAGGCGCGGCTGGGGCCGATGCGCGTGGGGCCGCACGGATTGCTGCAGCCCATCGCGGACGCGGTGAAGCTGCTCATCAAGGAAGACATAATTCCCGACGACGCGGACAAGTTGGTGTTCTGGCTGGCGCCGGTTTTTTCCGTGGGCGCGGCGCTGCTCGCGATAGCTGGCCTGGCCTTCGGCCCGGCGTTTCAAATTGCGCAGGATCTCGACATTGGACTTTTGTTTGTCGTGGGCATCAGCGCGCTTGGCATTTTCGGGATCGTGCTGGGTGGCTGGGCTTCGAACAGCCATTACTCGCTGATGGGGGCGCTGCGAAGTTCGGCGCAGTTGGTGAGTTATGAGACCGCGGCCGGGATGGCGTTGGTGTGCGGTTTGCTGTTTGCGGGGACGCTGAATATCAAGTCGATTGTGGCCGCGCAGGGGACTCAGGGAGTGTGGTTTGGTTTCCTCGCGCCGGTGGCGTTCTTTACGTATCTGGTGGCTTCCATTGCGGAGACCAATCGCGCGCCGTTTGACTTGCCGGAAGCAGAGTCCGAACTGGTGGCCGGTTATATGACGGAGTTCAGCGGATTTCGCTGGTCGCTCTATTTCCTGGCGGAATACACGAACATGATCGTGGTGGCTTCGGTAGCGACCACTTTGTTTCTGGGCGGCTGGCTGCGGCCGTTTGCGAATGTACGCTGGCTGAATTTTCTGGATCATCTCCCGCCGCTGCTGCTGATGGTAATCGCGGGCTATTGCGTTTTGCGAATGCCAAAGCAGCCGACGCGCGTGCAGCAGATGTTCATGCTGGCTGTGGCCGGGTTGTGTTTGGTTGTAGGCCTGGTGCTAGCCGCGCCGGTGCTTTTGCCGTTTGCGAAACCGTCGCTAAAGGAGGCCGTGACTCCTTTTTATGCAGGAATTCACGGGGGATTCTGGTTCATCTTCAAGGTGAGTGTGTATCTTTATTTCTTCATGTGGCTGCGTTTTACGATACCGCGCTACCGCTTCGATCAACTGATGCGGCTGGGATGGCATTTCCTGATTCCGCTATCCATCATCAACGTCCTCGTGGTTGGCGTGGCGTTGATTGTCGGCAGCTACTTTAATCTGCAGGGCTGGGCGCTGCTGTTGGCGACCACGCCTGCGGCGGTCCTAGCGCTGGTGGCGGCTCTCGCGATTTTGTCGATCGATCAAAAAAACCAAGCGCGGCAGGAAGGAACTGCGGCCACGGATTTTTATGCTGGATAAAGTCATATTTTATTTTTTCGCTGGGGTCGCGGTGGGCAGCGCGGCGCTCATGGTGACACGGCGCAACGCGGTGCACAGCGCGATCTTTTTAATCGCGACGCTGCTGGCGACGGCGGGAATCTTTCTGCAGTTGCGCGCGGAATTCATTTTCATCGTGCAAATTATTCTGTACGTCGGCGGGATCATGGTGCTGTTTATTTTCGTGATCATGCTGGTCAACCTGGATGTGGCCCTGCTCCAGATCAAATTCGCGCGGCAGAAGTGGGTAGCGCTGGTCGTGACGCTGGCACTGACAGCACAAGTTGGGTTGTTGTTCTGGACCACGGGCAAAATGCCCGGCCAAGGATTTCCGATTTTGACGGCGGCGCCGGTCAATAAATTGCCGCCAAATGCTGAAGCGGTGGCAAAAAGTTTGTTCAGCTCGTACCTGCTGCCGTTTGAGATTGCTTCGGTTTTGCTGCTGGTGGCGATGATTGGCGCGGTCGTGATGGCAAAGAAGAGGACCTGAGGAGCTGATGCTTCCGATTGGACACTATTTATTTTTGAGCCTGGCGCTGTTCCTTCTCGGCGTGATCGGCGTGGTTACGAGGCGCAATGTGATCGTCGTGCTGATGTCCATCGAACTGATTCTGAATGCGGTGAACATCAATCTGGTGGCGTTTTCGCGGTTGTACGGTGACGTGGCGGGGCAGGTCTTCGCGCTTTTCATCATTGCGGATGCTGCGGCGGAGGCGGCGGTCGGATTGGGCATCATTATCGCGTTTTTCCGGAACCGCGAGACGGTTTTGGCGGACGAAATGGATTTGCTGAAGTGGTAGGGCCGCGCGCTACGAAATGAGAGAAAGAACAAAACTCGGATGAATCCCACAGGCTACTTTCTCGATCACCTGTGGCTGATTCCCCTGTTTCCGCTGGCCACCGCGGCGCTGATGCTCTTTTTCGGCAAGCGGCTCCCAAAAATCGGAATCAGTGTTCTGTGCGTTGGCAGCGTCGGACTGTCTTTTATCTATGCTGTGGGGGCGGCTTCGCAATTACTCGCGGCCGATCCAGAGCGTCGCGTGGCGCAACAAATCCTGTTCGAGTGGCTGACACCCGGCGCGATGCAGATGAGCGGCGGACATCTCGTGCGGTTTGTGGCGGACTGGGGATTCCTGCTGGATCCATTGTCGGCTGTCATGGCTCTGGTGGTTACCGGCGTCGGCTTTCTGATTCACGTGTATTCCGTCGGGTACATGGCGCACGAAGGCGGCTACTACCGTTTCTTCGGCTACATGAATCTCTTTATGTTCGCGATGCTGACTCTGGTGCTGGCAAACAACCTGCTGCTCATGTTTGTCGGCTGGGAAGGCGTCGGATTGTGCAGCTATTTGCTGATCGGATTTTATTTTCTGAAGAAATTGGCCTCCGATGCGGGGAAAAAAGCGTTCATCGTGAATCGGATCGGCGACGCAGGATTTTTGCTGGGACTGTTGCTGACGGCAGTAACTCTGGGCACGATTCGCTTCACGGCGGCGGGTTTGCCGGAGTCGGCGGGGTATTCGGGAATATTGCAGTCGCTGGAGTCGGCGGTGCATGCGGGGACGCTTGCTTACGGCGCTCCTGTGCTGACGGCAATTGCATTGCTGCTCTTCGTGGGCGCGGCTGGAAAGTCGGCGCAGATTCCGCTCTACGTCTGGCTGCCGGACGCAATGGAGGGCCCGACGCCGGTGAGCGCGCTGATTCATGCCGCGACGATGGTGACCGCCGGCGTGTACATGGTGGTGCGCATGAACGCGGTGTATCAGCTCGCGCCATTCGCCCTGGACGTTGTTGCCGTGGTCGGGGCCGTGACGGCGGTGTTTGCGGCGTCGATGGCGCTGGTGCAGAACGACATCAAGAAAATCCTGGCGTATTCGACGATCAGCCAGCTCGGCTACATGTTCCTGGCTCTGGGCGTGGGCGCGTTTGCTGCGGGCATTTTTCACTTGATGACCCACGCTTTCTTCAAGGCTCTGCTGTTTCTCGGCGCTGGCAGCGTCATTCACGCGATGTCCGGGGAGCAGGATCTGCGGAAGATGGGCGGTTTGTGGAACAAGATCCCGATTACCGCGCGGACATTCTTAATTGCAACGCTCGCGATCTCGGGAGTCTTTCCCTTTGCGGGATTTTTCAGCAAGGATGAAATCCTCGGGCGCGCCATTGATCGTTATTTTTTCTTGTGGCTGATTGGGTTTATCACCGCGGGGATGACGGCGTTTTATATGTTCCGGCTGTTCTTCCTGGCATTTTCCGGCTACTCGCGGGCCGATGAACATATTGAAAAGCATGTCCACGAATCGCCCCCATCGATGACCGTCCCGCTGATGATTCTGGCAGGACTCTCGATCGTTGGTGGGTGGATCGGCTGGCCGGGTTCCTTGGGGGGAGAGAACCGTTTCGAAAGGTTTCTCGAACCTGTCCTGGCTGGCGCCGTAACGGAGACGGGAGCGGTAAAGTTCGCACATCACGGATTGGCCAAGGAATATTTCCTGATGGTGCTGTCTCTGGCGATTGCCGGCGCGGGTATCTGGCTGGCCTATCAATTCTATCGAACCAAGCGCATCGCACCGGAGCTGGTCGCCGCGAAATGGCCGCGCGTTTACGACCTGCTTCTCCATAAATATTATGTCGACGAGCTTTACGATGCGTTGGTCGTGAATCGCGTCAAGGATTTGGGGGCGTGGCTCGGTGTTTTCGATGCGAAAGTGATCGATGGCGTCGGCGTGGACGGGACGGGCTGGCTGATGCGCTACGCATCGAAGATTTCGATGTGGTGGGACAAGTGGGTCATCGACGGGCTGCTGAATCTCGTCGCGAAGTTGACGCAGCTTTTCAGTTATCCGGTCCGGCTTTTGCAAACCGGAGAGTTTTCCAATTACGCGATGCTGATTCTGGTCGGATTGGCGGTTCTGCTGGCGTATTACGGGCGTCATATGCATACGCTGCTGCGCGCGGTGCACTGAGAGGCGAAGAATGGACTTTTTTGCACATCATCTCTTGAGCGTGATTTTATACACGCCGCTCGTGGGAGCGCTGCTTTTGCTCTTCGTGCCGCGCGAGAGCGAAGGCGCGCATCGCGTCGTCGGCAATCTCTTCGGCGTACTCGGCTTTCTCGTTTCGCTTCCGCTGTTGCGGTGGTTCAAGCCGGGCTGGAGCGGCTTCGCACTCGAAGAAAACACGGCGTGGATTCCTTCGATTGGCGCGAGGTATCACCTTGGCATTGACGGCATCAGCCTTTTGCTGGTGATGCTCACAACGTTTCTGGGGATGATCGCGATACTTTCTTCGTGGAGCGCGATCAAGCAGCGCCAGAAGGAATACTACATCCTGCTTCTGTTGCTTCAGACGGGCATGATCGGCGTTTTCGTCTCGCTCGATTTCTTTCTTTTTTATGTTTTCTGGGAAGTGATGCTCGTGCCTATGTATTTCCTGATCGGGGTGTGGGGCAGCGACCGCCGCCTTTACGCGGCCATCAAGTTTTTCCTGTATACGCTGGCTGGGTCCGTGGTGATGCTGCTGGCGATTCTGGCGCTCTATTTCTATGCACCGGTGGCGGCGGATGGAACGCGCACGTTTGACGTCCCCACACTGCTGGCTGCCGCGCAGACGTTTTCTGATCCACTGAAAGTGTGGCTCTTCTGGGGTTTCTTCTTCGCCTTCGCCATTAAAGTCCCGA
>WNFH01000607.1_pt1 | contig 51127 bp, 38 predicted proteins | sample 5400411 | NCBI WGS metagenome assembly WNFH01 (sample SAMN13153347, study PRJNA577476) | soil metagenome | isolation source: 200 cm saprolite under Douglas fir tree site 2 hole 3 | place: USA:California | collected 2015-04-18 | reverse complement strand
TGTCAAAAGCGTTCACCGCCGCGATGTGTTGGGCAATAATGGGGTTCAAGTTGTTCGTCATGAGGTTCTCCTTTTGGTCATCTTCTCTTTTTCTCTTGCGCTCATCCATGTGGAACGCTATGAAGAGAGTATCGCGTATACTGTGAGAGGAGAGTCAAGAGGCGATTCTTGGATTGACTCTCCTGTAGGTGGAGAGTGTATACTCCTATCTATGAACGACACGCGAACACATGGGGGGTATCTCTATCTATGAGCGATGCACTGACCATTGGTGACTTTTCCTTGATGACACATCTGAGCATCAAAACCCTGCGCTACTACCATCAGGTTGGACTCCTTGAACCGGCTGAAGTTGACCCACACACGGGATATCGCTATTATCGCGTGGAACAACTCCCGACCGCACAAATTATTCAGCGGTTCCGGGATCTGGGTATGCCCATTGATGAGGTGAAAGCTGTGCTGGCAGCACCGGATCTCGACACACGCAATGCGCTGATTGCTGCCCATCTGGGTCGGTTAGAGGGGGAACTTGAGCAGACGCGTCAGGCAGTGCTGTCGCTGCGCAACCTCCTGGAACCCGCTCACGCTCCGATCTCAGTCGAACACCGAACGATTCCAGCCACTCAGGCCGTAGGCATCCAGGAAGTCGTTGATCTGAGCTATCTGTTGGTATGGTATCACGGGGCTCTTGGCGAATTGTATGCAACCATTGCTGTGCAAGGATTGCAGCCGTCTGGTCCGAGCGGTGGTCTCTTTTCGAGCGACCTGTTTCACAATGAACGTGGTGAAGTAACCATATTTGTTCCCATCTCTGGCAAGATGCAGACCGTTGGTCGGGTGTCGCCGCTGGTCGTGCCAGCCGCTGAGGTAGCCGTCACGGTGCACGACGGTTCACTCGCCAACGTGGATGTCACGTATGGCGCACTTGGCGTCTACGTTTCCAAGCATGCGTTGTCCGTGGTTGGTCCTGTTCGGGAGTACTATCTCGTCGATGCGCGTACCACCAGTGATGCGACCCAATGGCGCACCAAAATTGCTTGGCCGATTTTTCAGACAGCCAAGCCACGCTCAAAGCCAGAAGGATAATGCACCGTCTCTGCCAGAACACATCGCAAGCCGGGGAATGGTGCTCGATACGGGGGCTCGGTGGTGCAACAACAGGTTACAAGGGTTGATCAAGACGCACTCAAGATGTAAATTTTGGAAATAAGCTGGTGATTTCTTTGCAATTACCCTGTTGAAAGCATCTCCACTGCTTTAGCCTGTGGAGCCCTTCTAGAGACAAATGGAAGAGAGAGTGAACCCAGAGTCATCAGCATAATTGGCAAGATTCCGCTAGCTTATTTCCAAAATTTACAATATATCCTCCTTCCGCTTGAGCCCAACGCTCTAGCTCCGCAAAGTACGTTTGTTCAGGCTTCGAGAGAGGAATTGACTGAACTTCTCGTCGGGTGGCTGAGACAGGGCAGAGGCAGGGCAACTTCATGGCAGGTGTCAGTGGAAACGATTGCAAAGGTTGTGAGTTGGGTCATCTTCGGGATGGCTGCCCAGTGGGGCCAGGAGTCGTCCACGAAGGCAAGAGAACAGATAATCAATGACGTTTTGTTGGTGATCATGAGGGGAGTGGAGCGCCTGGCTCCGGAAGCGTTACCAGAGTAGCACCTCGAGTGCATATCTTTCGCTGAATTCGCTGCTTTTGCTTCTACTCGATGAGAGGCTTAGAACAGACTTCATCAGTCGAGTCCTGCATCACCAGCGCTTGCCCAGCTATCCCAGAGAAAAATGCGGTCCTACGAAAAAAACAGTTGCATCATATGGTATACTGTAGCCAAACGCACCAGCTAAGCCTGAGCTAATTTGGAGAAGATTGTGAACCACTTGAGCCATCATAAGCACTACTGCACCTGTCCTGGCGTTCGCAGAGAAAATATCGGTAGCTCAGCCCTCTGCGAACGTAACGATGTGCCCTCGATCCCACAGTAACAAGCTTGTCTTTCCGCACGTCCCCGCGTCTGAGCTACTACCTCGCAATGAACTTGATTGCACTGGACTATACAAGAGAGGAGATACACGCTCATGACCGAAATTTCGGACAGGCCGATTTACCTGTATAACACGCTAACCAGAAGTAAAGAACTGTTTCGACCGCTCAATCCGCCACGAGTAGGAATATATAACTGCGGACCAACCGTCTACAAAGATACCCATATAGGCAACTTCCGCTCCTTTATGGCAACGGATTGGCTGCGCCGCATGCTCGAATACAACGGCTATGAGGTGTTCCTGGTGCGTAACATTACCGACGTAGGACACCTACATGACGATGATGATGATGAGCGCAGCGGTGAGGATAAAATGGAACACCAGGCACGCGCGACTGGCCACTCAGCATACGCAATTGCCGCCTACTACACGCAGCAGTACCTGGCAGATGCGGCTGAACTGAACATCCTCCCTGCGCACATCAATCCCAGGGCAACCGATCACATTCCAGACATGCAGGAGATGACCGTGAAGCTGATCGAGAAGGGCCTGGCATATACTGTAGATGGCAATGTCTATTATGACGTTAGCCGCTTCCCCGGTTATGGGCAGCTCTCGGGTAATACCGTTGAGAACCTGCGTGAAGGCGCAAGCGGCCGGGTACAGTTGGAGGTCGCTGAAGACAAAGATGCACCCGAAGACTTTGCCTTATGGAAGCACGGAGACGAAAGCCGGCAGATGAACTGGCCCAGTCCCTGGGGCATCGGCTTCCCTGGCTGGCACATCGAATGCTCTGCCATGTCCACCAGGTACCTGGGAGAGCAGTTTGACATTCACACCGGCGGTATGGACCTGATCTTCCCGCATCACGAGGATGAGATCGCCCAGAGCCAGGGCGTGAGTGATAAACGGCCCGTACAGTTCTGGGTACACAACGAATTTCTGATCTTTGGTAGTATCAAGATGTCACGCTCCAAAGGGAACGTCGTCCTGCTAAGTACGCTTAAAGAGCGAGGCATCGACCCGCTGGCCTATCGCTACCTGCTGCTGACGGCGCACTACCGCTCGAAGCTCAACTTCACCGATGAGTCAATCGCGGCAGCGCAGAACGGCCTGAACAACCTGCGTGCTGACCTTGCAGAGTTGCCTCTACCTGGCGCAGACGACTTACAGAGCGGCTGGTCGGAGGAAGCCCAGCGGGCGCACGATGCATTCCACGCGGCCATCAACGATGACCTGGACTTGCCGGCTGCGCTGAGCCTTACCCGTGAGGTTGCTCGTAACAGCAAGATTGCGCCAGCGGAAAGGCGCCGCCTGGTCCTCGACTTTGATCGAGTGCTCGGTCTGCGCCTCGATACCATTGAACCTAAAAAGCCGCGCGTTATCAGCGATGCAGCGCTAGCATTAGTGCGCGAGCGTGACGAAGCCCGCGCAGCTCGCGATTGGAAACGCTCCGATCAGTTGCGCGATCAGTTGATCGCCCTGGGCTTTGAAGTACGTGATACACCCGGTGGTACAGAGTTAGTATGATCGTACATTATAATCCGACCCTCCGTAGGGGCCTCGCAGCACCAGCAAGATCCAGCCCTGTCATCCTGAGCGAAGCGAAGGATCTCTCTGCTGATCGCGACAGACCCTTCGCTTCGCTCAGGGTGACACGGGGTGACTGTTCAAACGGTCAAGGACAATTCGTCCAAATTGAACCTTGCCTAAAAAGAGCATAATATGTATCAAAAAGCTGATCCAGCAAGCATCAAAAAAATACGGCGCAAATGCGCCACAGTTGCACCCATATCTCCTTTGCGCCCGCCTGGGGAGCCATCCCCGACCAGGCAACGCGGGAAAAACCCAAAAAAATATGGCGCAAACGCGCCACAGTTGCACCCTATTTCATATCTATCAAGAACCAACCCAGGAAAAACAAAAAAATACGGCGCAAATGCGCCACAGTTGCACGCTATTCGATGTTCTATCGATTTTTGTGTAATGCTCTGCAACGAGCAAGCCAAAAAGCAAAAAAATACGGCGCAAACGCGCCACAGTTGCACCATATCTTTCCGTGGCAAACCAACCAGGTAATCGCCCGCAGTTGGCATTGCCAGGAGCATTCTGCTATACTCTTGTATACAGCAGAATCAACCTGTTCCTTTTGTTTAGAGCACTTCCCATACTACCCGGGCAAGAGAAGGAGAGCAACCAATGGCGTCCTGGTGGCAAAGAACTTTAGCGGCGGCGGCTGGTCTGGCAGGATTGGCTGGCGGCGCATACTATATACTGATGCGTCGCCCACTTCCCAAGACAAAAGGCGAATTGCACCTGCAAGGCCTACATGAGTCGGTTGAAGTCATCACCGACCGTTATGGCGTGCCGCATATTTATGCCCAGAATGAGGATGACCTGTTCTTTGCGCAGGGCTTTGTCCACGCTCAAGAACGCCTGTGGCAGATGGAATTCAACCGGCGATTAGGCTCCGGTGGGCTTGCCGAAATCTTCGGCGAGATACCCCTTGAAATTGATCGCTTTACTCGAAGGCTGGGGTTGCATCGCGCCTCCGTCGCAGCAGTAGAGCACCTATCAGAACATAGCAAGCGTATCATGAATGCCTATGCACAGGGCGTCAACGCTTTCATTGAAGGCAACTTGAACAATCTTCCTCTTGAATTTACCCTGCTACGCTTCAAGCCCGCTCCCTGGCGAATTGAGGACAGCATTCAATGGTCCAAGATGATGGGCTGGAACCTGGCCGGCAACTGGGAAACCGAAGTGATTCGCGCCCGTATCGTTGCCAAACTAGGTGCCGAGCGTGCCGCTAAACTGGAAGCAGGCTATGACAAGAGCCACCCGCTGATTATCCCGCCCGGAGTTGAATACCGTGGTGTTAACCTTGATATCCAGGAACAGTACGAGCAACTCAAGCAGTTGAGCGGGTTTGGTATGCTGGGTGGCAGCAATAACTGGGTGGCCGATGGGACAATGACTACTACTGGTTTCCCCATCCTCTGTAACGACCCACACCTGGAGCAAGCTGCTCCATCGGTCTGGTACGAGTGCCACCTGGTAGCGGGCGATATCGATGTAATCGGAGCCAGTTTCCCCGGTGCTCCGGGTATTGTGATTGGACATAACCAGTACATAGCCTGGGGTTTAACCAATGCCATCTCCGACGTTGAAGACCTGTACATCGAAAAATTCAATCCGCAAAATCCAAACCAGTACGAGTACATGGGTAAGTGGGAAGAAGCGCAGGTGATCCGCGAGGAGATCAAAGTAAGAGGCACCAGGGCCCCTGTAATCGAAGAAGTGCGTATAACTCGCCACGGGCCAATCTTGACAAGCATGCAGCGCCCCTCTTCAGATGGTCAGGCGGGAAAAAATGGCGCTACTGCCGATTCAGGCGAACTACCCCTTGCTCTCCGCTGGACAGGCCTGGAAAAACACGACGTCATAGCAGCGGCACAAAAGATGATCCGCGCCACCACAAGTGAAGAGTTCCGTGAAGCACTGCGTGAATGGGACCAGCCTCCGCAGAATGTAGTGTATGCTGACATTCATGGCAACATAGGCTATGTGATGGCTGGAGCTGTTCCCATTCGTCCCAACAACGGGCAGGCACTGCTACCCTCGCCTGGTTGGACCGGTGAATACGAGTGGACAGGCTATATTCCTTTCGATGAACTGCCACAGACCTTTAACCCCGAGCAGCATTTCATTGTCACCGCTAACAACCGCGTGGTCGATGATACCTATCCCTACTACATTAGCAATGAGTGGCTGAACGGCTACCGTGCACAGCGCATACGCGACCTGCTCACCAGCAAAGAGAAGTTAGCGCTCTCCGATATGGCGACCATTCAGGCTGATTATTATTCACTTCCCGCGGCTGAGATCGTGCCGCACATGCTGAAAATTCAGGCCAGTACCCCACTGGAAAAGAATGCCCTGGATGTCTTGCGCACCTGGAACTACATCCTCGCTCCTGATAGCGCCGCTGCGGCAATCTACATCACCTTCCTGTATAAGCTGGAGCGCATCGTCTTCAGTGCCCTACTGGGCGGCGAAGAGACGCTGATGCAAAGTTACTTAGGCGGGGGCTCGACTATGTTATCACCGATGAACGGCTACGCCAGCCGCGACAAACCGCTCCTGATCCGCCTGCTGAACGAGCACGATGATAGCTGGTTCGCTGACTCCACCGCTCCTAATGGTCCAGGGTCATGGGACCAGACCTTAAGCAAAGCTTTCCATGCCACGATTGAGGATTTGCGAGCTAAACTTGGAAACGACGCTGCGCGTTGGAAGTACGGCGCGATACACAAAATGACGTATACCCATCCGCTAGGTATGGTCAAACCACTTGATAGAATTTTCAATCGCGGTCCCTACTCTATAGGCGGCGATATTGATACCGTGAACATGGGAAAAACACTGGCAAATCAGCCGGAAACGGTTGTGACGGTGCCTTCGTATCGCCTAATTGCAAACCTGGCTGATCTGAAAGCCTCGCTTTCCATGCACGCTCCAGGGCAATCCGGTCACCCTGCAAGTAAGCACTATGCCGATTTTATCAAACCCTGGTTGAGTGTAGAACATCACCCTCAGCTCTTCGAGCGTAGCATGATCGAGGAGCATGCTGCGGGTGTACTGCGATTGATGCCGGAATAAGATAATGACCGGAAGGTCATTACACTTTGGGGGTTTTTTCAGGCTCCTTGGGTGCAACGATGCGCTCTCGAGAAGACTGTGTTTGCTGTTTGAGCGATTTTGAGCGCTCTGCCTTTTTCTCAAGCCGTTTTTCTTCGCGATGCCACTTCAGAGCATAGATGAATAGCTCGCGGAACGCTCGCATAATCACTGACGGCTTCGCGCCAGTAGCACGACCCCCGCGTCGTGGCAAATGGCGCACGCCAAGTTGTGTGTAGGTATAACCGGCCCGCGTGAACTTATAGAGAATCTCTGTATTAATCATGGCCCCGCAAGTCTCAAGTTTATACTCATGAAAAAATTTGGCAGGATAGAGCTTGAAGGCACAATCCACGTCACGTACATAGATGCCGAAGACCATGCCTACCAGGATTTTCCAACCCCAGGCATTGACCTTACGCATCCAGGTATCCTGGCGATGAATACGGTACCCCAGCACAGCATCGTATTCTTCAAGAAGAGAAAAGAAACGCTCAAGGTCGTGGATGTCAAATTGTCCATCGGAATCCATGAAGAAAACCAGGTTTTTAGTGATTGCTTCGAAGCCGCTGACCAGGGCTGCCCCATACCCCCGGTTAACAGGATGGTGTATAACATGCAGACATGAATGAGTGACGGCGATGGTATCCAGGATCACACCTGTGCGATCCTTACTCCCATCGTCAACAACGATCACCTCGAAGTCCTGTATCCACGTGGAAAGCGTATCGATGACTTCATGGACGGTGGTGGCAATTGCTTCCTCTTCGTTGTGCGCAGGCAAAATTACCGAAAGGCTGCAATCGACGGCGTTGTCTTTCAAGGTTGAACCTTCTAACTACGTACTCAATCAGGCCTGATTACCTGGAGAGTGTTTTTTGCTCTATCAAGTTACTGTTATTAACGAGAGAATGGTATGAAATAGCTCGTCATGTTACCGTGTGACACCAGAATGTTGAGTTCATCTCGATCATATAGTAGCATCATTATACAACGGCTTTGAGGTTATGGCTAAGGAATATCTGCGTGCCCTTGACAAATCGATAGCAAACAGCTATATTAAATATAGCAAATAGTTATGTGAGGTTGGTTATGAATCTCTCAGAGAAAATCAAACACTTACGCGAGGTTGAGGGTTTACTACGAGGTCTCAACCGGCCAATGACGCAAATGGAAGTCGTCAAAGCCATGCAAGAGGAATTGAATGAGAGCATAAGCCAGGCATACTTATCGCAACTGGAAAACGGTAAGAGAGTTCACCTGACGGCATCGAGTCGAGACTTACTATCGCGCTTTTTTAAGGTGCAACCAGGATATCTTGTCAGTGACCTTCCTGATTATAGTACCGATCTACTTACAGATATGGATTATGAGACAGATCGCCTGAGCACCTGGTTAATGGCGAGCGCAGAAGAATGGCGCGTTGAACCATCCATACAGAAGTTTTTCGAGCGCCTTGCCAATGCTGAGGACCCGCGTCGTGCTATTGAGCTGTTAAATGAATTAATGGATCTTCCTGTAGAAGAACTAGAACATACCGTCCGAGCTATCAAAACCAGTTAACGCTGCTGATGTTGTAATTCTGTGATGGTTTTACGTCTATAGTAAATGTAATCTGCACGGAGCAAAGTAGCTTATGTTAGAGTTTGCGCCACTAAAACTATGGGAGCGAACGATGATTCAGGGCCAATATTACCCTTCCTCTTGTCAGCAGCGTTTCCTAACGCCGAGACGAGACCCTTTATTACAACGGCATCCTGTACTGGTACCAGTTACATTTCTAAGCGGGGCAGTTGTGCTTGGCATCGCCAGTTTCTTCGCGAACATTCTATTTCCTGTACTGACACTACTTGGGATACCCACTGTATCGATATGTCTGCTATTTGCACTTGTATCAGGTATAGCTGGTATACTTACCGGCATCACTGGTCTGATCGAGCGCATTGATCGCCTTCGTCTACCTGCTGAAATGTTTCCGCAACCGAAGGGGGGAACTTAACTCATGATTGCAACTGATCCGCTTTCTCTGTTATTCATCGCCTGCTTTCTGATTGGGTTGGTATACTTTATCGTGACGGCCCTTTTGGGAAACCTTGGACATGGTTTCGCGCACGGCGCTGCCCACCATGTCGATATTGGACATCACGGCGGCGGTATACATGCGACTGGTACGCATACCACGCATGCCGTTAGTCACGGACCGGCTCACGCTTCTGGGCATGCGGCAAGTTCACATGGTACAGCCCATGACAGCTCGCAAGGGCAACATCAATCCTTAATGTCAATTGTTAACCCCACATCCATTATGCTCTTCCTGTTTGGATTTGGCTTTTTCGGTTACCTTTTCCATACTACTGTCCACTTCGTGGCCGCGCTCACACTGGTTCTGGCGGGTATCGGAGGAATTGCCATAGCAGTGTTGCTGCTCATCATGCTCAGCCGCCTCTTTGGCGATAGCGAGGGAGCAACAGTACAGGATGTCTCGGACCGCACGGGCCTGCTAGGAAAAGTGAGCATTACCATCCAGGAGAATAGTTTAGGCGAGATCATCTACGTATCACCTGGAGGAATGCGTAAAAGCGTCCCGGCACGAAGTATCGATGGACGCCGGCTGGAGCGCGATCAAGAGGTAGTTGTTGTGAATTACCAGCACGGCATAGCAGAAGTCGATACGTGGGATCATTTTATTAGCGAGGAAGGAACACACTCTGAAGTATCCTTCTCCGATGAACTTGATAAATTGCGCACATTGCTTGACGAATCCAGTAAGTCAGATTCACAATTGGTTGTACGAAAAGATCTGCAAAAGGAGTAACACAGCATGGATCCTCTTATTCTCATCATCATCATCGTCGTCGCTGCAGTTGTGGTGGTCTTCAGCCTCATCCAAACCGTAGGGCGATTGCTGCGCAAGGTTGGACCGAACCAGGCATTGATCGTCTATGGTGCGGGCGGAACCAAGGTCATTACTGGTGGTTCGCATTTTGTGCTGCCACTGTACCAGCGCGCCCAGGATTTCTCACTCGAGTTGATGTCTTTTGACGTTGCCCCGTCACAAGACCTGTATACCACCCAGGGCGTAGCCGTGAATGTCGAAGCCGTCACGCAGATCAAAGTGCGTTCCGACGATGAGAGCGTGAAGACGGCTGCCGAGCAGTTTCTCAGTAAAAGCCAGCAGGAGCGTGAAGGCTTGATCCGCCTGGTTATGGAAGGCCACCTGCGCGGCATCGTTGGCCAGCTCACGGTTGAGGAACTGGTCAAGGACCCTGAGAACGTCGGCTCGAAGATGCTCAAGACCGTCACTCCCGATATGGAGAAGATGGGTCTGGAAGTGATTTCGTTTACCATTAAGGATGTACGTGACAAGAATGAGTACATCACGAACATGGGGCGCCCGCAGATCGCTGAGATTAAGAAACAGGCTGACATTGCCACAGCCATGGCACAACGGGATACGCAGATCCAACAGGCTAACGCCTCCCGCGAAGCATCCGTCGCCAAAGCTGCCGCAGACCAGGTGCGGGTGAAGGCAGAAACAGAGTCGCTGGCATTGCAGGCAGAGTCACAGCGTAACCTGTCATTGAAAAAAGCAGCCTTTGATGCTGAAGTGAAGAAGCAGCAAGCCACCGCTGATAAGACCTACGATATTCAGGCCAATTTGATGCAGCAGCAGGTGGTCACCGAGGCGGTCAAGGTGACCGAGGTAGAGAAAAACGCGCAGATTAAAGTGCAGCAGGCCGAAATCCAGCGCCGCGAGCTCGAACTGCAAGCGACGATCCAGAAAGCAGCCGAGGCCGAGCGCAGGCGTATCGAGACGGTTGCCGAGGCCGAGCGGCAGCGACTCATACTCGAAGCGCAAGGCCAGGCTGACGCAGTTAAGACACGCGGACTTGGCGATGCTGATGCCAATCGAGCCCGAGGCCTGGCTGAAGCTGAAGTAATCCGCGCCAAAGGTCTGGCCGAAGCTGAGGTGATCCGTGCCAAGGGTGAAGCCGAAGCCGATGCGATGAAGGTCAAAGCCGCAGCTTTCCACGAATATAACCAAGCGGCTGTCCTGGATAAGCTGTTGACGGGTATGCCTGAGATCGTGCGCGCCATCGCTGAGCCACTGAGCAAGGTGGACAAAGTGACCATCGTCTCCACTGGCGGCACCAATGGAGTTGGCGCGAGCCGTCTCACAGGCGATATCGTGAACATGGTGGCACAGGTACCGGCACTTTTCGAGTTGCTGAGCGGCACGCGCATCGGTGACCTCATGAGCCGCGTTCCTGCCCTGTCTAACCGGGACGAGCAGGCCGGTACGAATAAGGCGAGTCCCAATGGTACTGGCGCTGCCGTTGACTCGACTTCGAGCGAAAAGTAGTTTCATTTTAGTCGTTATGAAGCTGTCTGGCATCCCTTGCGGATGCCAGGCAAAATCATTTTCTTGATATTTATGATGTAAAGGCCTCTATGCCTCATGGACTGGGGAGAATATAGATGAATCTGCTGGAACGTGTGCTTACCTTGTTGCGGGCCAACCTCAATACACTGGTTGAGAAGGCAGATGACCCAGAGAAGGTATTGCGGCAACTTCAGCTTGACATGCGCAATCAACTGATGCAGGTTAAGACGCAAGTCGCCACCGCCATTGCCGAGAGTCGTAAGCTGCAAAGCCGCAGTAAGGAGAAGAAAGCAGAGGCGGAAACGTGGCAGAAAAGGGCAGAACAGGCGATCCAGCAAGATAACGATGTTGCGGCACGCGCTGCACTGACACGCTATAACGAGTTCATCAGGCAGGCTCAACGTTACCAGCAACAACAGAAAGAACAGGAACAATTAGTTTCTACGATGAGAAATGTCCTGCAGCAGCTCGAGGTGAAGATCTCCGAGGTTGAAACTACTATTGAGCTGCTTATCACACGCAAGCGCAGCGCATTGCTGCAACAACGTGTCTTCGACGCGATCAACAAGACCAGCGGGGGATCGAAAGACGACGAGCGTAGCAAACAAGCGCAGGATGCAGTGATGGAAGCCGAGGCTCGTGCACGTGCGATGGCGGATCTTCACAAGCGCGACCTGGATGTGCAGCTCGAGCAACTATCCCAGGAACAGCTTCTTGAACAGCAGTTGAACGAACTCAAGGCGAAGAAACGCCCCCTAAAGGAACCTCCGCTGCTTCAAGAGGGTAATTCTCGCCTGTCACCTCTCATCCCTACACCACCAAAAAATAGTGCACCGGCGAAAAAACGCGCAAGTACAAAATCAGAAAAGCATGAACCACCCGCTACGGATACTACCGCGAAGGAAACGGAGATTGCGAAACTGAAGAAGCTAATGGAACAATAGCACAAAGATAATGATAATTGCCAGGGCAATCAGCATGCCAACGATGAATGAAAAGCGGTTATTTTTCTTTTCTTCCTCAGTGAGTGGCTTTTTTGTTTCACTCATATCCTGCTTCTCCTAGCTTAGTGATTACAGAGCGGATGCAACAGCAGCTTCAATGTTAGCCATTTCCTCCAGGCTTTCTACTGGATCAGATTCACGAGAGGTGATGAGAACCTGAAAAATCTCTCTTGCACTGCCGACAAGGCGGAGTAGAATATGATGCGTATCGCTCGTAATGATCGTATCCTCATAGTTGCCCCAGGTCCCCTGATCCAGCGAGTGGAGTGTACCTTGCAAAATAGCGCTGAAGTAGCCGCACATCGGCGCAATATCGAGATCATCCACGGCAATCTGGGCAATGGGCCGTCCCTCCAGGCTTACTACCGCAGTGGCGATAAAACCAGGAATAGAATAACCCAACGTTTGCAAGGCTGCAACGAGAGCAGAGTAGTTGCGTTTTGATGCCTGCTGTGAGCCTGTGTCAGACTTAGTGCGCTTCCAGGAAGATTGACGGATTTCCCCAGCTCTTTCGGCTATATTTCCTGATAAAACGTCGCTATTTAAAGCCGCGGGTGTGCCATTGGCGGGCAGCTCACTACTCGTAGCAGGCGAAAGGGGATCGCGGGGCGTAGCCAGGCTCTGTAACTGGAGGTTTGGTGAATCCGTTGGGTTTGACTTTAGTTGGCTTACGCTGGTATCCTCCGGCGGCTGCCATTCAGGGGAACTCTGTCGATGTAATGGGCGATTAGAGCCGGGTTTATGTGATGACTGCTCGTTCGCCCAGGTCGCTGACGATGCAGGTTGCCATTCCGCTGGCAATGGTGTCGCGGGGGTATGGCCCGTACCGGTGAGTGACGATGGACGTAATACGGGTATATCAAATTGGGTCGGCTGTTCCATTAACCAGGATGGCAAATCAGGACGCCGGCCCGCGGGCGTCTTGTGTACAGTCGATGGGGTGATATTAGTACTGGTAGAGCTGGCGCCATTAGTACTGTTCAAGCTACTGGCAGAAAGGTGATCTATCTGTTGATTCGTGGCTGGACCATTATTTACGGCCCGCTCGGCTCCTGATTTATTTGAGCGGCTCGGGGGGGGTGGTGCTTGCCACCATTCCATTGACTCTTCCGTCACCTGTTGGAGGGAAGCCTGTTGTGAGTACTTCTGGGATGGCAGTGGTTGGGCATCTGCAATGGATGGCTCTGCAAACAAAAAGGGCCGATCGTCGTCATCGCTGAGCAACTGCATTGAAGTCGCTGTTGCTGGAGTAACTGCAGCTTGCTCTCCACTGATTTGATGAAAGGCTGCATACTTGGAGCGATACTGGAGCGCCTGGAAGATGAGGCGTGACAGAGGCTGCGTGACGTTTGGCGTAACTTGCCTGTTCCAGGGCTGATGAGTGACCGTTCCGTTTTTATGTGCAGCCAGGGCGAAAAATGCCTCTTCACCGCGCAATATACCATACTCTGCCCAGACCAACTCACCATCCTGGAAGCCCAGCAATCCCTGTTCTTCCAACCCGGTATTCACCACCATTGCAATATTTTTGTGGCTCATATTGACAATCTGAACCACGTCCAACAAATCAAACGAGTCCAGGCTGGCAGTAAAGCCGGTTTGCTGGAGCAGGCGGCGAAGTTCCTCTTTGAGCACATGGAGATCAACCGGTTTTTCCAGGTAACTAACGACCCCGCTTTCAAGTGCCTGAGTACGTGTAACAGAGGAGCTGGCACTAGCCACCATAATCATGCGTGTGTTTGGGGAATAGGTGCGTATCCACTGCACTAAGCCAAGACCATTTGAATCGAGCATCTTCTGATCGCTGATGACAACATCGTAATGCTCGGCCCAAAGTAGACGTATTGCTTCGGCACCACCTGCAACACCCTGAACCGAATACCCGTCCCTTTGAAGGGAGGTGACAATATTCCGATTGAGATTTTCCTCATCTTGAACTACGAGAATACGCCACTGTTTTGACATTATTGCAATCACCAAAAAAATAAAGTGGCACGATTTTTATTGTACTCGGAGAGTTTATCACGATGGCGTTAGAATGACAAGTACAAAAACAGGGATATCAACGATGCGATACAATAAAAGTGCTATAGGAGTGTAATAAAGAGGATGTACCTGGGACTAGATTAGAGACAGAACTGCGTGAAATATTTTGCGATGTAAGAGCCTATGCTGACATTGGGCAAAAGAGGAGAGAATCTATGGGACATGATCATCAAGATACCTGGAAGCATGCAGCAGGAGTGGAAGCGGTGAAATTTATTGAAGAAGGCATGGTGCTTGGTATTGGCTCGGGCACGACTGCGGCACAGATGATCTATGCACTTGCGCAACGCATTCACAATGGGCTCCGTATCAGGGGCGCAGTGCCTACTTCGCAAGCCACTGCAGAACTTGCCGTCAAGCTAGGTATCCCTCTCACCGACCTGGACACTTACCCAGAGCTTGATCTAGCTATCGATGGGGCAGATGAGATCGATGGACAGCTGCGCCTCATCAAAGGCGGCGGCGGAGCTCTCCTGAGGGAGAAGATTGTGGCGTCATCTGCACAGCGCTTCGTCGTGATTGGAGATGTGACAAAGCAAGTAGCGCAACTGGGATACACAGCACCTTTACCGGTCGAAGTTATTCCATTTGCAGCGACACCAGTGCGCAGGCGCTTAGAAGCCCTTGGAGCATCAGTGCAGATGAGGCAGGCAGCAACTAGCGCGTTTCGCACCGATAATGGGAACGTCATTCTGGATTGTTTCTTCGCGCAGGGCATCGCCGACCCGGAAGAGCTAGAATCAGGCATCCGCAGGATCGTAGGGGTAGTTGAATCAGGCTTATTTTTGCATATGGCGGAGCTGGCGATTATAAGTGGCCCAGAGGGTATAAAACGGCTTCCTTGACTTCAATTGCACACTTCACGCTCCGATGATATACTTTGGGAAGTATTAAGGGATATGCTGATGACGCAGGTTATCATATCCCAGGATAAGGTTGAAACAGGAGCGGAAGAAGGATGCGAGTAATCACCACGGTCCAGGAGATGGTGGATGAGCGCTCGAGATGGGCTGGCTCCACAAAGATCGGATTTGTTCCTACGATGGGATACCTCCACGAAGGGCATCTTACGCTTGTACGGCAGGGGCGTAAGGAGAACGACAAACTCCTGGTGAGCATCTTCGTTAACCCTACGCAGTTTGGCCAGCACGAAGACCTGGGAAAATACCCACGTGACCTACCACACGATCTGCGCATGCTCGAGACGCTCGGAGTGGATGTGGCATTCGTTCCCACAACTAAGGAGGTCTACCCGCCAGGATTCGTAACCTATGTTGATCCGACAGGGCCCCTCACCGAGGAGGCTGAGGGGAAAAGCCGTCCTGGACACTTTCGGGGCGTGGCAACTGTGGTGCTGAAATTATTCCAGATCGTGCGACCAGATCAGGCATACTTCGGCCAGAAGGACGCACAGCAGGCTGCGGTTATCACGCGCATGGTGATAGACTTCAATCTTCCTATGGAGCTACGCATCCTACCGACAATACGCGAACGTGATGGCCTTGCAATGAGCAGCAGGAATGCTTATCTAGACCTCGAAGAACGAGCCGCTGCCACGGTACTCTATAGAGCATTACAAGCTGGCCGCAGGGCGTTTGAAGCTCACCCCAATGAAGGGCTATTAGCAGTCACTCAGGCAATGACTCAGGCAGTGCTGGAGGAGCCACGCGCACAGTTGGAATATGCAGAAGTGAGAGACCCTAACAGCTTTACGCGATTAGAAGAACTCCATGCCCCGGCACTGCTGCTCATCGCAGCGAGGGTTGGCCCAGCGCGTTTAATCGATAATTTCTTATTACGTCCAGATGGCACCTGGGATATTGGAATCCGTATCACTGAATGAGCATACTGGCCGTGAGGGCCGTTCTAACCATACACAGTGGAGTGAAAGGAATAATTACATGCGGGACAAAGTCACTGTACCTGCGATACAGGCTCGAAAGGGCGGGCCTAAGATTAAGGTGGTAACGGCCTATGATGCCCCGTCGGCACGTATTGCCGATAGGGCCGGAGCGGATATTATCCTGGTGGGCGATACACTGGCACATGTAGTGCTAGGTTTCGATGATACACTTCCTGCCACAGTAGATATAATGATTCATCATACTGCTGCCGTCGCACGGACAAAACCAGGCGCTATGGTGCTGGGCGATATGCCATGGCTGAGCTACCACCTGTCCATGGAAGAGACCGTGCGCAATGCCGGGCGCTTGATGCGCGAGGGCGGGGCAGAAGCGGTGAAATTAGAGGGAGGCCGCAAGCGTTTGCCGATGATTGAAGCTCTCCTGTCTGCTGAGATCCCTGTGATGGGGCACCTGGGGCTTACACCGCAATCTATCCATACTATGGGCGGCTACCGGGTGCAGGGTAAGCGGGCTGAGGCCGCCCGCGAATTGTTGGAGGACGCTCGCGCTTTGGCTGCGGCAGGTGTCTTCGGCATAGTTCTGGAAGGCGTGCCCGACGTGCTAGCGCAGATGGTTACACAGGAAGTACCTGTACCGACGATTGGTATTGGTGCAGGACCGCATTGTGATGGACAGGTACTTGTGTTTCACGATGTGTTGGGCATGTATGATGGCCGGGTTGCCAAGTTCGTACGCCAGTACGCTCACCTGTCTGATGTGGCTACTGAGGCGCTGCAACGCTTCTTCGCCGATGTCCAGGCGGGCACTTTCCCCTCGGATGCCGAGAGTTATCACATGGACGAAGAGTCTATGCGAGCATTCTATGCTCTCATTAGAAAAGAGGAATAGGTGTTCGGAATCGATAGCTAAAGTAGCTATGCGGAGAAAATGAATAACGTAAATTTGCCTATTGACGCTTGTTGAGTCAAATGGTATGGTTAAGTCATCCTCAAACTTATACAGCTTCAACCTACAGGACATTGAGGGATTTAGATGAGCGCATCTGCACCCACCGTTACTCGTTACCGGGTTGCAGCTATTCAATATGAGCCGGTACTGGGCGAGACGGAGAAGAATGTAGCCGATCTTCTCCGCCTCGTTGAGGAGGCAGCGCAGCATGAAGCACGCTTGATTGTTTTACCAGAAATGGCGACAAGCGGCTACTGCTGGGAGTCCCGCGCTGAGGTCGCTCCATATGTTGAACCAGTTCCCGGGCCAACCACCGACCGGTTTCAAAAACTCGCTACACAGTATAACTGTTACATCGCAATCAGCATGCCCGAAGTTGATCCAGCTACAAATGTCTACTACAACTGCATGGTATTGATCGGCCCAGAGGGTATCGTCGGAACATACCGCAAAATTCACTCGTACATCTCTGAACCACGCTGGGCACGCGATGGTGACCTGGGTATGCCTGTGTGGGAAACTCCATTGGGCCGTCTGGCAGGACTTATCTGTATGGATGCTATGTACTTTGAGGCAGCACGTATCCCTGCATTACACAATGCGGATGTTTTGCTTTTTCCGACGAACTGGCTGGAAGAAAAATGTCCAAGTAGCTGGTGGATGGCACGAGCATTTGAGAATGGCGTGTACTTTATAGCTGCGAACCGCTATGGTCTCGAACGTGGCGTGCAGTTCAGTGGGGGCAGCTGTGTCATTGATCCTGATGGAGCGATCCAGAACTACCTGGACAATGGTGAGGGGATTGTCTATGGCGAAGTTGATTTGACTCGCAGCCGCAACAAGAGCTGGGGGGCAAATCAAGAAGAAATCGCTGGTGACCGGCTGGCTGACCGCCAGCCAGCCGAATATATTACCATTGTCAATAATACGTACCTGTGGGAGCCTCTGAAATATCACGGTCTGTATGAACTGGGAGAGCTTCCGCCGGGACAACTTGCCTGCGTCGGCTTTATCCAGACCGATCTGCGAGCGTTTTTCCCTGAAGGACACCCGCAAGGTTCACCCCTAGGGTTGTTACGTGACACGCTTAGAACACTACTGAACAACCATGCTCCGGCACGACCGGATTTGCTGGTACTACCTGAACTGATGCTACCAGGACCGCTGGATGTAAGCGACGGGACATCTAACGCCATAGCTGCTATGCAAGCAGGGGCTATCCAGATTCCAGGGCAGGAAACCGACACCCTGGTTACGCTCGCAAATGAATTCCAGTTAAGCCTGGTATTGGGAGTTGCAGAGCGGGTTGAGGGCACAGGCAATCAAGCGACAAAGTATTACAATACTATTTTGTTGATTGACCCAGAAGGTGTATATGGCAGGTACCGCAAGCTGCACCTGACACGTGGCGACCGCCTTTGGGCCAGCTCTGGCAACCTGGGATTGCCTACGTTTGATACGCCTACAGGACGCATCGGACTGGTGACGGGTTACGATGTACTCTTTCCAGAAACTTTGCGCGTGCTCGCTGGGAAAGGCGCTGACCTGGTATGTGCTCCAGCGTACCTGAACTTCCCGCAACCTATCGGCCTCGGCCCATCGAGTATTAAGTATAGTCAGCCTCTCGCACCTGACGAATATGATCCTACACATTCCTTGATCTGGCGCGTGCGGGCTGCTGAGCACAATGTCTACCTGGCCCTGGCGAACTGGACTGGCGCATCAAAAGGATTGTGCGCCAATGGGTACAGCGGCATCTACTCACCCGCTTACTCTACATATCCATGGCCGGAAGTCATTGCCGATGATGACGACGAGCTTACACTGACAATGATGACCATTGATACGCGCGAACAACGCACTGGACGGCGTTCAACAACAGAACTCAAGTATGCCCCTGGCGAATTGGCGGGTTCGCTAACCGGTGAGTTGGCCTATGACATTCGCGAAAGCATTCCAGGCAACGTGGTACGCAGTAAACCACTGCTGCGCAAACGTATGCCGTTCTGGTATCTTGACCTGGTAAGAAAATTTTAAAGGAGACACGAACCACATGAGATTGCAAGACAAAGTAGCGATTATCACTGGCTCTGCAGGCGGCATGGGTCAAGCTGCAGCAGAGCTATTTGCGCGAGAAGGCGCAAGTGTTGTGATCACCGATATCGCCACGGATGCAGGCGAAGAGGCCGCTCAGAAAATCCGCGATTCCGGTGGCAAAGCCCTATTTGTCCAGGCTAACGTTGCTAATGAAGCTGATGTTAAAAATATGGTTGGCGCGGCTATTGATGCGTTTGGTCGTGTGGATGTGCTCTATAACAATGCAGGGATTATGCCATCCGATGATGGAAGCGTTACGGATATTTCTGAGGAGCTCTGGGATAGGGTGATGGACGTTAACCTTAAGAGCGCTTTCTTGTGCTCGAAGTACGCTATACCGCCTATGGTGAAGCAAGGCAAAGGTGGTTCGATCATCAATGTGGCATCATTTGTTGCCTTTATGGGCTGCACGGTACCACAGGATGCATACACCGTTTCTAAGGGTGGTATGCTCTCGTTGACCAAGTCATTTGCTGTGCAATATGGCCGTTACGGTATACGCTGCAATGCTATTTGTCCAGGGCCCATCGAGACACCCCTACTGCGCTTTCTCTGGACAAGCGAAGAGGCGCGCAACCTGCGTCTCAACCGTATTCCGCTGGGCCGCTTTGGAGAGGCTAAAGATATCGTCTATATGGCGCTTTATCTTGCCTCTGATGAATCATCCTGGACGACTGGGGCCTGGCTTGTCGTTGATGGTGGTATCACGTCGAATTATTTCTAAGAACAGGCGGGTGCAATAAATTGCCCCTACGAGCTAATATGACAATAATAGACCCTTTTGTACGTTTTCAAGAGCGGCTTACTGCCGTCGGAGGTGAGGCGCATGCCGTTGCAGGCATAACGCAGGCGGCAGAGGTCATATCTTCTCATCCAGCGCTGACAGATGGGGAGGTCATTGTTGCCCCAAATTTTGCTGCGTGTCAACCGTGGGGAGCAATTCTTCCACTATTAACCAGCAAAGGTATTAAAATACGTGAGGCAGGAAGCCCAGCGAGTGTTGCTGATGCTCCCGCCGGCATCTCTGGAGCTGAACTGGCTATCGCGGAGACGGGCAGTGTGCTCCTGGCAGAAAATTCGCTCGAGGCTCGAGTAGTTGGCATGTTAACCCTGACGCATTTTGTACTCGTGCGTGAAGAGAGGCTCTTACCTATGCTAGAAGATGCAGGGAATCTACTACAAAAGCTTACCGTGGCAGGCCCTGAGCAGCGCCGCTATATCTCACTCGTCACGGGTCCCAGCCGTACAGCCGATATTGAGCGCACCTTGACTATAGGAGTGCAAGGCCCAAGGGTATTGTGTGTTATAGTTGTTGGGTAAGATAGCGAAGAAAAGTATGAAAAATAAAATACCCCCTCAACAACAGGAATCCCTCAAAAGCGCTGTAGTAGAAGACGACGCAAATCCGACCGACGAGCACCAGCCATTTGAGCAGCGGTTAGAGCACGCGCTGGCAGACGGGCAGATGCATAGTGCGCTGGGACGCTTCGCTCCCTCCTGGCGTGCATCACGCCAGGCCGTCTTTGGCTATGAAGAGGACGAGTATGGCCCAGATTATAGTTTTACGCACATGCGCTCTCTGTTGCGCGAGGCGAAAGATTATGCTATTGAGCATCAATCCGAGTTGCTGGCGCAATTTAGGGCTATGGCGGAGGCAGCGGGAGCCATCGTGTACGAGGCCCGTACGGCGGAGGAGGCAAACCGGTATATTTATGAATTGTGCACGCGCAAGGGTATCGATCTCGTTGTCAAATCGAAAACGATGGTGAGCGAAGAGACAGAGCTGAATCACTACCTGGAAGCCCGTGGTATCAAGGCTGTTGAGACCGACCTTGGTGAATGGGTTGCGCAGCTCGCTCATGAACGGCCATCGCACATGGTGATGCCGATTATCCATAAAACGCGGCAGCAAGTAGGCACGCTGCTTACAGAGGCGACCGGACGTGAGATCTCGCGCGAAAATGTTGCTGAGCAAGTGGCGGTAATTCGAGTTGAACATCGCAAATCATTTTTGAACGCTGGTATGGGCATAAGCGGGGCAAACGCGCTGATTGCCGAGAGCGGCACGGTAATGATGCTAACCAATGAAGGGAATGGACGCCTGGTAACGTCTCTACCACCTGTGCATGTCGTGATGGCAGGCTACGATAAGCTGATCGGGACATTTGCAGAGGCTATGACGCAGTTACGCCTGCTCGCACGCAGCGCAACCGGACAGCATATTACAAGCTATACAACGTTTATTACGGGACCTGCCACGTCTGATAAAGAGATGCATATTGTGCTCGTCGATAATGGGCGTAGCGAGATGAGGGCCGATCCTCGTTTTAAAGATGCGCTGCGCTGCATACGCTGCGCGGCGTGTGCGAATATCTGCCCACCCTATCAGCAAGTCGGAGGACACGCCTTCGGTTACATCTACAGCGGCGCAATCGGACTGGTCGTGACACCATTTCATCATGGTATCGAGGCAGGAGCAGGACCACAGAGTTTGTGTGTAAGCTGCAATGCCTGTGAGACTGTATGCCCGGTCGAGATACCGCTACCTAGCCTGATCCTGGATGTGCGGCATCGCGCCGTTGAAGCGAAAGGCTTGCCGTGGCTGAAGAAAGCGATCTTTGGAGCGATGGCACGTCCACGCCTGTTTGATGTCGCGGTCCGCTTTTTCAGCCTCGCTCAGCTTCCCGTTACACGTGGCAGCAATTACGTTCGCGCTCGCAGCCTGGGCATACTTGGCAAGCTTCCGGGTATGCATGCAATTGTTAAACTGGCGGGCTGGCGCAGCCTTCCTGCTTTCGCGACGAAACCGCTGCGGGATAGAGTGAAAGGGCAAGTGTTGTCTCCTTCGAAGATATCAAGCAAGGACGAGCCAGGACGGTCTACCATAACAGTCTGCTACTTCGCGGGTTGCATGACTGATCGTCTCTTTCCCGAGATGGGCGAAGCCGTAATTAAAGTGCTGAGAGCCTGCGGCGTGCAGGTCACGTTCCCGCAAAGGCAAAACTGTTGTGGCCTGATTGCTCTCAACTCGGGAGATTGGGCGGACGGGGCGACAATGGCACGCCAGACGATTACAACGCTTGAGCAGGCGCTCGAAAAAAGTAAGGCCGACTACATTCTCAGCGCCTCGGCGAGTTGTGTAGTGAGTATAGTGCAGGACTATATAAAGCTCTTTGAGGATCTCCAGCAGCAAGGCTGGCTGCGGCGCGCGCGGGTGCTTACTGAGAAGGTGATGGATTTTACAAGCTTTATGGATCATGTTTTGCTGGCAAACGGTACGAAACTCTCAGTTCGTGAAGGTGGTGAGAGGACAGATGATGTTATTGTGACGTATCATGATTCTTGCCAGTCGATCAACTGCCTGGGACTACGCTCAGAAGCTCGTCATATCATCCAGGACGTATTGGGGTTGGAATTACGGGAAATGCCACAATCGGATGTTTGCTGCGGGTTTGGAGGTTCGACTTCGATCGAGCATGGCGAGGTGGCAGAGCGTATTATGAATAATAAGTTGAATAATGCCGAGAGTACGGGTGCGACGGTGCTTGTGGCAGATAATCCAGGGTGCCTGATGCATCTGAGGGGTGGAGTTGATGCGAGTGGGAGGAAGATGCGGGTGCTGCACCTGGCGCAGCTCATGGCGGAGAGATTAGCATAGTGCTAATGCAGTAATAGCAAACAACATTCCAACACATCCAAGACTAGTTTCTCATGGTCTCATCTAATCGGTGAGAACATATTCGTGTCCTTGCTGACTTTTCCATGTAAAGCCTTCTCAAAGTGTTCCGTGTTATCGTAAGTCAATACACTGCATCAAAGAGAGAAGTGTGTAAGGGATGGCTCCTCTTCCCGAATTGGTCGAGTGAGGATGCACTAGGATCCCATCGTGGTAACATGTGAGAAATCTTTCTCCAGGAGGTATCTGATCGTGACGATCTCTTGCAGGCTTCGGCTATTACTCGCCAGGGTAAATGTTGAACGAGCCACACAGGGGAAGCCGCCTTTGAGTTTGCGGCGCCTTGCTGGGGAGAGTGGTGTGTCTTTGAGTGCGCTGACCGCGTTAAATACAGGCCGCAGTCAACGCATTGATTACACAACGATTGATCACCTGCTGCGCTATTTCAATACTTATTTTAATGTTACAACTAGTGACCTGCTTGCCTGGGAGCAAGATCAGGAGGAAGATAGCAGGCTTGCTTCTCTTGGTTGAGAAATGAATGTGGTGCTATCCACAATTCAGGACAAGATTGTAGAACGAATAAGTGGTCACGAAATGCAAATAGGATAGAAGAGGAAACGATGGCAGTTATGTTAAAATCACGGCAAGAGATTGCGCAATTACGTGAATCTGGGCGTATTGTTGCTGAGACATATGAAGTATTACGCCCCTATGTTGTGCCCGGTACTTCCACGGCAGAACTAGACAGGATTGCGGAGGATTATATCCGCAGCAAAGGGGCAAAGCCTATCTACAAGGGCTATGGCGCTCGACCTGCCAGGAACGGGCTGCCTGCTGTTCCAGCGTTCCCTGCTACTATTTGCGTGGCGGTCAATGATGTGATTTGTCATGGTATCCCCAGTCCCAAGCAGATTCTGCACGAGGGAGACATTATCGGTATTGATATTGGGGTGCTTTATAATGGCTGGGTTGGGGATTCATGTGTGACGTTCGCTGTTGGCACTATCGATAGTGAGTCGCAGCGGCTGTTGGAAGTGGCACAGCGCTGCATGGAACTGGGCATCGAGCAGGCACGCCCGAATAAACAACTCGGTGACATCGGTGCTGCAATTCAAGCATATGCGGAATCGCAAGGCTTTTCGACGGTACGGGAGTTTGTTGGTCACGGTGTCGGTCGTTCACTCCACGAGGACCCACAGGTACCACATTATGGTCATGCAGGTACTGGCCTGAGGTTCCGCCCTGGCATGGTTTTTACTATTGAGCCGATGATCAATGCTGGGGGTTATCAGGCACGAGTGCTGGCCGACAAGTGGACGGTCTGCACTGTCGATGGCTCACGCTCAGCACAGTTCGAGCATACTATTGCGATAACTGAGGGTGCACCGGAGTTGCTTACACTACCTTAGCCGATAGCCTTATACCTACCCAATTGTAACACCTCCCTTGCCTGGGCGGGTGTTGCCACAGGGCGGTCCAACTCTTGAGCGATGCGTACAATACGGGCTACCAGTTCAGCGTTAGCCTTTGCCAATCGGCCTTTGCGGTAGTAAATGTTATCTTCAAAGCCTACACGCACGTTACCGCCCATTGCCAGGGCTATGGTACCCAGGATTAATTGATGACGCCCGATACCTGCTACGCTCCAGGTACTTCCTGCCGGCAGGCAGCGTACCATGCGAACAAGATGAGCGGGGTCAGCGCTGATAGCGCCCGGGACACCCATCACAAAATCGAAGTGCATCGGATCGGTAATCAAACCCATATTGCGCAAGCGTAGGGCTTCATCAATCATGCCTGTATCAAATATTTCAATTTCTGGCACGATGCCATAGTCAAGTAAACGTCCGGCAAAACTCTCAACGAGCCCACGGTTGTTCATAAACACACCATCACCGAAGTTGACTGTACCTGTAGTAAGTGTTGCCATGTCTGGCCGGCACTCAATGCTCTGGAGGCGTTCTTCGGCACTCATCCAGATGGCACCACCCGTCGATACCTGTGTAATCACATCACAACGCGCACGAATGCCTTCAACAACTTCGCGAAAGATACGGGCGTCTTGCGTGGCGTTTCCCCCGGCATCACGCACATGAATGTGGATGATCGCAGCACCCGCTTCATAACATTCCACGGCCGCGGAAATAATCTCCTGTGGTGTTACGGGTAAATTCGGCTGTTGATCTCTAGTTACTTCCGCACCGACCATAGCTGCGGTAATTATGACTGGTTGCATCGGGATTAATCCTTTCTTCCTCACTGTAACAGGGATACCATTAGTACTACCACAACTGTATGTAGTACTCATTGGCCTTGTCAAGGATATCTTATGTATGAATGTGACAAATTATATGCTTTTCAGGTATACTATGGAGGGTCTTTTCTCCACTCCATTCGTCATTTAACTTCAGGGTATCACTCACTGAGAGAAAACCATGCAAGTACGGTTGCCTGAGTTATACAAGATGAGCGCAACGGATAAGTTGACGCTGGCCTATCTACAGAAACTAAGCCGGCAAAACTATATTGCTACAGCAAGTGCTGCCTTGATTGTCACCTTCAGCCTGATCTGGTTGATCTTTCAGTTTGGTGGATATGCAGGCCCGGCTGTTACCTTCTTCGCCAACTCCATGTATGCGGTGGCCTCCTTGATTGGCGCATACTGGGCATGTATGACAGCTTATCGAGCGCGTTATGGTCCCTTGCGGCTGGGACCACGTCACCAATTAGCATGGCTTTTGATTGGCATAGGTTTATTTGCAAATGGCGTGGGAGGAATAATCTACACCTACCTGGAGGACTACGTTCAGAAAAATCCTGTGCCATCCCCTGCCGATATCGGTTTTACGCTTTTCTATATCTTTGCCTTCATTGGCTTGCTCTATATGCCCACGGAGTCGAATCCTCGAGAATCATCTATACGTATTGCTCTGGATGCCCTGATAACAACGGTCTGCGTCCTGGGAGTAAGCTGGTATTTTGTAATTGAGCCAATATTTGCATCGCAGATGAGCGACCCACATTTTTCCTTAGGGAAATTGTTTGTCTCGGTATCCTATCCTTTCTGGGATATACTGCTTATCCTTGCTATTGTGTTACTTATACGGCGGCGTGTAGTACGCATCTTGCATCCATCCCTGCTACTACTTGGCGCAGGCATCCTCAGCCAAATTTGGGCTGATACACTTTATGCCTACACAGTTCCGATGAATACATATAATACCGGCACACCTTATATTGATACATTCTGGTTTATCGGCTACTTGCTGATAGGGCTTTCTGCACCATACCAATATGCAACAATAGCTCGCAGAGCCTTTCACGAACGATCCAAGCCGTCTCAGGTAGGCAATAATACCGAGTATGTACCCAATAGCGAGGATGAAAGATCACGTCGTCGCTACGTACTCCTGCAAAGCTTACTTATTTATTTCCCTCTTGCAATTCTGCTGGCCCTAACACTTTATAGCGAGATCACGCAGGATAATCAACTTTCATTCTTCCTGGTTGTAACGACTATTATCGCTGGCACGCTCGTGACTATTCGTTATCTTCTTGCTACCAACGAGAACGAAATACTCCTAAGAGAACGGGAGCAGCGGCGTGAAATGGCCGAGCTCCTGCGTATGCTTGCCACTGAATTGACTGGAGAACTCGCGCTCGACCCTTTGCTTACACGCACTGTAAGCCTGGCAACATCAGCCCTGGGTTTTGATGCAGTGATGCTCCTGCTGACAGAGGATTACGACCACCCACTTGATAAACAGTCTATTCTGCTGGTTCGTGCAGCATCGACCACTACACCTGAGGTGCACACCTGGAGATATCAGGGAGAACAGCTCAATCTCTGCACTGTTGTTGCGGGCAAACAAATTGACATAGTCTGGGCTGAGCAGAAGCCTAATTTACCAGCGGATATACAGGCCTGGCAAAAAGAGCAGCAACTTGTCGCAACACATTTTGTACCGCTTACCTACCAGGGAAAAACCCATGGAAGCCTGGGATTCGCCCGTCGAAAAGCCAAGCCTCTTAGCGAGCGCGACATATATCTTGCCAGTGCCTATACGAAGGAAGCTGCAACAGCAATTGAACGTGCATATCTCTATGAAGCGGCTCGCGAGCATGAATTATTCGCTCAAGCATTGGCCAATGTCGCAACGCGTCTGAACAGCGCTATCGCCACAGGCCCAGGTGTCGGGGTCGAAATCCTTCAATTGATTTGTATGGAAGGCGCAAACGCATTACAGGCCGATTATGTGTTATTGTATGTGAATAACGATGGAAAACTTGTACCATTTGCTACTTACGTAAGTGAGAGGGAACCGGTAATCAGGCCCAGTGAATGGCCACCCATTCGTAAGCACGAGTACGAGGCCAGGGCACTCGATTCACTTCAGCCAACGCTCCTTCAAATTAACGACCTGTATACCAGTAGTGGTCATCTACCGGCTGTAAGCGGAAAAATGCCGGCTTTACTGTCGCCCCTGGAACGGCAAAGTTTTTCCAATACTCTTCCTATGCGTATCCCAAAAGCTGGACTACGAGCACGCCGGAACCCGAGCCTGCGAGAAGTTTTGCAACGGCGTAATGTGCAGACGGCGATACTTGCACCACTAATTTCCGGGAGTACACCTGTCGGACTGCTCATCCTTGCTCGCTCGTTACGCGGAGGAGTGCAGCAGAAGAAAGCTTTTGCGGTGGCAGACTTGCCGCAAGCCCAGGATTTTGCGGAGCAGGCAGTCGTCGCCTTTACCAACGCTCAACTCTACCAGGAGTTACGCAATGCACATCAACAACTGCAAAAGCTCGACCAGATGAAAGATCAATTCATGATTACTGCCTCGCACGAACTACGCACACCTCTTACAGCAGTACAAGGCTACCTTGAACTGCTAGCTGAGTATGGAGAGGCACTCTCGCCTGGCCAGCAGCAAGAATTCCTGCAAAAAGCACGGCGCGGCTGCGATGAATTAGTGCTACTTCTGAGCAACGTAATGGATGCAAGTCGCCTGGAGGTCGAGGCAGGGATACGTCCCCCTCACCTGGAACGAGTACCCGTCCAGAATGAGATACGGGGAGTAATTGAACTAATCGAGCCGCAGGTAAGGCAGGAACATCGCGAGGTATACATGTATGTTCCAAACAAACTCTTTGTAAAAGCAGATCCAGTGCGCCTGCGGCAGGTGCTGCTGAATCTCAGCGTAAATGCTCTCAAATATTCGAATGCAGGCACACCAATCACATTCTCTGCTCGCGCTGTGCCCGACCAAGTGCCACGCGCTATTATCAGCGTAACAGACAAGGGGAAGGGCATTAAGCCACAGGATCAGGAACAACTTTTCCAGCGTTTTGTGCGACTGGAAAGTGATTTAAATAGCATAGTACGTGGCTCTGGCCTGGGATTATATATTTCTCGCCGCTTGATTGAGGCGATGGATGGAAATATTTGGATTGAAAGCAACGGTGTTCCGGGCGCCGGCTCTACATTCCATATCCAGTTGCCTCTAGCCTGATCTTCCTATCCGGTAGAAATTCTGCTCGATACGTTGAATCAGGCATGAGTATCGAGGACTTAGATGCAGACCTGTATGAGGGAGAAGCGCCGGGCATGATCGTGCCCGGCGCTTCTCCCTCATACGCTATATCTAAGAGTTCTGCTACTTCTTCTCTTTATTTGCGGCGGCAGCTGATTCGGCCTGTTTCTTTACAAGCAAAGGGACATGCTGCTCACAAAAGCGAAAAGTACGCCCACCAGGCAAAAGCTGAGCATAGGCAGCCGGTTCGCCACAGGCATCACAACGCCCAACATGTGTTTTTACGGCTTTCATGGAAAAAAGTACACCTCCTCCATATCTATTACTCCTTATCATATCACAAAGTGATCGGTACCTGCTTGATGGTTGTCTTATGTAAGACTGATAGAGAAGATTATAAATCAACCGGATTATATATCGCTGAAATGGCTTGTCAGGGGCATAGAAACATCTACACTGTATGAGCGGTGATTTGATTTAGATTGAAGTACAAAATAAGGGCAGGTAAAGTGGTTATGTGTATACTGTTGATAGTGGTGAGTGGTGATCGTTGGGGTGCCAATTTGCTCTGTTGAGCGCTGCTCCGGATTATGTCTGTTGAGCTTCGCCTGGGCTATGCTCTGTTGAGCTTTGCTCCGGACAAGAGCTGCCAGGTGTCGTTCCGGGCATGGCCTCTGTTGAGCTATGCTCCAGACAAGCTTCGATCATCGCCACCACAAGGTGCCCGTTCTTATTGCTTCAGAAGGATAGACCCGCTTTATACTGCATCGACTTTGACATCTTCCTCTTCTACCTCAACCTTCGCAGGCTCCTGTATATCGATTATCAGCTTCCCATCCTCGGCGCTTACCTGCACCTCGCCTCGTTCGGGAATATTTGCCAGCAGAATACGCAAGCTTAGGGGCACCGTGAGCAGTTTTTCGATGACGCGGCGTAATGGTCTTGCACCTTGCGTCTGGCTAAAGCCTTCTTTACAGAGAAGATCTATAGCACTATCATCGGCGTGCAGGGTCAGTCCCTGTTCTAAAAGACGTGTGGCCAACTCGTTCATCTGTAACCTGGTAATTGCCCGCGCCTGCTCCTGGCCCAATGGTTGGAAAATTACGACTTCATCAACACGATTGAGGAACTCGGGACGGAAAGTTTGACGCAAGCGCTCCATTAAACGATCGCGCTGCATCTCTTCGCCTGTACCTTTTACATTCGCGCGGAAACCGCTGGGCATCGAACGGCCTAACATATCAGTGCCCACATTTGAGGTCATGATCCAGATGGCATGCTGCGCATCCACGGTATGGCCCTGGGCATCGGTCAGGCGACCGGCATCAAAGACTTGCAAGAAGAGATCGAAGACTTCTGGATGGGCTTTCTCAACTTCATCGAGCAGCACAACGCAATGCGGGCGGCGACGTAGCTTGCCTGTCAATTGACCTTCCTGGTCATAACCAATATAGCCTGGAGGGGCGCCTATCATGCGCGAGACGGCGTGCTTCTCCATATACTCTGACATGTCAACGCGAATAAGACACTCGTCGGAGCCAAACACTTCAGCCGCCAGGGCACGTGCTAATTCGGTCTTGCCTACCCCGGTCGGACCCAGGAAGAGAAAGATGCCAGCGGGATGATTGCGCGGCTTCAAGCCGGCACGTGCTACCTGGATAGCTTGGGTCACGCGGCTGATCGCTTCGTCCTGACCAATGACGCGCCTCCTTAGAAGAGCTTCCAGGTTCAGCAGGCGATCACGTTCCTCGCGGCCAGGTGCAAGCACCGGAATGTTTGTACGCTGTGAAATTACTTCTGCAATCATCGAAGGGACAATTACTGGTTGTTGCATAACCACTTCGTCGTTATCGTCTCCGGCAGCTTCTAGTTCACCGCCTACTTCATCCTCTGACAGGAATACACGCGCCTGTGAGCAGGCTTCATCCAGCACGCTGCATGCTTTGTCGGGCAGGCGTAGATTGGGCAGGTATCGCACAGATAGTTGTACCGCCGTGTGCAATGCCTCTTTGGTGATAGTGACATGATGATGTTGTTCATATAAACCGCGCATGCCGGTCAAGATATCCAGGGCCTCCTCAGTCGAGGGTTCTTCAATCATGATCGGGCGCAGGCGGCGCTCCATAGCTGCATCCTTCTCGATGGCACGATACTCTTGCGGTGTGGTGGCCCCGATGCAGCGCAGCCGTCCACCCGCAAGAGCGGGTTTGAGTATGCCCGCCGCATCAATACTACCCTCAGCGGCGCGGCCCGTGCCTATCAGAAGATGCATCTCGTCGATAAACAGGATGATATCACCGCTGCTCTCGGCTTCCTCAAGCACCTTCAAAAGCCGTTCCTCAAATTCGCCACGGTACTTGGTTCCGGCGACTAGTGAGCTGGCAGAAAGCTCGATTAAGCGCTTGCCGAGCAGTTCAGGCGTAACCTTGCCATCGACGATACGCTGGGCAAGGCCAGCCACGATGGTTGTTTTGCCAACGCCCGAATCGCCGACCAGGATTGGATTATTGCGGTCCTTGAGCATCAGAGTCTGGATCAACAGGCGCATTTCCTTCCCGCGTCCAATAAGTGGCGGCAACTGTCTCATGCTGGCCTGTTTGGTCAAATCACGTCCCAAGCGATCAAGGATTGAATTTCCGCCCTTAAGCGCCCCTTCAGGACCGATACCCACGGGTAACTCAACCGGAGCAGCGGCAGGATTGGCGCTGACTGAAGGTACGAGTTCGAGGAGGGCACGCGCATTACTCGCCAGGATGAGATCGATCAGGTGCGACGGGTTAATGCCCATTTTGGTGAGGAGTTCGTAGGTGACCCCATCTCTCTCGCTCAGGACTGCCTGCGCTATCGCACGCTCATCAATGGAGGTCGAACCGGCGTTAACAGCATTGCGCTCGGCCGCTTGTAAAATCTCCTTACAGCGGCGTGTTGGCAGAATTGGCGTATCGGTGCTGGCTTTGCCGGGGCCGAGAGCAAGCCGAATGACTTCACGCACCTGCTTGGGGGAAAAACTCAGGTTGCGCAAGGCATCTTGCGTACATCCTCCATCCAGTTTGGTGAGAGCGATGAAGAGATGCGGCGTACCAAGGTAATCTTTGTGCATTCGCCGCGCCTCCGTGAGCGCGATACCCAGCACTTCCTGTAAGAAGCGGCGGTCAAGCGCGTTGGAAGAGGGAACCATGGGCGGGATTATGTGATCTTCGTCGAGCGCATCAACGGGGAATTCCATGGCGCGGTCACGGCCAGCAGGAGCACTTGTCACCAGCGAGATTGTCGGATCACCATAAAGGACATAGGATATCCAGGAGATTTCATCTGGACGACGCTGAGCCATTGTTGAGCGGGCACGGCGCATTGCTTCACCGAGCGAGAACCCATCGGCTAATTCCTGGTAGAACAGAGTGGCAAATTCACGCGCACGCTGCATATTGACAGACCATCGCATGACTACAACTGCTCCAGCTCCGGCTGTTAAGAGATTACCGGCGAGTAGCTCCATTTCGTGCGCAGGAAGTACGCCAACCTGTGAGCTGTCATAACAACTGAGAAAAACCAGGGGACGCCTGGGGAATGCTTGAAATAATTGTGATGCCGCGTTTCTATCTAAACGAGAGCTGCCCGCCAACGCCAGCAACGGTTCACTCGACGCGGTTGTTACAGGCACCGGACCTGCATAGTGCAACACCTTGGGAGCGTCGGCATTAATACGCATACGCATCTCTAACTGATTGGCCTGCTGACGATATAAAATAATACGCGCTATTGCTTCGGGCATAGTCGTACAAAGAGTGGCAACCTCTTCTTCGGCCAGCGAACATTCCCCGGTAGGATTGACGAGAAATAAAATCGAGAGGCCCTGTACTTCAGGCCGTCCAGCCTTTCGGGCTTTGTGAAGCGCGGTGTCACCGCCTGTACGGTCTGATAGCGGAATACGATGTAGTGTCGTGTTGCGACCAGTATTCAACTGCCTGCTAACGCTTAAATGCTGGCAGAGGAAGTGCCCAGGCGCGGCCTTACTGTCGTACAACAGCTCCCAGGGGATATCGGGTGTATTGGAGTTGATCAGAAGAGGGATATCGAGATGGTGTAAGGCTTCCTGTATGGGAGCTGGAAGAAGTGAGTCAAAAAGTAACCGTCCCAGGGAAAACAAGCTATCAACAGCTCCGCCCCGTCTTACCTGGGCCTTCGTCTCCAGAGTTTGTATGTACTGAGAGGTTGATAGCAAGGCACGGCGCAGCCGCTCATTCAACTCGGCAGTAAGTTCAGTTATACACTCCGGAGGATCAGTAGCAGGGCCATCAGGAAGATCGAGACGAAACCGATACATCATATCCATGCGGATAACATTTAATAGCGCTAATTGTTCCATAAGTGTTCGCTTCTTTCGTACTGCTCTTCCACAATCCTCCTCTATCTTCCTTATCTAATCATCAAAATACAGCTAAAAGCATCAATGGCAAAAGCAGTATACGTGTCGGGATATGCGGGTGTCAATAGTTGCGATTCCAAATTATCTTTGATAAAAATCGGTCAGATGACAAATTCTCCGTCTTTACAGAACAACTCGCCATCAACACGAATTTCACTGCCGCGGCGCAAATCACAGACCATATCCCAGTGCAGAGCCGATTGGTTGACACCGCCCGTTTCTGGAATGCTGGCGCCAAGCGCAAGATGCACCGTACCACCTATCTTCTCATCAAAGAGTATGTTCTTGATAGAGCGGTCGATGTTAGGGTTATTGCCAAAGGCAAATTCACCTAAGCGCCGTGCTCCCTCGTCCATCGTAAGCATCTTGTCAAGAAAGTCCTGCCCTTGGGCGGCACGCGCTTCAACGACGACGCCGTTTTCGAAACGCAAACGCACATCCTCTACCGAACGACCACTAATAGACGCAGGGAAGCTATAGCGGATGTAGCCATTGGCAGAATCTTCGACAGGTCCAGTAAAGAACTCTCCGTCAGGAAAATTGAAGTGGCCGTCAGAATTGATGAAAGTACGCCCGTCGATCGATAAGGTTAAATCGGTATCCTGGCCGCGCACGTGGACGGCGTGCTTTCCCCTTAGCCATTGCACATAACGTTCCTGCTGTTTTGAGAGTTCCTGCCAACATGCTACCGGGTCCTCGTCATCGAGGAAGCAGGCACGATAGACAAAGCCCTCAAAGTCGGCGAGCGACATATCGGCATCCTGCGCATAGGCATTGGTCGGGAACATGGCAATACACCAGCGCAGTGAGCCCTCAGCGGCACGTCGCAAATAGGTATGCAGCAAATCACGCGCCGACTTATGTACTATAGCCATGCGTGCAGGATCCACAGCACTCAGCGCTCTGGTATTATCCTGTGATAAAAGCTGGAGTTGGGTTTCATACTCTTCAATAACCATGCGCTGCGCAGCGGGAATATAGGATAATTGCTCTTCCGAGCCTTCTTTCAAGATTATCTCACGTACTCCCGGAAGAGCAACGAAGGTTTCAGGGTAGGCTCCGGCATGTAGAGCCTCACGCACAACTTCGTGCACCAGTGGGGCCGCAATTGGGCTGGTTTCGATTGCCAGGCGATCTCCCTTTTTGATGCCCAACGAGTAACGGACTAATACTTGAGCCATGCGGTGCAGGCGGGTATCAGGCATGAAATTTTCTCCTTGTATATGTGCTTGGTATTTATGTCTCTTCTGGTCCAGGCAATATAAACCAGCCTCAGAGTGTTTTGATAGTGGCGATATTGTCATTCACATCTCTTGAGCAGTATAACAGTATCGGAAAGTGACAGCAAATGCTTCAACTCATCCATTCAGACAACTCGTTGATACTGAGGAACCGGTATCCTCTCTACTCTTACCAACGAGACGGCAAGGGGCAACTGCTGGCCCCACTATCCCCTGCTCTCCAAGGAGAGATTCGGGGAATGCATTGGGAAAGGCTTTGCGCAGGGTATTGTAGCTCCCGTTCACATCGGCCTGGATGCGCCTTCCATTTTTTGCTCGATACACCCCACGGCTTTCCCGTTTGCCGCTAAATGTAGGTTTCTCTTTGCGTTTTGGGTCATAGGTCGGAATGGGATCAAGATCGAGAAACGACGCTTTGGACGTATAGCTCTCTTCCTGAACCAGCACGTTGATCCCCACCAGCTGCGCCTTGTACGTGAGCATGTCAATGAATCTTGCGTGCGGGAGCTGCACGAATTGCTGATTATTTTTCTTCCCCATCTCCACTTCTTGCTTCCAGTAGCGATTCTTCCCAATGACCAAAGTCCCGATGCCTTCGCTCACCAACGTGTCAACAATGCGACGGCTTGCCGTGTGCAAATAGTGCGTGACCCGGCGATTACGCTTCGTCGTGATGCGGTCCAGTTGGCGACTTGTCTTGCGGTTCTCTTTGGCTAAACGGCTCTGATAGCGGGCGCGTTGCTGGTTGTAGTAGTGATTGAGGTCTTTGAGTGGGCGACCATTGACGAGTAGGGGGACAAAGCCAGCTTTGGTACTGGTGATGGCAGCTAATTGGTTGACCCCAAGATCGATGGCGGCAATGACGTTCGGATCAACTGCGGCTTGTTTTTCAGCTTTGTGGTACACGACTTCGACGACATAGCATGATCCACGCGGGATCATGCGCACCTGATCCAGAGCCTCCCATGAAACCTTCGTCTCAATTTCAATGCCAAGTCCTGACGGGACGATCTTCCCTGTCTTTTTGAAAGCACGCTTGCCGATGGCCTGCTTGTCATAGATCAGAATGTTGCGCCCCTGCTCTTTGTGTTTGTAGCCAGGGATTTTCGGCTTGCCGGTAAACTTTTCGGGATGCTTTTTCCACTCCTTGAGGCTCTTGCGGAAGGATTTCCAATTCTTGTCAATCAGGATCAAGATGGAGTTGGCAACTTTGCGAGGCAAAGCTTGATAGCACTCCAGATGCTTCACGCGATGAAAAATCTCCGCGTAGGGCAGGTATTTTCCCTCATGGATGAACGCTTGTCGAATCTGGTAGGTGGCCTGGTTATACAGGTTTTTCGAGGCAAAGGCAGCTTTATCAATAGTGGCAAAGCGCGGATCGCCTCTGCGGATGAGATGTTGTTCAACTAACTGCATGACCGTCATCCCTGGCTTGAAGCTGTTTGACTAATCGCTCGGTTTTCCGCTTAGCCTGGCGCTGTCCATACAGCCGTGCGCAAAACGCGTAGACAATACTTGCCAAATCGTGCAACAGGTCTTCTTTGTCATTTTCTGCTACATTTACGACTTCGATCTTTCTCCCTTGCAATTCTAAAAGCGTCTCGATATACCGGAAACCAAAGCGAGTTAACCGATCTTTGTGCTCAACGACCAGCAACGTGATCGAAGAATCTCTGAGGAGGGACAGCAACTTCGGGCGGCTATCATTTACCCCCGAGGCAATTTCTTTCACCACCTGCGCCACTTGATAGCCGCGCGTCGTACAATACTGCATGAGGCGTTCGGCTTGCCGTTCGAGATTCGCTCGATGTTCTGCAGAAGCGACTCGTGCATAGATCGCAACCCGCTCTTGGGTTGGTGGTTTCGGCTTCTCCTCCTGGACAATGATGGTGCCTGAGGGCACTTGATAGCCTTTAATCACCCCATCGTGAAACCAACGCAAAGCCGTGCTATAACTAATCCCTTGTTGTTTCGCGTACTGGCTTAATTTCATGCAAAAAGTGTAGCACATTTGCATACATTCAGCAACGTTTGCTATCATTTCTTACGACCGTATTGGAACACCGGTATATACCATCATCTAGATATGTGATCAAGCACATGTTCTGAACTAGTATCTTTCCAATCAGGTTTGTATCGGACTGTGATGGCGAATTAGCACTTGCGTTTGCTTTCTGCCAGATATGGTGCAACTGTGGCGCATTTGCGCCGTATTTTTTTTATTTTTCCTTCACCTCCAAGGTAGAGTCAGATGAGACGGCATTCAAAGGTGTGCAAATTATGCAAATCACGCTCACTTTAGCGGGCTTTTAGCACTGCAGGTGGTGGTACCACGCGCATGGGAGAGGGAGTTCTCCTCTCTTCTCCTCCTACGTATTCTTTTTATTATACTTATACCTGATACCGTATCGGTTGTGTATGAGTTACTTACATCGTAAAGTGACAAGATCAACCGAACCATCACTCTTTAAGCAAGGAGGGAACATGCACTTCACATTCAAACCGATGGACGAGGCGGATGCACGTGCTAGACAGGCATGGCGTTACGAAGGCGAGTACAGCGTCTATAACTGGGAGCCAGAGGATAACCCATTTGAAATACTCGATCGACGCAGCCCCTACTATGCTGTGCAGGACGATAAGGGCGAGCTGATCGGTTTCTTCTGTTTTGGGTCTTCGGCCCAGGTATGGGACAGTGGTGAACCTCACCTGTATAGCGAGAACAACACGATTACGGTTGGACTCGGTATGCGACCGGACCTGGTAGGTAAGAGGCTGGGCCTTGCGTTTGTTAATGCGGGTCTCACCTTCGCAAAAGAGCAGTTCAAGCCAGACTATTTTCGTTTATTTGTGCTCACATTCAATGAACGCGCTATCAAGGTCTATGAACGCGCGGGATTTCAACGGGTGGGAATATACGAGCAACACACGGAACAGGGAGACCATGATTTTCTGGAGATGAGCCGCAAAGCGTAGGGTTTTTCATCCCGGGCAATATGCCTAGAAGTGTGTAGGCATATTGCCTATGGTAAAAAGTTTACCTCCCTAGTATAGTGATATTCCTCAGAACATACAACTACACAGCCTATGTGTCAGGTTTAGTAAGGAAGAGAAAATGTCACATACAGTAAAGCGTTCGATACTTCTTCTACTTGCTTTATCCTTCTTAGCAAGTGCGACGGTTCTTACTTTCACCCATCGAGGCGTGTCCCATGCTGTGACAGCATTGAGCGTCTATTTCGGTTCAGATAATGACTATTTCTATGCACTTGATGCACCACATGGAACGCTACGTTGGACCTACCAGTACCAGCAAGGCGGCAATACCTGGTCTCCCGCAGTTGTGGTTAACGGCGTGCTTTTTTTCGAGGTAGCTAATAGCAGCAGCACAGCCGTGGTATCGCTCAGAAACGATGGCTCGAAACGTTGGACCTTTACTTTCCCCTCACAAGCTTCAGGAGCAGATGCTGTTGCAGTAGCTAATAACCTGGTCTATTTCGCGGTAAGGCTCGACGGGCTGGACGTATGCAGCAGGGGCCAACGATGTCTTTGGTAACCCTGTTGCATACAATGGTGTACTCTATGTAGCCGAACATTCTCTGACTTCACATTCACTGGATGTTCTCAACGCGACTAACGGCTCAGTGATCGGGAAATATCAATTACCCGCAACGCCTTTAACCAACCTGGCTATAGCTAATGGAGTAATCTACTTCGGTGGCCCCGCAGGCACTCTCTATGCAGTGAACGCTTCCAATGGCAGTTTGATCTGGAGTTCCCAGGTAGATGGTGGCCCCGTATCAACACCAACCATAGTGAATAGCATAGTCTATTTTGCCGCAGCAAATGATTTTGTAACTGCTGTCAATGCGAGCGATGGTTCGCTCAACTGGCACTACCTGGTAGGAAAATCTTTCGCAGTAACAGCTTCACCGGTAGTGGTCTCTGGGGTAGTCTATATTGGTTGTATGAATACAGTTATGTATGCCATTAATGCCAGTACGGGCGCTCTAGTCTGGAAGACGAAAACAGGGACTCCGATTACCACCACGGCGGCGATAAAGAACGGTATTATTCATGTCGGCTTGCAAAATGGTACCTTGCGAACGCTCAATACCAGCAACGGAATACAAAGGTGGTACTACCACACGGGTGGGACAATTTATTCCTCCTCGCCACCAGTAGTGGCGTAGCCCGAATCAGGGTACAGCAAAATTATAACCATCTTCGGCGCCGGAAATACCAGATCTGGACCAGGGTGACGACTACCATGAAAGCCAGCACATACCAGAAGAAGTAGCCATTGTCGTGTTCCACCTGTGGCAAATGACCGAAGTTCTGACCAAAAACGCCGGTGATGAAGGTAATGGGCATAAAGATGGTGGCAATGATGGTGAGTTGTTTCATGACCGCGTTTAGACGATTTGAGACGGTCGTGAGGTAGACATCGAGCAGGCCACTCATGAGATCACGGTAGGAGTCCAGTATTTCGAATGAACGAACGAGATGGTCATGGACATCTGCAAAATACGGTTCAAACTCGGCGGGAATAAGCTTACCGGTGCGACCGACCAGGGAGTTGGCCACCTCGACCTGCGGACTGATGACGCGGCGCATCTGGGCTAGCGATCGCTTGATGCGAAAGATGCGCAACTGTACATCGTTTGAAGTATCCCTTACGGTTACATCTTCCAGATCATCAATCAGATCATCTATGTCATCCAAAACTGGGAAGTAGCTATCTATGAGCGTATCGAACATGGTATACAGGAGAAAGGGCATACCCCGACTCATGAGATGCTCCTCGGAATCATTTCTCTTGGCTGCTTCGAAAAGTGAATCCAGCCATGGAAGCGCCTCAAAATGAGATGTGATAATAAAGTTCTTAGCAAAGACAATATCCAGTTTGGGAGTATCAGCCTCTTCAGCTGTGGTATCGAAAGCCAGCCCATGAACCACCAGGTAGTTGTAGTTGTCACTTTCTGTGAATTTGGCGCGCTCTTTCTCCTCCCCCATGGTATGAATGGTGATATGCTCGAGTTTGAACACATTACGGAGCAGGCTGTCGTATTGACCACAATCCCCTACTATATCGAGCCAGACTAAGGCCTGTGGATCGTTCAGGGCTACTTGCAAATTTTCTGGTGATGGATCAACGCTTGGCTTGTTGTTTTGCCATAGCACTGTACGTAGTTTCTGCTGCTGTAGTGACTTTTCTTGCTGTTGTTGCATGTGACGTACTCCTTCTCTATAAAGAACGATCGTAAGGGCAATCCCTATGACGATCACACTGGCATAAGAGGATATGAAGTAAAGCACCTCTTCTTTATCTTCGCATATAGACGGGGAATAGAGGTTATATGCCTCACTGCATGAGTATTATACCAGTCAAGCGGGTGTAGAGGGGGTAATGCACATTCTCGGAAGCTACGAAGATACTTCTCTCGTCAAGGCAAAATCAGGTGCAGGTCACCAAATTCGTGCCAGAGGTAGCCTTGACGCAGTGCTTCTTGATACGTGATCTTTAAATGCTCAAGCCCACAAAGAGCCTCGAGCATAGCCAGGTGTGATGCATATGGTTCGTGTAGCCCGGTCAGCATTGCGTTCACAGCACGTATGCCCCGCTGAGGGGTAACAACAAGACCCGTCCAGCCTTCTCCGGGGTGGGCAATTCCCTCGACGTCTGTGACGGTTTCAAGCGCCCGTACGACCGTTGTCCCTACTGCAATGACTCGTTTCCCCGCCTTATGTGCTGTATTTACCAGGCGGGCGGTTTCCAGGGGTACGCGGTAAAACTCCTCGTACGGCGGCTCGTGATCTTCCAGGCTGGCAACGCCTGTATGCAGGATCAGAGGAGCGATTTGTACGCCGTGCGCGACAAGCCGTGTGATCAGTTCGGGAGAAAACGCGCGTCCCGCCGAGGGCATCTCTGCACTGCCTGGCTCGGTGGCGTAAACCGTCTGGTAGTAGCTTATCGGCCACTGCCGCCTGACATAGCTATAGCGAATGGGGAAACCGTAGCGCGTGAGGTAATCCTGTAAGGAATCGGGCAGTTGCAGGGTGGCGACCCACAGCCGGGTGCGGCTTTTTTCCCCGGCAGGTACAAGAGGCATGCTTTTCGAGGAAGACAGCATACCTCCTGAACGCTGCTGAGCGTAAGGTACATGTAGTGTTGCCGTTGCACTGGCAGGGAGTTGTAATACCTCGCCCACCTCGGCATCGTAAAAAGGTTGCGTGGTTGTTCCAACCGGCAAGCGTACTTCGACTGTCCACAGGTCTGCAGGGAGATGGGTTGAAAGATGCAACTCACAGGTAGTGCCATCTGCACGCGTGGCAGGCAGCGCTGCATTCAGTGTGCCACTGGTATTGATTACCAGCAGATCACCAGCTTCGAGGTAAGCGCCAAGCTCGCGGAACCGCGTGTGAACCACGCGATTGTCTGAGCGGTACGAGATCATCAGGCGCACCTCGTCACGCGCAAGGCCGTGTGCTTCCGGCGGTTCGCTTGCTTCAAGTTCCGCTGGCAAAGTAAAGTTGAAAGGACTATCTATGTAGTGACTGGATGCAGCAAGCAGGTTCATGTTCTTTCCGGTTCCTTATGAGAGTGCACGGGCCGCGTAACGTCCGCTGGGCCGACTACTTGTGAGCAGTTCGAGCAGACCTGGCACACTCACTTCCGGAAGCGGGCGATCACTGATATCTTCACCCGGGAAAGCCTCCTGGTGCATCTGGGTGCGCATATCGCCTGGATCGACCCAATAGACGCGCCATGAAGGATTTTCGGCAGCAAGTATGTTCGAAAGTTGTTCGAGAGCTGCTTTGCTCGATCCATAGCCACCCCAACCCTCATATGCCTCCACACCCGCGTCGCTGGTAATGTTGATTATGCACGCGCCAGGTTTCAAGAAATGCTGCATCGCCTGGATAAGCGCCAGGGGAGCAATAACGTTGGTGCGGTACACCTGCTCGAGCACTTCGAGCGGGTAGTCCAGCAAAGGCGGCTGCGGGCTAGGCCCAAGAATGCTTGCGTTGTTGACAAGAGCGTCAAGACCACCTAGCTCTCGTGCTGCATTGGCGAGAGCACGACGGTGAGCAGGATCGATGACATCACCGGGTATAGCGATGACTCGCGTTTGATCTAAAAGGAGTACGCGGGCGGCTTCGAGCGCTTCGGCTCCGCGAGCATCGATGATGAGCTGCCAGCCATGCGCGGCAAGCTGGCGGGCTAATGCCAGGCCAAGCCCGCGCGAGGCACCGCTAATCAGTGCCGTGCGAGATGTATCTACCGTCATTATGCTTTTCCTTTTTCATGAGCAGGATTGATTATAAATGATCTCCTCCTACTATAACGAGCAATCTATGTAGTTGCCCCAGTCAAAAGGCCAGTCCTTTCCTGCACGAAGGTACAGTTCTGTGCGACCCTTCAAGAGCAATTTACGAGAGGGATACGACGCAACTCTATGACGTGGTACGTGAACCTTGGTCAGGCTGCGTATCAGAGCTACAACCGTAATGGCTCCTGGTCGCCCGCCGTGAATTGCCTGGTAGACGCTGCCTCCAGAGCAGCGGCTTCCTCTGTCCGCCCGCATGCCCGTAAGAGGTGAGCGTAGCGTTTACGGGTGTCGAGCGTCCGAAGGTGCTCCGGCCCTAATCGCTGTTCTCGGATGGCAAGGGCCTGCTGGTAGAGCGCGAGTGCCTGGTCCGGCTGGTTGCGTAGTTCATACAAGCGTGCAAAATCATGAAGACTTTGGAGAACGCAGCAGCCATACCTGGTTCGTGCTGCACTACCTGCTGGGCTACCCCAGGGTACGCAACTACGATGGTTCCTGGACCGAGTGGGGCAGCCTGATCGGCGCGCCCATCGAAAAATAGCCAGAAGGTCCAATTTGAAGTAGACATTTGGAGATAAGACTGCCCTATGAGCGGACTTGGGCTGCCTTGACCGCTGTCCTCGCTGTCATGCTGAGCGCAGCGAAGCATCTCTGTGCCCATCGCGCCAGATGCTTCGCTGCGCTCAGCATGACATTACCGGTGGTGGCCGGTAAAGTTCATAATCGCGCCCCTATAGCCCCAATTGCGAAGGATCCCTTGGCGATGCCACCACCCGCCTTGGATGTGTCCTGCGCCAGATGAACCATGCTATCAAGGCCGCCGGAACAAGGTAGATGCTGATTGACAAGAGCCAGATCAAGAATGTAGTCAGTACCTGGCCAAATGACAGCACAGCCGACCATGAGTCATGGAAAACCTGGCCGATATTCCATGGAGCCTGTTGCGTGGGGGGCGGTGTAGCAGCGGGCGCCATTGGCTGCAGATTGATCGTTACTGTATAGAACGTGGTCTGACTCTTCAAGGCATTGAGATGGGCCTCAATATCTTGGATCTGCCCCTCCACATTCGTCAGCTTATCCTCAACCGTGATAATATCGCCTAAGGCTGTACTGTTGCTGAGTAATACCAGCAGCCGCTGCTGCTCACCACGCAGGTTCGTGAGTTGTGATTGCGTATCGACGTAGTCATTGGTTACATCCTGCACGCTTTCATGCAGGCTGAGCAGTTTTCCTCCATGCTGCTCTGCATAACCGGCGAGATACTCCTCAATTTGCGTATACTCTGTGGACTCTACCGAGAAGGTCATGGATACAGTATAGAGATTATCGCCCGTTTGCTCGTAGTCAATGCCAGCTGAAGATGAACGTGAGTCGGTAGTACTGATCCAAGACTGCAAATTGCTCGCCACCTGCCGCGTATCCTTCACCTGCATGTTGACCTGGAGCGACTTTATCAGGTACTGGGGCCCGTATGAGGCTGAAGAACTACTTCCCTTACTTGAAGACGAGCTAGAGCCTTGCGAGGACGAGCTACCTGATTGCTGCGCAGGAGCGTGGGCAGATGTAGGCACGCTAGAACTGGAACCAGAAGTTGATTCTCCAGCACCACAAGCTGCCAGCAGAAGCGCCAGGATGAAGAGGATTCCCAGGCTGCCCTGGAGAGTTACACGTTTACGATTACTTTTCACGAAATTCTTTTTAAGCAGATCACGCATAGAACCACTCCTTTTGATTGCAATGAACGGGTGCGCAGAATAAGCGATCATATTTTATACGCCGGGGGCAAGCTAAAACTCCCCTCTGTCATCGATAGTGACGGTGCTGAAGGGCTAAAAGTTCCGCCTCTTGATTTTTACTACCTGGCGGCTTTCCAATCAGGTTTGTATCAATTGTATCTTTGTGTCACTTGTATCGGTTGTATCGAGATATCCCAAACACAACAACACACTGCGGCAGAGGAAGAAATGCGACGATGCTACATACAAAAAACCGGGTCCCCTTTCGGGAACCCAGTCCGCTTTTCAGCATTTACGGTCACACCTATACCCGGTCTCAACAATGTTGTGAAAGCGCTTTGAACGTTCCCAGGTAGGTGTAAAGACCGTTGATGGCGATCGATGGTGCCTGGCGTGCAAACCAGGAGAAGAAAGCCTCATCCTGCAGGTGTGAGCCACTGAAGCCGCTGACGGTGAAGACGACACCGACCAGCGGATCACCAACCTCAAGCACGTTGTTGCATCCGTACTGCGGCGCAGTCGGAGAAATCCAGTTGGGTACAACGTTGGTGCCAAATGGATCATTCAGCCACTCTGCCAGTTCGTGGCTGAGCGCACTCACATCCTCAGCGAACCCGCCCTGGACACCGAGATCAGCGTCGTTGGTGAAGATGTAGGTTTGCAGGCCAGCATTATTGCTGACGGCATTATGATAGCCCCCAATGCAGCAGTTGCTGAGGGTTGGGCTGCCCTGGGACAGGTAGACGTCGTTGGACAGGAAAATCGGCAGCATATTGGGGGTGAAACTCTGAGATATCAGCAGGGATTGCAACTGGGGATCAAACCAGTTGACGTTGATGATGCCGATCGTCTTGCCGCTGCCTGGGTCTGTCACGGTAGCTCCATCGGCATTTGGTACAGCCAGGCTGACAGCCGTCGCTATCGTAGGAGTTCCTACAAGCACATGATAATTGGGGCTTGTCGTCGAGACGCTCTTCCAGAACTCCGCACGCTGAATCGCGTCCCCGTACTGGGTGCTGCCGCTGATAAACTGTGCATTCTGGAAAATCGGTGAGCCGGTAGTCTCCGGCACCTTGGTGGTCCCATCAAAGACCTTACCGTTGGAGAAGGTGAGCCTGAGAGGCACGATAGTCACCGGAACAGTGGTGGTGGCCGAGCCTTTCTTGGGGTTGGTCCCAACCATGCTGAACTTATACGTCGTTCCCCCAGAGGTGAATGACGATGACCAGTGCTTCAGGTGCGCGCCAGCAAGCTGTGTGTCGGAAAAGTGATTCGAGAAGTGTACGAAACGCGGCTTGCCACCGCTTAGGACACCTACTGCATGGGAGCCTGTGGTTGTAGTGAACAGGCTAAATGCCATAGCAGCTACTACTACCACCAGGCTGAGAGCAGCGAAGAGCTGCAGCAAAGTCTTCTTAGAAGCCAATGTTGATCCTGCCTTTCATCATCGATAGTTCACGAGGGAACTGTTTGTAAGAGGCAAATATCGTGGAGCAGAGTGGCTTATCTTCCCCCGTGTCACTCTTGCTTCCTGACCAGCAGTATACGTGTTTCAACTTCAAGATGACTTCATTGAAATACTGGCGAGAAATATGCTTGCCTGCTTTACCTGTGAGCACGGAGTCTTAGAGAAGAGGGCTTGCGCAATTATATAAGACACAGTGGAAAAGGGCACTCGCCAGGGGTGCCCTTTTTAGTGTCTTTGCAAGCAGGTTTGTCGCAGTTGTTGCAGATACTCCCCTGAAACTCGCCTGATATGCACGAAAAATGGGCGGCGGCCTCACCCTCTGCTCCCTCTCCACTCAGTGGAGAGGGATGGGGTGAGGCCGCCGCCCTTTGGAGTCGCCAGCAGTATCTGTCGCACTTGTAGCACTTGTATCGGTTGTATCGCTTTGTTACCCACTGCATCAAAGAGAGAGGTTTTTAGGGGATATCTCTCATGCCCGAACTGGCTTCTTGATTAGGCACCAGACAGGAGATTCACTGCCTATTGAACCAGGGCTACTTTTATCGCTCCCTCCGCCTTAATCGTCTCCAAATCAGCATCAAGGCTCTCAGTGACTTCAATTTGCCTGGCACGGGTGACACTCATGATATCGTCCCTGGCTGCTTGCAGTATCCCGGCGGTGGCGGATTCGGTAGTTGCCAGTTGCAATCGCTTCAACTCGGCTCCCAACGAGATGTTGGACTCGCTCTTGTAGCGGCGAACGGCAGTGGCAACTTCTATCAGGGCTTCACCGGCGGCATCAGCTGTATCGCTGAGCAAGGCTTCACTGGCAATTGGCCAGCGGCTATTGTGAAGCGAATCCTCTCCCTCACTGGTCGCGAAGAGCGATAGGTAGATCTGCTCTGTGATATACGGAAGGATGGGAGCGAACAGCTTGATGACTGTCAAAAGCACGTGATAGAGCGTGTAGCGTGCGCCATCGCGCATCTCATTTGTCTCGTCATAAAGGCGCTCCTTGGCCATCTCCAGGTAATTATCTGCCAGGTCCCTCCAGAAGAAGCTCTCAGTCTCGCTTTTAGCCGCTGCGTAGTCGTAGCTACGAAAGAGTTCAGTCGCACGCTGGATTAACCGCTGGGTACGGGAAAGCATCCAGCGATCAGTAGGTGTAAAGCCTGGCAATTCGGCTGGCGGTTGATAGTTTTCCAGGAAACGCTGGCTGAATTTAGCCACGTTCCAGAGCTTCGTTACCAGCTTACTCCCGAGGGCAATTTTCTCCTCGCTGATGATTGTGTCCTTGCCTAAGCCCGTGCTGGCTGCCCAGTAGCGAACGGCGTCAGCCGAGTATTTCTCGATCATCTGCATAGGAGGCATAGGGCCACCTCCCCGGCTCTTGCTGATCTTGCCTGCTCCCTCACCCGCCAATCCCCAACCGGAGATGGCTACCACTTTCCATGGCAAAACGCCAAAGTGGTAGTGGGACTTCACGATGGTATCGAAGGCCCAGGTGCGAATAATCTCGTGTGCCTGTGGGCGCAAGGTCATGGGGAAGACTCGCTCATACAATCGTTTATCGCTCAGCCAGCGCCCACTGATCTGCGGTGTCATGGAGGAGGTTGCCCAGGTATCCATCACGTCTTCTTCTGGTGTGAAGGAGGTGCTGCCACAGTCACAGGCTTCGGGCGGATTCTGCTCGGTTGGGTCCACCGGAAGTTGCTCTTCGCCGGCAAGTATGATCTTACCGCAGGCATCACAATACCATACGGGGAAAGGAACACCAAAGTAGCGCTGGCGGGAGATGCACCAATCCCAGGCCAGGTTCTCCACCCATTCACGATAGCGCACCTTCATATGAGCGGGGTACCAGGTAACCTGTTCGCCCGCTGCAAGCCATTCTTGCTTAGAGTCAAGTATGCGAACGAACCACTGCTTCGTCACGATGTACTCCACGGGTACATCATCGCGCTCATGAACGCGCACAGATTGGATGATAGAGTGCTTATCGAGCAGCAAGCCACGGGCCTCCAGCGCCTGGATGATGCGACGCTGGGCGACTTCAACGCTCAGGCCCGCGAATTCGCCGGCCAGGCCGGTCATTGTTCCGTCTCGCTCGATAGCTATCTTGAGGGGCAGATTGTACTTGTACCACCATTCAACATCGGTCACATCTCCAAATGTGCAGCACATGACAGCGCCGGTGCCTTTTTGCGGGTCTGCTTTCACATCTGCAAGTATAGGTACCTCAAATCCAAACAGAGGTACGGTCACGTGCTGTCCGATGAGCTCCTGGTAGCGTGCGTCGTTTGGATGAACGAACACGGCGACACAGGCAGGTAACAGTTCCGGCCTGGTAGTGGCGATAGGAAGCGTCTGCCCATTCTCAAGATGAAATGCCAGGGTGACAAATTCGCTCTCGCGTTCGAGGTCGGTCAGTTCCGCCTGCGCGAGGGCTGTTTGACATTCAGGGCACCAGATGGTCGGGGCCTCCCGGCGATAGACCAATCCTTTGCGATAGAGGTCGATAAAAGACAGCTGGGAAGTGCGCCTGGAGAGGTCATCGATTGTGCGATAGGAATAACGCCAGTCTATCGAGAGCCCAAGCCGCTGCCAGAACGCCCGGTAGTCCGTCTCGGCCTCCTCACTGACCTCCAGGCATTTCTGGATGAAGGCCGTACGCCCCACTTCGGGAGCAGTGATGTGCAAGCGCTTTTCAACAAAGCGCTCGGTGGGAAGGCCGTTGTCGTCGTAGCCCATCGGGTAAAAGACATTGTAACCATGCATGCGCCAGAAGCGGGCGAAGAAATCGGTCTGGCTGTACGAATAGGCGTGACCGAGGTGAACATTCCCCGAAACCGTTAGCGGGGGCGTGTCGATAGAGTAAACCGGCCGCTCGTCTTCAAGAGAAAAGTGGTAGGTGCCTGATTTTTGCCAGTAGGCCTGAAGTTCTGGCTCGGCTGTTCTTGGATCGTAACGTTTTGGTAAACTCATGACAGTCTCCTCCTTAGCTACCTCCACACTTTTCTTGGCCGCTCCTCGGGCTTCGGTTCGAGCGCCGGGCGTTCCTGGATCAGGCGCAGGGCCTCGGCAATCGCCCGATCCAACTGGGGGTCAAAATTGTTCACATAGTCTTGTGGCGCAATATCAATCTCGATGTCAGGATCGGTTCCATAGTTCTCTACGTTCCATCCCACATCCTTGAACCAGAAGGCGAACTCGGGTTGCGTAGTCACTGTGCCATCGACGAGCGTATATCGAGGACTGATGCCGATTACGCCGCCCCAGGTGCGTTTGCCGATTAATGGTCCCAGGCCCATGAGCTTGAAGCCGTGGCTGAAGATATCGCCATCCGAGCCGGCATGCTCATTGGTAAGAGCGACCATCGGACCACGCGGTGATTCAGAGGGATAGGGTTCTGGTTGGCCCCAGCGTGGGAAATCGTAGCCGATGCGCCGCCTTGCCAGTTTCTCCAGCAACAGGCCGGAGACGTGTCCCCCGCCGTTAAAACGCACATCGACGAGGAGCGCGGGGTAGTCATACTCGGCCAGGTAACTGCGGTGAAATTCTGCAAAGCCTGCTGGTGACATATCAGGAATATGGACATAGCCCACCTGGCTATCCGATCTTTCGTGGACAATGCGGCGGTTGTTCTCGACCCATTCTCGATAACGCGCAGGTCTTTCATCCCCTATAGCTTTGGCAGTGACGATACGCGTCTCTTTTGAACTGGCATCTTCGATAGCGAGTTGCACCTCATTGCCTGCCTGATTCACCAGCAGTTCTTGTGGGCTGCGCTCAGGTCCTACACGCTGCCCATTAATGGCGAGTACGGCGTCACCTACGTGAATATTCAGTCCGGGACTGGTGAGCGGCGCGGTCGCATTACTGTCAGTTGGATCACCCTGCAAGATGTGCGCTATACGATAGCGGTTATCTCCAGCATCATAGCTCCAGTCTACCCCCAAGAAACCCTGCTGGTAGTGGGGTCCATGGCGATACTCACCACCTATTTCATAAGCATGTGAGGTGTTCAGTTCGCCCTGGAGTTCCCAGAAAAGGTCGGAGAGTTCCGAGCGTGAACTGACGCGTTCGACCAGAGGAGCATACTGGGCGTAAATGGCATCCCAATCGATGCCCGACATGTCTTCCGTCCAGAACTGCTCGCGCTGCAGGCGCCAGGCCTCAGCGAACATCTGCTTCCATTCGGCAGCCGGTTGCACCGAGACTTTGATGCGGTTTAGATCGAGCCAGCCTGATTCGCGGCTGGGGCGATCACCATTGTCTGATTTGGAGGGTTTCTCGCCAGCCTTCAGCACACGCAGGCGACGTCTGCTGCGATAGATCAAGGTTTTACGGTCGCGCGAGAGGTTATAGTCACCGACGCCATCGATAAGCGTCTCGTATTTGCGCTTTTCGAAGTCATAGCAGTCGATATGTCCCTTCGGTTCACTCTCCCAATCCCCGTGCTGGTTAATCGATCCCTGGATGGGGTAGACCAGGAAGAGTACCTTGCCCTTCATACCGCGCACGGAGTAATAGCGTCCCTCTGCTACGGGGAAGGGTATAGCTCGCGAGGTAATGCCTTCCAGGTCGATGACTATTGCGGGGGGCTTTTTATCTTTAGCGGTCTCTTCCTGCTCGGCATCCTCCGCATGTGAAGATTCCTCGTTGTCACCCTGCTCTTTCTTAGGGGCCGCTTCTTCCTTCTCTTTCTCTTTGTCATCGGGAGCCTTGGGCTCCGGGATGAAAGGAGAGCGCAGGTCGCGCTGCAGTGTGATGAGGTAGGGTTTCACACTTTGAGGAAAGCTCAACTCGAATTGCAGGCTGTCGTACACGGGGTTGAGAATACGGTGTCCCAGGAAGTACAGGTACTTGCCATCGGGATCAAACGAGGGCGCGACATCTTCGAGAATTGGCTCGGTCACGAAATGGGTTTCGCCGGTCTCCAGGCTGCAGAGTTTGATAGCGGTTTTCTGATTCGAGAAGGTGAAGCCATAGGCCAGCCAGCGTCCATCCGGAGACCAGGCAAAGCCCCTTATACGGCCGTAGTCGCTGCGATCAAGCACGCGCGAGGTACTTGCCTCCAGGTCAACCGCGAGCAGTTCATTGCGATGATTGGTAATGGCAACCACGTCACCGGTGGGCGAAACAACCATAGAAACGGCTCTTCCAAACTCGATATCGGCAAACGTCTTAGGCTCGCTGCCCTCTTCGGGATTGAAGATGAGCAGGCTCTCGCGACCGGTTGCGTCGTTGATGGCAACCAAACGCTTGCCATCATTGAGCCAGTTCAAATTGCGATAGCGCACGCCATCGGGTTCACCATGCTGGAGTACAGGTCCTTCCCAGTTGCCCATTGAGAAAGCCTTGCCGCGCGTGGTGAGCACGACGGAATACCCCCGGGGGTTCAATGCATAGCTATCGAGGTAGTTAGCGGCCGGGACGAACTTGCGGTTGCGCTGAGTGCGTATGCTCGGCAACTCTGGGGTGAGGTGGCGTACTTCCGCAGTTGCGGGATCAAACAGGTAGAGGTCAGCGCCCGCGTGATATACCAGGCGTTGCCCATCGCTCGACAGGTGACGGGCATAGAAATCCTGGTGATTAGTGTGGCGGCGTACATCCTCGCCCAAGGGCGTGCAAGAATAGATGTTGCCAACTCCTTCGTGGTCGGAGAGAAAGTAGATGCGCTCGCCCACCCAGCACGGGTCGGCAATGTTCCCATCGAGCTGGAGCAGTCGCTGGAACGTTCCGTTACCGCTGACATCGCACCACAGGTGCCCAACCCTGCCGCCCCGGTAGCGTTTCTGGTAGGCAAAATCCCGCACGTTTATATTGCGGCCGAGCACGACGCTCCCGTGGGGGCCATATGAGATGGCATTTGCCAGGCCGAAAGGAAGCTGGCGTGGTTCGCCGCCCGTGGGATTGATCGAATAGATGGCCTCAAAGCGTGCAGCGAATTGTCCTGTATTACTGGAATAGAGTATCTCGTCTCCGCCAGGTGACCAGCCTGCTGCCTTGCAAGAAGAGGCGGCTTGAAAGGTAAGACGTTTGGCAAGCCCGCCTAGCGCAGGCATGGCGTAGATTTCGCTGGGGCCTTCTTCCTCGCCTACAAAGGCGAGTTGTGTCCCATCGGGTGAGAAACGGGGGTAGCTCACTTCAGCCACACCCGCTGTCAGGCGCTCGGCTCGTCCGCCCTCGCTCGACACGAGCCAGAGGTCATCTTCAGAGACGAATACGATAGTGTCCTGGTGGATTGTTGGGTAGCGTATATAACCCTGGGATGACATATGTTCTCCTTTTTAGAAGCCATTGGGGGCATTCGTTGAATTGACAGGTTAGCAATCGACATTGGATTTAGTAGCGCTAGAGAACCCGAAGGCCAAAGGCTTCGGTAGTGTTAATTCTACACCAGGAATGGCGGCATGAGCAAGAGGACGGGTAGCTCTCGTCACGCAGGAAAAATATGGCGCAACTGTGGCGCGTTTGCTCCGTATTTTTTTGGATATGGCGCAACTGTGGCGCGTTTGCTCCGTATTTTTTTTGGATATGGTGCAGATACGGCGCGTTTGCTCCGTATTTTTTTGGATATGGCGCAGATGTGGCGCGTTTGCTCCGTATTTTTTTGGCTTGCTTATGCCCTAAACCAAACGAGGAGCTTTGCTGTTGCTCTCTACCGGCCAACGATGGTTTGCTCATGATCGATATACCTCAATTTACTCATGAGTAGTG